>Ga0307515_10003388_pt1 | contig 33583 bp, 8 predicted proteins | sample 17_EM_MG_FD_194513 | JGI IMG/M metagenome (GOLD analysis project Ga0307515, IMG submission 194513) | Populus trichocarpa ectomycorrhiza microbial communities from riparian zone in the Pacific Northwest, United States - 17_EM | ecosystem: Host-associated > Plants > Roots > Unclassified | place...
TACTAAGGAGCTATAAACCCTTAGGGGTTTATAAACTATTAGGACATAGCTACTAGTATATGTTAAGCTGCCTAGAAAGGATTCATGTATATAGAACTATAGCGCTATAGCCTAGAGGCTGCATGCGCAGTATTGTACGTAGTATAATACAACGGATATAAAAATAAAAAATAAAAAATTGTGGAAGTAACACTTATATCTTAAATTACTACTCTATCCTAATACCCTAAATGTATATATAGACAACTAGCATAAGCAACCGATTTCCTTAACTAAACCCTATTTATTAACGCCAATTATTATCTAGCTCTAGCCTAGTATCTAGTAAACACTACTTATAAGGACGAAGCTATAAGAACTCCGTCCTAATTACCTCTAAAAGAAAAATCCTAGAGCTAAGTCGCTTTTTAGAACGGCTCTACCTTAGAATCTTATTAAATACTTTAGATATTATAAACCCTAACTCTTAGAACTATAGTATAACCATTAACTACCGCCTTTAGTAGAATAATTAATAGGCTAATGCTTAAGTCCTAATAAATATAGAAGCTAGTGGTATATAATTTATTAATAAGATCTTTATATAAAATAATAGTTTTACCTTAACCCCCCTTAACCAATATATTAATATATTTAGATTTAATAATAAACGTACGAGTTTAGGCTAAATTACCTATATAGTCTACTTAAGACTTTAATATCTAAACTATAAAGAACTAATTAGGCTTTTTATTACCACCTTAGATTACCTAGTAATTCTTAAATAACCCTAGATAAAGCTATATAAGGTAACTATTAATTAAAATAACCTTAAGCTTCTATTTACCGCCTTCTATTATAAGTAGAAGTGCCTTATAACTTACTGCTTAGACCCTAAACTAAAATCTAAAATATTTACTAGGATCTACCAGTCTAAATTTTCTATAACTATCTACTCTATACCTAAGGAATCTACTTAATTCTACTAACCTAAGAATTTTACTAAATTCTACTAGTATAAGACTCCCGTCAAGGTTTACTAAGGACTTAAAAATTATACTAAACTATATAAACCGATTATAGCCACTATACTACCCTAAACTAAGTAGAAGCTTAAGCTTAATATATAAAAGTACTAGAAAAACTAGTATTTTACTATAAAGAGGATAGTTAAAGAACCTAAACTTGTTACGGACCTTATATTAGTAATAATATAACTACTAAAAAGAGATATAAATAAGTTAGTTAAGATAGTATAGGAAGCGCTAGACCTAATCGAGCTATAGGATAAAGGGTAGCCAAGTTATATAGTTAGGTATATTTATAAGAGTAAATCTGCATTAGGAAATGGATGCTTCCTTTATAGGCAATACGCCCTCGCTTATTAGCTCGCCGCTTTATCCTAGCCCGTGCCTTAACCTTATTATATAAAAGTGTCCACCTCTCGCCGTTTTACTTTCCCTTCTCTATCTTCTCTTCTTCCCTAACGCCGCGTATCCCTCTTATTAGATATTATTGCCTTAGTTAAACCTCCTCGCTCTACCCCTAAGCTATTTTATTCCCCTATTAGCGTCCACGCATATATAAGCCCTACTACTTCCCTTAATTTCTATGTCTTAGACTAATAGTAGTATAGCGCCTTTTATGCTCTCCAATAATAACTTCCTCTATACTCTCTTTATAGTAATAGATAAAACGGCTCTTTTTACTCTTATCGCTAGAGTAGTAATTACTATTCGTTCTTTCTGTAGCCCAACCTTAAGAGACTTGTCCCACTTACGCGTATAGGCATTTATAATATTTAAAGCTTTCCCCCCTTCTATTTAAGTTATTTCTTTACCTCTAAGGAGCTACTACCCGCAGCTACCAATCGACGGGATCTATAGGAATTACTACGCTAGTAATGCTGCCTGCTTTATTTTTCTAGGAGAGTCTCCTTCCTAGAGTAACAGCGCCTGGTCCCTCGCCGCCGTAAGCTCCCTTATATTACTGGACAGGCCTTATATCTCATTGCATTTCAGCTAGCGACCCTGCTTAATTATACAGATATCCTCTCCCCGAAATTGGCTGTATGCTATTAGTCCTAAGTTACCTTAAGTTATAGAATTTGTAACTTAATCCCTATTGGTATAGCTATAAATGGCTATAGGGGGCTGTGTTAGGCATTATTTAAACAAATATTACACGGAGCATTACCTAGGTGGCTATACATGCCTACCTAGTGGTATAGCTGTATTGCCATAGATATTTTAGAGATGCTGTTTAATCTACTAGTTTAGGGCTAAGGGGCTATTAGCTCTGCCTAACTGCTTAACGGTAGAGTAGTAAAGGATTAATAATCTAGGCTCCTAAGCTATAGGGCTATAGTGGGAACCACCTGGATTAAAATTAAAAGGTTGTAGCTTTTAGGCGTATAATAGTTTAGTAGTATAACTATAAAGGAATCTCTAACGCCAGCTAGCTATATTAGGAGGGCGAGCATTATATAGCACCTTATGCAGTCTTTTACCTAGCATATTTATAGATATATATACAATTACTGTATAAGCGGTAGGCGTATCCGTTACTAGGTGGTTAGTATTAGAGAACCCTATCTGCTACTAATAAGGATACTACCTCCTTCTATTATAGAGAGCTTATAACGCGCACGTATAAGCGGGGCTTTACCTATTAATATAAGCGGTGTAGAAGATAAGCTGGGTCGGTATTATCGGGAAGTAAATAGATATATTAGCGCTGCCCTTTACTAAGAAACGAGGGTAGAGAATCTACGCCATTAACCTCCTAATAAGGGGCTAGATATAATAGCTGTGTTAAAGCTAAATATACTAGCTTAGATAGGTAGATACGGTTTAACCGTAATTTGCTAAGGGTATTAATTAGGCGCTAGGATTTAAGCCCTTATAAATCTTACCCTATAAACGGTAATTAACCCTAATTTATGCCGGAGGCACACGTATTAAATGCTTTAATTTAATAAGAAACCTAGATAAGGGGCGAGGGGTAAGGGGCGATAGGCGAGAGCTAGTGGCGAAGGGAGGACTAATTTGCACTTAAAAAGACCTTTAATTCCCCCCTAAAGCTTTTAAAAGCTATAAAGTAATAGCAACTCTAACGATAATAATAACGTTAGCACTATCTTAATCTTTATTTTAAATCCCTCCTAAAATTTCGCTTAATAATAACAATTTCTACACTGGTCCCCCTAGAAAATTAATAGCTTTATCTTAGTACCATATAATTATAACCCCTAAGAAAAGCGCAAGCAGTAAGCCTAAAAGGAGGAGCAGAGGAGTACCTCTTTTCCCCCTATAAAGTTAAGAAGCATTTTAAGCTTAGGTAATTAACGGCATATTATTTTACCTAGGACCTTAGTTTAGAGATTCCGTCTAATAAAGCGCCTATAAACCCTATATATAATTACGAGAATGCTTATAATAAGTATTACTAGGATAATAAGGACGACGAGGAAGATTTCTATAGGGATGGAAATAACAGTCAAGTCGCTGAAGGAAGTAATTAAGGTAATTATCCCAATAATTACCCTACTACTCTCCCCTTTTCCCCAGTAGTTCTAAATATGTAGTTTTAATAACTAGTAGTAAATCTAATAGTTATTAAAGATAATATAGCCGATCTAGACTTAAAAGCTAAGGGCGATAAAGCTAGTAATACTAACGACGAAGCTAACGGAGCTGGCAAAGCTAATAATCGACTAATACCTTATAGATTAGGTATACGCTTCCCTTTTTAATTTATAATAGCCTTATTTAATAATTAGTAGATAATAGGAATAACGGCAGTAATAAGGATAATAAAGATAATAAGGAGCTGCCTTTATTAGAAGCGCTAGAAGAGTAGGTACGCGCACCTATATATAATTATACTATACCCTTAACGCTAGATAGCAACTAAACGGATAATTTAGTAGAGGGGCGTCGCATTAAAACCGTTCTGTAATTCTAGTAGGAACTTAAAACATTAGTTACTACTAGTTAAGGGTCTTTAGGGGCCTAAAAGTTAAAGAAGCGGAGGTTTAATTATATTAAATAACTAGATAATATTAATTATATCTCTAATACTTTTATTAGTAAGAGTAGTAAGAGCCTATAACCTAGAAAGTAATAAAGCTTACTAGCTTCCCGGAAGACCTTACCTCCTAGCCCTTCTACCCTTAGCCTTAATAATGGTGATAAACGTATTAAGGAGCGAGCGGCCTTTACTACGCGGTCTACTAGCCTTTCCCTTTAGTAATCTTCGTCTTCTTATAATGTTAGATTAAATATTAAATTACTATAAGATAAGGTTAATAATAATTATAATTAAATTCTGGACGATCTTGTTAATGGCCTAGCTAAAGAATGCGATTATAGCGATAATGCTAAAGACGGCGAGGTTATAGACAAAGGTAATGCTAAGAACTATAACTACGGAAGTAACGATAGCGGCGATATAGATAATAACGACGCTAGGGACGGCGATAGCAGCGATAGTAATAGCAGCGATGGTAACAGTAGTAATAGTAATAAGGGTAACGAGGCTTACGGGTGTGTAGGGCAGCAAGGATCGCTAGCGCCTATTAGTAGTAAATTAAAACTAAAGCGTGCTACGAAGCATCGTCTTTAGCAGTCTTACCTTTCTCCTTTAATTTTATTTATGCGCACATCTAACCAGAGTACTGCGCTTAGCAGCAATTATCGTAAGTAGGCTGGATTCCCTATATATAATCACCTTCGTGCCTAAAAGCCGCTATTAAACTTAGCCTCTAACTTTAACTCTAGTAAAGCGATACTAGGAGCCGTCTTAAATACTAATTTAAAAGAATAGTTAATTTAAGTAGCTCTTAGGCGCTAGGAAAACGGGTTATATATACTAAATATCCTTTCTTAATAATTTCCTTTACCTTTTAACTTAATTAAACAGCCCTAGGACCTAAAGCCCTAAGAGCTAAAGTTTAGAGTAAAATTTACTAAAAAGGAAGACGCGCTGCTTATTAAATTAAAGGAGGAATATAATCTTCTATAGGAATAGATTAAAGACTACTTTTTAAAAAGAACTTTTGGATTACTATAGGCGTATTATTATTTAAAATTAAAGGCCTAGCCTACTATATAGAAGAAAAGGGGCTAGCCCACTAGGTAAAAGAGACAGCAATAATAGTAGGGCCCTATAGCGCATTTTTTGCAACGTCTTATAATTTCCCGTTATTAGCCTATTTTCTTAGCACTATAATTATAAGGCGGTTGCGGCTTTGGCATATATTACGAGCCTAAAAGGCGTAAAGGTATAGGCTTAGCGAGTTTTTACGTAAGCTTCTAATTGTTTACCGGGACTAGGGTCCTATTAGTTTAAAGCGTTTAAGGCGGGATAGGAATTTAATATTAGTATTTTAGGAGGTATAAGTTTAAGATAACATGCTAGGTCCTAGGCAGGTCCGGTTATACAGTAATATATATTATAGGGTAGGGCTAATATCTAGGTTAACGTAAACTACAATATCCCCGCTTTTTAGTAGCTTTATAGTAGCGGGTTCTGCAGAAATAGGAAGCCGGGGTTTATATTTAATGGTCTAATTATTTAAGTGTATTTTCTTAAGGCGGTATCGCTGTATATAGCCGTTTTTATCTAAATTTTACTACTAATATATCTGTATTATGTATCTCTAATTAAAACGGAGCCTTATAAGCCGTAAGACTCGTTATATTACTAGGCATTACAGCACCTATAGCTATTTATTTATATTACACTAAAGCTAAAATATAAATCCTCTCTTTTACTATTAATATGCTTAAAAGAATTCGTTAAGTTATAAATTTCTCTATACTTAAGATATGCTAATCTACTAAGATTATAGTGGAATATAAAGAGTGCTAGAAGAAACTAAGACATTCCTTAAAGATAAATTGCATTATTCTCTACTCTAGCGCTATTATACTAGGTAAGTAAGTATATCCTAACCTAATACCTATAATATAAAGTACGGCGTAGTTTAGGAGCTTACTAGTAAGTAAAAAGTATCTAGCATGTCTAGAATAAAGGATAGTTAGTATATTATACTATATATAAGGATAGTAAGACTAATGGACTTATAAAGCACAAAACTTGCCTTTATTAATGCTAATAACGCCTAAGAAATAGGTAAAGTATAAATCTAGACAGAGAAGCCTTTAGATTTTTAAGTAAAGGATAAGATATCGTAAATATTAAAAGGAAAGCCTTAAGAGTGTAGAGGAAATGCTGCGGCGCTGCTACTAGAGATAGATTCCGTAAACCTATAAATAAGTTTAAATAGTTTAAAAAAAATTCTAGTTTTATAAATATACCTTACTTATCTATTTCTTTAATAACGCCATCTATGTAGTTATATTTGCCGTTTTAATAGCCTCTAATAATAACTCTAAAGGCCCCTAGGGACTTTAATTTGGGAAATATTCCTTATTTATAACAATCCTCTATATTATTGTTAGAAAGTTTATAAAAGGTAATATAACGCATTAAGATATAATAATAAGCCGATCTAAAGGCAAAATTTTTGTCTTTTTAAGACGTATTTAGATATAGAGGTTAGGCTTAAACGGAGTATAAAGCGAGAAGAGAGGACCTATTAATTAATAAACTAGCGAAGTTAATTAGCTTTGCGTTTAAATATTTATCTAAAAGAATATTATAGCATAAGATATTACCGTATATAATACCTCTAGAGTAAATATATTTAAGAATATCTGTAAGCTATAAAATCTAACGCATTTATAAAGTTTAATTAATATTATTACTTTTATCCTAAAGAAACCTATAGAGCTAGCCATTTGGAGCGCGTTCTAGATATATTACTATACAGTTATCCTTCTAGAAAAGTTCGCTGCTATAGTATTATAAGAGTCCATTATATTAACCGAGTCTTTTATAAATCTCCTTTTCGACCTTAATAAAGTATTAAGAATTTGCGTTGTTTAGAGCTTTAATAACCTTATTTTAAAGTTTGTCGCGATATATAGTGCCTAAAACTCCCTAGCTAATAAAATTCTTACAGCTGTAGCTAGGGGGTAGCACTATAATAAGGTCTATAAGTGTTAAAGTAGTAGTTAATATTAAATATATAAAGAGCTTTAAAGGGGCGGTAAAATCCTAGTGTTTAGCTAACTAATCTATTATTTACCTTATATTTTAGACGCTATTCCTAGATAAAATTAGTCTTTATAGCAGATATACTAACCCTATACTTTATAATAAGATAAATATAAAGAGGGGTAATAACTTCTAGCAAAAGAGACGGCAATAATTGTGGTATGCCTTTCTTTTTAGCCTAGGGATTTCTTTTTAGCTTTAGGTTCCACTTCTAGCTTATTCTATTATAGCGCATTTCCTATAATTAGAAATTGTTGCTAAATATAGCTATATACTAGCTAAGGCTATAATTATTAAATATGCTAGGCTGTGCTGCTAACTATATAATTATTATAGCTAAATATAAAGCCGGGCCCAGTATATAGTAAGAACTTACTAATATAGAAAGGAAGTAGATCTTTAAGAGGTTGAGGTATATAGGAAATAATTACATTAATTAGCGGGAAGAAGAGTTAGCTAATTTATAGAATTTTATATTTATTGCATTATTAAGAACTATAGACCTGCTAATTAATCTATATACTAAAGTTAGACTACCTTTAAGTTAATCTTTACCTATCCTTTAATATTAGATTAAAGGACTGCTTATACTACTACACTAGTCTATAAATTTTGGATTATTACTTTCGCACTCTAGAAGCAGTTAGACTATCGTAGTATCCCTATATACTTTAGCTATAGATAATGGCGTTCTGCCTAAGGAGTCCCTTAAGTTAATATTAACACCCCTATACTTAACTAGAAGTTATACTACTATATTATACTTATAATTAATAGCCTATAATAGTGGTGTCTGACTAAAGCAATCTCTTATATTAATATAAATATTTCTATATTCTAGAAGCAGTTAAACTATATCTTTATACCCCTTTTTTATAGCTAATAATAGCGGTATCTGGCCGTTTTCCTATTTATAGTTTATATTAACGCTTTTTAAAAGTAGCTGTATTACTACCATCTGCCTAAACCTTGCGGCGTATAATAGCTTATAGGAAAAGTCCTTTAGGTTAAGACTGCTAAGTCTACTTCTAATTAATAGCCGTACTACTAATTCGTGTTTATTCCTTACTGCCTATAATAAATCCGCACGCTTGTAGTATCGATATTAAGTCACTACTCTAATTTTGGTAGCTTTAAGAGATTTTTAAGCAGTTACATCTTGTTCTTATTTTGCAGCCCATATTAGTGCCGTACTATCCTCCCGTTTAACGTTATGGTAATAAAGGTAGGGATTTAGAATACTATAGAGGCGGTTATTTATTTAGGCGAAAGCGTTAATGTCTCCCTCTACTTATAGGTTCTTGGCTATTAATAATAATATTTTATTTAGCAGATTAAGTAGCAACATTCTCTATAACTGTTAATTAGGACTATAAGTAGTTATACTTAAGCAGCAAGAATACTTACTACTAAAGTAGAAAATCTAGCCAGGGCAATTATTATAGTTTAATTAAAGGACCTATTATATCCCTTAAAACTAAAGGTTGATTTTTTTAGAGAATAAATTCGTGTTAGCGTAAATCAAAATTTAGATTCTTTAAGCGCTGTGGCTTTAGGCGGCACGCCCTTAGCATACCACTATTAACTACTTATTGCTCCTGCCGACGCTATAGTACGCGCTAAGTAGGAATCTAATTTAGGATATTTAAATCTATTCTACGCGTATAAGGTATAAGTAGCAGTTATTAGTAGTCCTTATATTCTAATCTTTACTCTTTCCCCTTATACGTCTTTTATAAATTTAGAATATACAATAAGCTCTTATAATTCTTTAGCGATCTACCTAAACTTTATAAAACAGTATATAAGCCTATAAAGGATCCTTAAATACTAGATTGTACCACTCTATAGGCTAAAAGATAAAAGAGAAAGCATGCTATTAATTTAATAAATTCTCCGCTTCTTAAAATGTCACCAAAATTATCACTTATTAGTTATAGCATATCTTATTCCATGCCCCTTAAAGGTTCTTTATAGGCGTCGCCTATTAAGTAAATTCTGTCCTTCCTAGAAGGCGAGGCAACTAGAACTTCTATGCGATAATATAATACCCTAAGGATAACCCTATAGCTAACACTAAGATAGTTAAGCTACAGCGATATTATATCGGATGTATAGGGCCCTAAGAGATCTCCAATAGGCAAGGCTTTTAAAGAAGATAGAATAAGACCTAAAACTAAAACAACTCTATTAGATAAGGGTGAAGTTTATATACAAACTCTAGAAAAATGGTAATAACTAGGGTTTAGCAGACGAAGTAGTACATTATTTAAAAAAGCTAATAAGCTTAGTAATCTGACCACAGCTGAAATATTTATAATAGTGTATTATAAGGGAAAACACTTCGTCTATATTTCTAATAAGAGCTTATCCTGGCCGGAAAGGCTTCTATAGGTAAAAGATCTCTTTAGGAATTTCTTAATATGCTATTACTAATCATTTATAGGGATCTGAGGTTGTTATTATCCCTACTAATATTAAAGATATTAAAGCTTGGGAGTGTATATTTTAAGCTAAGCTTTAATAGGTATTTTCTAGGGGATTTAATAAGGATATTAAGTTACTGCTTTGGACTATATATATATTTACTACAAATTTAAATTTTAAGTTCTATTTTATATTTATCTAAGTAGGGTTAATAGATGCCGTTTTTTACTAGCGAAGCGTAACCATGCTTTAAATTCGTGAGCTGTAATTTAATCTACTAACGTCCCCCCCTATGTGGCGTAAAAACCCCTATACTGTAAAATATAAGGGGTACTTTGACTTTAAGCGACTATAACTCTACGCACACGCTAATATTTACTATAATTCCATATAAGTTGTGTGTTGCAGCTACTTTTATATATTTAGAACCTCTCCTAATAAAAAAATTACGTTTATATTATTGCCTTCGCGCCTAATGTGCAGAGAGCCTTAAATTAGAGTATAACAATGTTCCTTCTCTAAAGCACTGCTGTTAAGCTCTTAGTACTCCATAATACTTATAAACAGTCTTATCTAAGTCTTAGAGACTTACTATAATACTAGAAATTCATTATCAGCTTTATATCTGCTATAGCGCGCAAATTTATACACGATTGTTACCCTAGTCGGTACTTCTAATTAAGGCAGTTTCCAATCCTAGCTAGTGCGAAATGACCCCGCACGTTTATAATCATCGCTTATGTAATTTACTTATATTATTTAGTAAGCTGGGCTTATAGCTATTGGGTATATAGCTATGCAAAGACTTAGCAAGAGGGCCGATCTTAGCCCCCGCAGCCTTGCGATTTAACTTAACTTTAGCTACTATAAGCCTCCTATTAACTAACTTACTCTTATAGATTCGCCACCTTATAAGGGTCTAGTTGGTGCGGCTTAGCCACCCTCCCTACTAGTAGGGGCGAGCTTAAAGTATTTTACTATACGTATTAATTACCTGTTATAAATACCGCTAATTACGCTGCTACTAGACGCGTCCTATGCTAAGATAAAGCGCGGGCGTTAGTAGAAGGTAGCTTTATAGGCGAGTGCGTAGCAAACCTAGGTAATAGTCTTGGCAATAAGCTGTACCCAGAATAGTTAAACGCCATGCTTAAACGGCTACGTAAGGATATACTATTATTTAGGGCGATCTAACGTGGCCCTAATGACCTAATATACTAACACCCGCCTGGGCTGCAACTTTACTATATATCGCAATAAACTTATATATTAAACTTTCTCCGCATACTTACGTAATGCTAGTTTCTGCTAAGTGAAAATCCAATATATCCTATGTACTTATCGCCTAGAAATAAAGCTTAGCTATAGGGCCCTGAAAACTACGGACTGATAGTTATAAGTAGAGCGAATATTAAAATGTCTAAACTATTTAGATATAGAAAGGCACTAGAGGGCAAAACTAACTCTTTTAGTGACTTAATACCTTCCGGGCTATTAGCGGAGGCATTAACAGTAAGAGAGGAGCTTATAATTTATTATTAACATCTCCGGAACCTTTTTAGGCTTAAAAGATCCGAAAAACAAAATTAACTAATAAAGGGAGCCGTACAGATAGAGCCGTCATCCTTAGCACCTAACAAAGGCGCTTAAGTTACGGCCACTGTAATAAATGTAGCTTATCCTATAGATTTAATTAAAGCTTTAGAGGATAATATGGGTTAAGATACGTGGGAGGATAGATTGTTTACGGTAGGGTTTAACAGCAACTGGATAATATTATTTTAGCTAACGGTGTAGGTATAGAGGGTAAATGTTCCTAGAGTATATTCTAGATATTTTACTAATACATTTAGTTATAGGAAGTAAGTAGACCTGCAAATACTAAGATATATAGCTGCTACTAACCTTGTCCTATTTATTGGTGTAGACTATAAGTTAACCTATAAATACTAAGATATATAGCTACTGCTAACCTTATCCTATTTGTTAGTATAGGGTATAAGTAAACCTACGAATACTAAGATGTATAACTGCTGCTAACCTTATCCTATTTATTTGTGTAGCCTATAAGTAGACCCGCGAATACTAAGATATATAGCTACTGCTAACCTTATCCCGTTTATTGGTGTAGTATATAAGTAGACCTACAAATACCAAGATGTACAGCTGCTACTAACTTTGTCCTATTTATTAGTGTAGCGTATAAGTAAACTTGTAAATACTAAAATGTATAGCTGCTGCTAACCTTGCCCTATTTATTAGTGTAGTGTATAAGTAGACCTGCGAATACTAAGATATATAGCTACTACTAACCTTATCCTATTTATTAGTGTAGGTTATAAGTAGACCTGTAAATACTAAGATATATAGCTGCTGCTAACCTTGTCCTATTTATTAGTATAGGCTATAAGTAGACCTGCAAATACTAAGATATATAGCTGCTACTAACTTTATCCTGTTTATTAGTGTAGCCTATAAGTAGACCTGTAAATACTAAGATATATAGCTGCTGCTAACCTTATCCTGTTTATTAGTGTAGTATATAAATAGACCTGTAAATACTAAGATATATAGCTACTGCTAACCTTATTCTATTTATTAGTATAGTATATAAGTAGACCTATAAATACTAAAATGTATAGCTGCTGCTAACCTTATTTTATTTGTTAGTGTAGGTTATAAGTAGACCTATAAATACTAAGATATATAGCTGCTGCTAACCTTGTCCTATTTATTAGTGTAGCCTATAAGTAGACTTATAAATACTAAGATATATAGCTGCTGCTAACCTTATCCTGTTTATTAGTGTAGGATATAAGTAGACCTGTAAATACTAAAATATATAGCTACTGCTAACCTTATTCTGTTTATTAGTGTAGCCTATAAGTAAACCTATAAATACTAAGATATATAGCTACTACTAACCTTATCCTATTTATTAGTATAGCCTATAAGTAGACCTGCGAATACTAAGATGTATAGCTGCTGCTAACTTTATCCTATTTATTAGTGTAGCCTATAAGTAGACCTGCGAATACTAAGATATATAGCTGCTGCTAACCTTATCCTGTTTATTGGTATAGGGTGTAAGTAAATCTGCGAATACTAAAGTGTGCGGCTGCTGCTAACCTTATCCTATTTATTAGTATAGGCTATAAGTAGACCTACGAATACTAAGATATACGGCTACTGCTAACCTTATTCTGTTTATTGGTGTAGCCTATAAGTAAACCTATAAATATTAAAATATATAGCTGCTGCTAACCTTGTTCTATTTATTAGTATAGCGTATAAGTAAAACTGCGAATACTAAGATATACGGCTGCTGCTAACCTTATCTTATTTATTAGTGTAGTTTATAAGTAGACCTGCAAATATAAGATATATAGCTGCTGCTAACCTTATCCTATTTATTAGTGTAGCCTATAAATAGACTTACGAATACTAAGATATACGGCTGCTGCTAACCTTATCTTATTTATTAGTGTAGTCTATAAGTAGACCTACGAATACTAAGATATACGGCTACTGCTAACCTTGTCCTATTTATTGGTGTAGCCTATAAGTAGATCTGCGAATACTAAGATATATAGCTACTGCTAACCTTGTCCTATTTATTAATATAGGTTATAAGTAGACCTATAAATACGGAGATGTATAGCTGCTGCTAACCTTATTCTATTTATTAGTGTAATATATAAGTAGACCTGCGAATACTAAGATGTATAGCTACTGCTAACTTTATCCTGTTTATTGGTGTAGCCTATAAGTAGACCTGTAAATACTAAGATGTACGGCTGCTGCTAACCTTATTCTGTTTATTGGTGTAGTATATAAGTAGACCTGCAAATACTAAGATATATAGCTGCTGCTAACCTTGTCCTATTTATTGGTGTAGTATATAAGTAGACCTACAAATACTAAGATGTATAGCTGCTGCTAACCTTGTTCTGTTTATTAGTGTAATATATAAGTAGACCTGCGAATACTAAGATATTCGGCTGCTGCTAACCTTATCCTATTTATTAGTGTAGCGTATAAGTAGACCTGCGAATACTAAGATATATGGCTGCTGCTAACCTTGTCCTATTTATTAGTGTAGCATATAAGTAGACCTGTAAATACTAAGATGTATAGCTGCTGCTAACCTTATCCTATTTATTGGTGTAGCGTATAAGTAGACCTGCGAATACTAAGATGTATAGCTGCTGCTAACCTTATCCTGTTTATTAATGTAGCCTATAAGTAGACTTATAAATATTAAGATATACAGCTACTGCTAATTTTGTCCTATTTATTAGTGTAGGATATAAGTAGACCTGTAAATACTAAGATGTATAGCTACTACTAACCTTATCCTATTTATTAGTGTAGTATATAAGTAGACCTATAAATACTAAGATGTATAGCTGCTACTAACCTTGTCTTGTTTATTAGTGTAGTATATAAGTAGACCTATAAATACTAAGATGTATGGCTGCTGCTAATCTTATCCTATTTGTTGGTATAGCCTATAAGTAGACCTGTAAATACTAAGATATATAGCTGCTGCTAACCTTATCCTGTTTATTGGTATAGGGTGTAAGTAAATCTGCGAATACTAAAGTGTGCGGCTGCTGCTAACCTTATCCTATTTATTAGTATAGGCTATAAGTAGACCTACGAATACTAAGATATACGGCTACTGCTAACCTTATTCTGTTTATTAGTGTAGTTTATAAGTAGACCTGCGAATACTAAAATATACGGCTACTGCTAATCTTATCCTATTTATTAGTGTAGGTTATAAGTAGACCTATAAATACTAAAATATATAGCTGCTGCTAACCTTGTCCTATTTATTGATGTAGGCTATAAGTAGACCTATAAATATCGAGATGTATAGCTGCTGCTAACCTTATCCTGTTTGTTAGTGCAGGATATATATAGATCTGCGAATGCCCCTTATACGTAACCGTTTAAGCTAGTACTAATATAGATATAGCCCGACGACTGGCTCTATACCTTTAATAATATATTTGTTTAGGATTTTATTAAAAGCTTGCTATCTAATATACTACTAAGCTAGGTTGCCCCGGTCTAGTATTATACCTACTACAGTGCTATCGTAGCTACTAACTGCATTATTAATCTTGCTAAAGTCCGTGCTGCTAAAAAAAATTCTCAGCTCTGCGCTTTACTCCTCCATATACTTAAACGCTACTAGAATGGTAATAAACTATATATTTAAATAGTTAGAGAATAGTTAGCATTAAAAATAGAAGGGGGGGGGCTATATATTCTTTGGTTATGTTCTAATTTAGGTTAGTGTCTTTAACTCCTTATATACGCTGCGTAGGGCTATTACTTACTGTATATTTTTGTGTATAGAATATTTAACTAATCCTAATAACGGCATCTAGATTAGCTTTCCAGTATTACCCAAAGCTAAAAGTCCTATACGATTTGCACTACTTCGCGTATGGCTTTGTTAGTATAATAAGTCCTATAATTGCAATAAGCATTATGTTAAATTTAACACGGAATTGCAGACAAGACTTCTCTATATTAGTGATCCGGATAATCTAGATTATAATTTTTATGTCTTACGTTTTAATTATACTATATAAATAAACGGAGGAAAATATATTACTTTATCCCATTACTAGGGCAAACTTCTAATTAAAGATAAAAAATTGTTTTGCATAACCTAGGATAACATTATTTAACGGCTAAGAGTATTTAGTATCTCTAAGCTACTAAAGACTTTCTAGAACGCTGTTAAAGTGACTTAAGAACTTTGTATACTATACCTCTAGATCGACTTACTCTATATAATCTAATATAAGGACAATAAAAAAGATTAGAAACTCGAATCTAGGCGTATAGAAAAGGTCTTCTCTTTAGCTTACTACACAATTGCTATAACTTTAGCTGTCTATTTAAAAGCGGGATTCCTTAAGCGGAATATAAGCACTAAGTATATCTTTATTTAAGATGCCTCAAGTAGGCGATTCTATATCTGCACTGGTATAGATAATTTTAATAATAATATAGAGAAGGCTCGGCTTAATACGCGAGCATAGGTAATATAAGAAAGAGTTTTATTACGACAAACTATCTTTTTCAGTAATAATTAGACATACTAGGAATGTGGTAAAGGGGTTTACTGTAAAAACCTTACTAGACTAAAAAGGTAAGAGCTTAAGTAATATCTGATAGACTAATATCTTCCTAACTTAGATATTTTGCTCCTTAGCTTATTTTAAACGAAGTTCTTTATACTCGATCTAAACTTCCCAAACTGGCTCCTTAAGTTAGGCCACCAACGTACCATAAAATTTATTCACTTTCTTTTTAAGGACTACTTAAAGCGCGACCTTATAGAGAAGACTGATAGAGCTATTATAATATTTAGGTTAGAGGCCCGTATTGTAAGCGCTTTAAGGTGTTAAAGTAAATACGGTATCTTTTAGCGGTACCTTTACAGGAATCTCTTATGGCAGGCGTCTGATAATAAGATGGAGCGGATTATATATAAAAACCGGAATATGCCATTGTGGTTATGGATGGCATATAATAAAGGCATTTAGTTTATAGACATCCCTTTTGGCATAGTTAATTAGATTAATAACCTCCGGTTTAATAAGGGACGCGAACTTATACTAATCGCCAATATAAGGAAGTTTTGGGATTGTATAATGGAACCGGATAGGAAACGTTATGCCATCTTTAATTTCGGCAGAACGAAAAGAGGATAGATATAGTATAATGTTAAGGAGGACGAGGATCTTTTTAAGGAACGATATGTTGTTATTAGGAAGAAGCCTAGCAAGGATAAGATTAAGGCTGGGGATAGATTGGGTATTAAAGTGTACTATATATTAGTTATCAGGCCGACCAGTATAGATAGCGAGTACAAGAGGGTTAGAGTTAGGTTGATTTAGAGTGACTACGTAGTGAGATAGAAGTTTAACGTGCGAGTTATGTGAACGACTTTGCATTAAAAAATCTGGTAGAGTAATCAATATATATATCGATTCAATTTCAAATTATAAGGCATAGTTATATCTACCAACAATATTATTAATGGTTTAGCACTTCTTTCTATAGTAGAGGTGCTTAGTCAGAGCTAGGGCGACTAAAGAGATGAACTGATCTATACGAGATACTTTACTGTACGGAGCATTGTAGTAGGCTACAATGGCGCACTATCCTTATGTAGCCGTCTAAGCATAGCGTTTAACTATTCTGGGTAAAGCTTACTGCTAAGACTGCTGCCTAAGGTAAGTCTAATTACCTTAGCAGGCTTAGACGTAATTCCGTTAGTACGGATTTTTAATCGGTCCGCAAGCTGATTAACTACATTTATACAAAACCACTGGAATTAGGTCTAAGCCACTTTTATAGGGTTTATTAAGAAATGCGACTTTTTTTATAGTGTTCCCTATATAAATTAATGAATCACTTAACCATAACGGCTTAAATACTACTAAAAGTTCATCGATTAGAGAGACGACCCGATATTTCATAAATATTAGGTCTAAATTAGCCTACAACTCCCTAAAGTTAAGATCATTTTCGCAAAAAAAAAAATCTGTTATTAAGAATTGTAGGACTAGCTATAACGCCGCAACAGGTATATATAAGGCCTTAAAATTAATTAATTATAGAGCTAGTTCTTGTGATTATTTTAAGCCTATATGCAGCCCTAGAGTTTACGTAGGTAGTTTTATTAACTTTGTTAAAGATTATATATATCCCCATACAAATTTAGGCAACGGACGTCACAACGGACGTCGCAACGGATATCGCAACGGGTGTCGCAGCGGACGTCGCAACGGGTTTATATATAAGGCCCAAAAGTTAATCGATTATAGAGCTGGTTCTTACAATTGTTTTAAGCCTATATACAACCCTAGACCTTACGTAGATAGCTTTAGCAATTTCGTTAAAGAAGGTGACTGCTCTATATATAAAACAAGTCGCGTCGCTTAATAAAGTCTGTAAAAGTCTCTTAGACCTTACCTTAGAAGCTTAGACTAAGAAATCGATTGCGGATATAGAAATATCCGCACCGTCCGCTAAGCTAATTTAGGACGGTAATCGTTGTTCTTAGTCTAAGGCCCTTTAGCGAGATTTATAGAAAACCTAAACACGGTTTATATAAGAAGACCTTATTAACTTTAACGAAATTGATCTACCCTCCTACAATACCTATCGACATAAAAATTACACCAAATTATAGAGAAAAGCCTACTCTATAAAGCTATAAGATCTTCAGCTCCTTATACGCGCGCGACGTTAAGAGGAATTCGTCGCCGTAGAGGCCCCAATTCTACCTCTGCACCGCCGAGCCACGCAGTAAACACCAACGCTGAACGCTTACGCCCACGCCGCCAGCCCTCTGCGTAGAGCTTTGCGAGAGCTCTGCGGAACAAAGCTCAGGGGGAGACCTACACAGAGCTCTGCAAAAGCTCTACACAAAGCTCCGCACGAGGCTCCGCACAAAGCTCTGCTCGAAGCTCTGCTCAAAGCTCTGCTCGAAGCTCTACTCAAAGCTCTACTCAAAGCTCTGCCCAAGGCTCTACTCAAGGCTCTGCTTAAAGCCCCATATAGAGCTCCAAAGCTCTACTAACACGCAGCGCTAATATACTAGGAAGGTTCTACAATTGCCCGTACAAACGCCCGTATAAACGCCTATACAATCAATCGATCAATTGCCCATACAATCGTCTCTACAAACGTCTTTGCAATTAATCGCCGGTACAAACATCTGCACGTCTGCACAGCTACACGTCTATACGCCTGCACGTGGCTCTGCACGAAGCTCTGTATAAAGCTCTACTAAGGTTCTACATAAAGCTCTACACGAAGCTCTATACAAAGCCCTACATTAAGCTCTACATAAAGCTCTACTAAGGCTCTACACGAGGCTCTACACGAGGCTCTATACGAGGCTCTGCCCCCTAGTAGTAGCAGAGACACTCTAGGCCAAGAGAGGATATTTTTAAGGAAGGACCCAACTATAGCACCTACTAGGTGTTACAATAGCTTTAAGTAGTAGATATTTATATATCTATATAGTTTTATCTATATTAGCAAACTATTTAATAAGATATAATATAGGCTTACGTGTTATGGCTCGTATAAATACCTCTAAACCAAAGCATATAGAATGCTATATTACAAAGATACTAAGCTAAGGAGAAGGAAAAGGGTGTCGCTAGGACCGATGTAAATAAATATATAGGGTAAGCCGCCGAGGCGCTAGCTCTAGGTAAGCCAATTACAGGTCGGCAGAATATGGCAGAATTTAGCAGTAACGTGCGATAGCGCCGTTACATTACGCTTTTAACAACGCGTTTTTTAACTTTAACGAAATTAATATTAGGACTAAGCAATAGCCGTATAATAAAATTGATACCATTTAGAAGCCCTAAGTCTTAAAAAAAATGTAACTATGGGGTTTAATAATAACGCGTTATATAAATGAATAAATTAGATATCCGCAATATCCGTTTTACGGATTTTGCTTATGGTTTTAGCAAATCTCGCCAAAGGCTCTTAGACGTGATTTTGCAATTCGGAAGACGGCGTAGGTTATTCCGACGCTAGCCAAAAAATCACGTCTAAGTGACAAAAAAGGTTAGCGATATCCGCTTGCGGATATACGTAAGTCCGCTAATTAATTCTACGGTCTAAGCTTGCTAAGGTAATAAGTCTGAGTTACCTCAGCAAGCTCAGACGTAATTCCGTTGGTGCGGATTTTCAATCAGTCCGCAAGCTGACTAACTACATTTATGCGAAACCACCGGAATTACGTCTAAGGCTGTTTTCCAAAGTTTCTTAGGCGCTCCGACAATATCCGCGTTGCGGAGGTTGCGGATATTAAAATAACTCAACACTAGCATTTTATATTATTTCCCAAAGTTAATCGATTATATAATAGAACCTAGGCTTTTAAAGTATATCATTTTTATTATATAGGTATTTTTAGGTCTTATAATCATTTTCATTTAAAAAAAAAACGCGTTATTAGCAATCCCAGAGATATATATAACTTCACTAAGCGCTAACTAATATATATAAAACCTATATAAATCTAAAATAGCTACCCTAAAGAACCTTAGGTAGTTATTGTTTGGGTAGGCTATACATAGGCTCTGCGTATAAAAGCTCTCCACAAAGCTTTACGTACGGAGGCTCTGTATAAAGCTCTACACGAAGCTTTATATAAGGCTCTGCACAAAGCATTTATATAAAGCCTCCGTAGTAGAACCGTTGTATATAAAACCGTTATACACAGAGCCGTTATACAGAGCCTCCATATACAGAGATTCGTATAGAGCCTCCGTACGCAGAGCTTCGTATAGAGCTTTATATAGAGTATCCGTACGCAGAGCTTTATGCGGAGCTTTATGCGGAGCTTTATATAGAGCTTCGTATAAAGCTTTATATAGGGCTTCGTGCAAAGCTTTATATAGAGCTTCGTATAGAGCTTTATATAAAGCTTCGTACAGACCTTTATACAAAGCTTTATACAAAGCTTCGTGCAGACCTTTATATAGAGCTTCGTATAAAGCTTCGTATAGAGCTTCCTACAGAGCTTCGTGCAAAGCTTTATACAAAGCTTCGTATAGAGCTTTGTATAGAGCTTTATATAAAGCTTCGTGCAAAGCTTCGTATAGAGCTTCGTGTAGAGCTTCGTGCAAAGCTTTATACAAAGCTTCGTGCAGAGCTTCGTGCAGAGCCTAAGCAGGCGAATCGCCCGTTCGGTAGCGCTTTCTACTTAACATCGCGGGGGCTAATAGGGTAGATATATTCATCGATTATAGAGCTGCTTCTGCGGATCAATTTGATGGTATTTCTAAGATAATAGCTATTGTGGGGGTGTAGATTAATTTCGTTAAAAAAGGTGACTGCTTTTACATACAAACAACGTCGCATCGCTTAAGAAAGGTTGGAAAAGTCCCTCAGACCATAGAATTAACTTTTTGTCAAAAAGTTGATTCTATGGTCTGAGAGACTTTTCCAGCATTTCTTAAGCGATCCAACTTTGTTTGTATATAGAACAGTTACCTTTTTTAACGAAATTAACCCGCACCCCCATAGCAGCTATTATCTCAGAAATACCGTTAAATTAATCCGTAGAAGCAGCTCTATAATTGATAAATATATCTACCCTATTAGCCCCCGCGATGTTAAGCAGAAAGCGTAGGCGATTTACCTACTTAGGCTCTGCACAAGGCTCTGCATAAAGCTCTATATAAAGCTCTACACTAAGCTTTACACAAAGCTCTGCATAAAGCTTTATACGAAGCTCTGCACAAAGCTCTGCATAAAGCTTTACACGAAGCTCTATATAAAGCTCTGCACTAAGCTTTGCACAAAGCTCCGCACAAAGCTCTATATATAAAGGCTCTACACAAAGCTCTACACGAAGCTCTGCATATAGAGGCTCTACACGAAGCTCAATACGAAGCTCTGCACAAAGCTCTGCATACAGAGGCTCTGCACGACGGCTCTGCATATAACGGTTCTGCGTATAATAGTTCTGCAAAGCATTTACAGGACTAGAGATGGTTCTTTAGTAACCTTTCTTTAGCGTAGTTACAGCTATATTACACACTACAACGCGGACGATATATGTCCGCCAGTCTATAATAGGTTCTTTAAGGTGGCTATTATAGATCTATATAGGTTTTATATATATTAGCTAGTATTTAATAAAGTTATATATAGTTACGGGATTCCTAGGCAGTCTTAAGGCAGGACCATCCCACAGAACTAGATTACTTAGCAATTAGTAAGCTCGCACGGACCACTATCGCTAGCGTATAAACAACTTTAAAAAGCTAGCGTTTACCATAATCTAAATAACTTAATATTCTACCAACTATAGAGTATATATGCTTATTTAAGGTAATAAATCGACAGTCTAGTGTGCTTATAATAACCCTTAAATAGCTTATAAAGAATATCTTGGTATAGGGTGAAAAATTAAAGGCCGAAGTCGGAGTGTAGAATAGTTAATTTCTAAGGATTATTATACACTAAATATACCCCTTCTAAGCCTATATTGACTTCCTACTATATAATATAGCTGATAGCTCTTTGTTTAATATTGATTCGTCCCTTCCTAACCTTAACGAGCTCCTACAGACCAGGTGGGCCCGTCCAGCTATCACTACTACGGACGCTCCCTCGGGTGCTCCTTCTGCTACCCTTTTTCGAAAACTTGGCGACCGACAGAGCAATCCAATTAAGCTCTTTAATACACTACCACCTTGTCAAGCCGTCCCTACTCCCTCGCACAAGGTTACTTAAGGTCCTTCGTAGCTCTGTAGGCCCTAGTTTACAATACAGAACCGTCTGGCAGCGTCTTAAGTAGATATACAGGCTTTTACGAAGGAGCCTTTCCCTACTCTACCACTACCTGGAATACTACCCCTTACCCACTATAAACGTCGGGCTGCTTCCACTGCCTCGGAACACTATACTGCGAGTCCTCTTCTACTATGGCTTTAATCGCCGTTACTAGAAGTTGAAATTAAGCGTCTAGAGTGGCAGCTAAACCACCATTTATACCCGGACCTAGCTCCGGTAGTAAAAAAGGTAGTTAACTCTATGCCCGCCCACCACCTTCTAGAGCTATATAATGGTGAGATCTTTAAGGATCCTAACGCCGCGTTTAATTGATATTAGGACTATATATTCTCTAAAGGTTTCTTTATTATTAAATTGTTAATATCTAGCCCAGACACTTTACGGCCGCGCACTATTTTTATCTATAAGCACTATGGCGAGTATACCCGAAACTACCGCAAACTAGATGACTTTCGCGGTAAAAACAGTAACCGTTAGCGAGAGGCCACTAAGGTGTACCAGATAAGGTGCGGCTAGAGTATTTAGGTGGCCTGGAAACAGCTTGTTAAGCATATAGGCTTAGTATATAAGTGGGTGGCAACTCTTACCTATGTTGAGTATGCCGATCTAGACAATCCAGAGGCCCCTACGCACGACTTTATTGCTAATCTTCTTGCTTATATTAGCCACTAGGATTAATTACTAGAGGCTAAAGAGGTAGCCGCAGAAGCCTACGCTCTTAGGGCAATATAAAAGACCTATCTTACTACGCAGCGTCAGCTTTCTGCCCGGGAGCTATATATAAGTAAGAAGAAATACTATACCTTAATGCGATTATTAAGCGGCCTTCCTAGTGGAGCTAAGGGTTAGCCGCAAGCGCTCGGCGCGCTTAAGCTGCTTCTCTACTAGTATAGATTTAAGTACCGGTCTTAATATACCTATATAATTAATCCAGAATTAAGTCATCTAATTGCCCAAAGTCTCTAGTAGCTTATATTCTGGCTTCCTATCTAGGTAGATTTAGCACAAAGGTTTATTACTAACTTTAGCTGCTAAATAGACGCTATATTTAATACCAATTAATCTAAGCTCTTATTAGCTATTATTACTAATATTACTAATACGGGGTCCTCTTTTCCGGCAATATAGTCATTTATTAAGAGCGAGTCTTAGCTAAATTAGACCTTCTTACTAGAGTCTGCTTAGTAGAAGCTTTAGAAACAGCCACCTAAAGTTATTATTACCGATTTTGGTAAGGGCCTTACAGCCGCCTTATTAGTAGGGTAGTTAATTACAGTTATTCTCTAGTACTGCTAGTAGCACGCCGCGAAGGCAATAAAGAAGTGGATTAATAAGGGGATTTAGATAAAGGCTAAAAGGCCGCATAGCTACTTAGCGGAAGAGAGAAAGGTAGTAAAGGAACTATTTTGGCCCTACCTAAAATCTAAAACGGTAGTAGAGCTTAAAGCTAATTGAAAGGCAGTCCTAGATAAGCTATACCTATATAATAAGGTATGGTTTTAGACTATATACGTTAAAAAGGAGAGCCAGATAATTACCTGCTATATTAGGTAAGTTTTATTTTAAGCTAGGGAGTAGAATGCCTAAAGGTATCCTAGAAATAAGTTTTACTATAGGCCAGCCCATAGTAAAGCTTATTTCTAGGATATCTTTAAGCATCCTGCTCTTAGCTTAAAAACCTTATTTTAACGTTAACTTTTCCTTAACCGCTTACTCCCTTACCAAATACCTTCTAAATTTAGGTATAGCGGCAAGCTAATGAGGTAAGGGTATTAACGGAGGATTAAAATGCTTTACTAATTATTAATTAAGCCTTAAGGATACTATAATTGAGCTAAAGAGGTAGATTTTAATATTATATAAGGAATTGATTAAATCCAAATATACATCTAAAACGTCCCTCCCCCGAATTATTACCCTAGATCTCTTTTAGCACTACTTTACCTAGATTAACGGTATAATAATATACTACGCGCTTAAGCAAATCTTTAACTCTATATGTGGTGCGAAAGCTTTAACAAATAAGGAAAAGTAGGAGTAGGCTAATTGAGAGTGGAATTAGGGCGACTGCGACTGCGAGGACCCCTACTGATATGGCCTCCCCTACCGCTATATACTTATTTAGTGCTTAATACAAAGGCTTTCTATATCGCCGGCTTTAATCTATTCTCGCTAGTATATCGCGATAAAGCTAATTGCTACTCTAGATTGGCAACCGCGATATATTAAGGATATGGCGTTTTAAGGTAACCCTCTGTTAGAGCACCTGGAAGCTCTTACTAGGATCCGGCTATTAGTTCTCCGCCTCCTTAATATTATTAAGAACCTTTCTGCTAAAGAAATAGGCGAGTTTACTGATAAATTTAAAGACTTTAAGGTAGCTTAAATAGCTATTTTAAGTAGATAGGTAGAGCTTTGATTGCTACCTAAGGGCGCTCTATTTAAGGTTCCTCCAAAGGCTCGCTGGCAGCCGCCACCTAAAAAGAAGTATAGTAAGGCCAACCAGCGCAGCAAAACAAGCGCTGAGATTGCTAAACGCGCTGCTGACGTCGCCGTATAAGAGTTCTAAAAGGAAAGACAAGAGGAGGCCCGGAAGTATATACCTACTTAACTAAGTGGTAGTATAGATCTTAGCCACTTTCTAATCTAAAACAAAGAACCAGCGGACGAAGTAGATAAGGATATTAAGGAGGATAAGGAGGATAAGCAGCAACCGTTTAATAAGCCGTTGGTGCTATATAACGAAGTTTTAGGGGGGTTAAAGGATAAGGTAGTTATTTTAGAAACGGGGGAGGACGATGACTTATGGCTTGATAATGCGGAAGTACTCTAAGGTACTATATTGGACGATCCTCACCAAAATATTGGTAAGAAGGAGCCTATTATGACCTATTCGGTACCTAATAATTATTAAGAGCCGCCACCTCTCCTGCTTTATTAAACTGGTAGAGCGGCGTATACTAGAGCTTAAAGGACCTATACTTAATTAGCTTATAGTAATTTTATATTAATCTTAAGTGATACTAATAAGGGTCCTAGTAATCCTAAGCTAAAAGAGGTTAGCATTCCGTTAAAATTAAAGCGACTATAATAAGGGGCTTCTATAGACGCGTATAAGGCTTATAAAGCTAGCGCACTTACTATTAGGTCCCCTAAGACCAAGCGCACGCGTAGTAATAAAAAGGGAAAGGACCCTATTGAAATAAACGGTCGAATATTGGAGTATTACACATGTAGATAGTGCTTTATTATTCAAAAGTTGTTTATACGCTAACGATAGTGGTCCGTGCGAGCTTACTAATTGCTAAGTAATCTGGTTCTGTGGGATGGTCCTGCCCTAAAACTGCCCGCGGGATTCCTAATAACGCTTTTTTTTTTTAACGAAAATGATCTTAACTCTGGGGGGTTGTAGGCTAATTTAGACCCAATATCTATAAAATATTAGGTCGTCTCTCTAATCGATCAACTTTTGGTAGTATTTTAAGCCGTTATGGTTAAGCGATTCGACCGCGAATATAGAAAAAATCATGGGTATTGTCGGAGCGCCTAAGAACCCTTGGAAATGTGGCTCAGACATAATTCCAGTGGTTTCGCACAAACGTAGTTAGTCAGCTTGCGGACCAATTGAAAATCCGCACCAATGGAATCACGTCTGAGCTTGCTAAGGTAATAAGCTTGCTGAGGTAAGAGTCTAAGTGGTTTTACGATGCGCTCGGTTGCGGGGCTACCTTCTACCAACGCCCGCACTTCGACTTAGCACAGGACGGGTTCAGCGGCAGGATAATTAGCGGTATTTACAGCAGGTGATTAAAGCGTAAAACACTTCAAGCTCGCCCCCGCTAGTAGGGAGGGTGGCCGAGCCACACCGACCAGACCCTTATATAGTGGCGAATTCTAGAAGTAGTAAGTTGGTTCACTAGAGGTATAGCTACGGGTTAGGGCAGGCCCGCTTACTAAGACATTACACAGCCACAGGTATAAGAGCCACAAGCCAGCTTGGCGGCCGCTGTAAATAGATTACAATATAATAATTATGTAGCTGTTTCGCACTAGCCAGAACGGGTGATTGCTCCCGATCGGAGGTACTGACCGGGGTTGCGACCCTGTATAAATTTGCGCGCGATAGTAAATATAAGGCTAATAATAACTTCCTAGCATTATAGTAAGGTTCTTAGGCTTAGGTAGCACCGTTATAAGTATTACGGAGTTGTTAGAGCTTCACGGTAGTGCTATAGGGAAGGAACTCTGTTTTATTAAAGAATAAGACTCTCTGCGTATTAGGCGCGAAGGCGATAATATATAAGGTAATTTTTAAATAAAAGGAGTTCTAAATGTTTAAAAGTAGCTATAGCACACGACTAATATAGAATTATAGTAAATATCTAAGTGTGCGTATAGTTATAGTCGCTTGATATTAAAGTACCCCCTATATTTTACGGTATAGTGGGTTTTACGCGACCTAGGGATAGACGTTAATTCGCCATTAAATAATTAATATATCTATGTAGGCGGTGTATATTTTAATTTTACCCTTTAGTAATATAGGTAGGCTTGTAACTGTTGGCTAATCCTAAACCCAGTATAATATATAGAGACTTCCTCTAACCAGATCTTTAGGGAGAGTAACTTCTATTCTATACTACAAATCGTTCCCTTTAAAAGACTCGTAATGCCGCTATAGCAAAACCCTCTGGCGGTGCGATTCTGGGCTGCTATTGATTTAGTAGCAGGTACTATTATTAAATAGTGCTTCTTTAAAAAGATGTCCTTTAGTATTACCGCCGCTACTATCTGGCGTCTATATATTATAAATCCCCTTAAGAGTATCTGATAATAAAGACTGATCTGTTCTATAGATAAAGATATTTCTAGAAGAAATTTTACCGGGCATCTAATTAAGTAGGGTAATATAGCCATTCTCCTAGTATATTAGCAGTAAAGTACTACTAAAATAGGCAGATAATATTGGACTTCTCACTGTCTAATTAGGCTGCGATTAACTATCTTTATATATAAGATTAGTAGATAGAAGAATATTATTATTATAAGTATTAGGAGGAAGGAGATATATTATAGACAGATCTTTAAATTTAGGGGTCTGTGGCACTTGTAATAAGTTTAGTTAAACATTAGAGTTCTTATAATAAGCATTTCTTACTATATCCTCGGGGAAATCCAGAAAATCCTTTAAGTACTCTACCGGTAGCGAGAACCAGTATTCTCTCCACCCATATGTGCGCGGATGCGGATTATAAAAATTAAATAGCAATATAAAATATCTAAGCTATATATAATATGGCTGTTAGTATTAATAAGGTGGCGTTATAAGATACTATAGGGAAGACTGCCGTAGAATAAGTTTATAGTACTGCTATAAAAGAGCCTAAAGGGAATGCATAGAATTTATATGGGCAATATTAAACTAAAAACTTAATATAGTTTACTATTCCGTGTTCCTGGTAATTTTATTAGCTTTTTTATTTTTAGTCTTTAGGTTATTTAATAGATATAGTAAGTATAAAAAGTACCCTATTTACTCTTAAGGGGTAATGTTAATAACTAATGTAGGATTAATAGGGACATTATTTAGTATTAGTTATATAGGGCACTAGATTTATAACCCCGCTTACCTATAAACAAAATATATACGTACTAGATATCTATCTACTTCTATTAAACTAACCCTCTATATAAGAATCGTCGGGTATTCGCCCTAATTGCTGCTTAGATATGCCTCTACCTTAAGTACAATACGCTTATTAGTGCCAGTATCTCTATGCTTTCCCTACTGCATTTTATTTACAATTCCCCTTTTTCTTTTAAAAGACACTACCTCCTTTTTTAGCTTCTAGTTGGCCTTCTCTAGTATCTTAATTTTGTTTTTAGTCTGCAGATAGCTTATCTATAAAGCGATAGCGTGACTAGGATTGCTACTATTAAACGTATTGTTGGTAATATCTAAGATAGTAAGTCCTAACCTAACTGCGATATATTTGTATACTTATAATAACTTCTAAGTTGTAACACCGAGTTAATCTCTCTTGCACTTTAATTTAGAGCCTTAGTGGTTCCAGTTTTAGCTTTAGCTTTAGTGCCCTGTTAGTAAGGCCTCTTATTGCTATAGTATAGGAAGCATTCCTTATCTTTAGAAGCGCCTTTCCCCTAATAGACACGCCCTTTACTCTAGATCTCTCTATATATCTTTCTCCATCACTTATTGTTTCGCTATTACTTATATTAATTATTCTTTTTATAACCTTTATTATTGATATTTAATTAGCTAGCTTTAGGACGGAATATATACTATACTTAAGAAGTGCTTTATATAGGCTCCTAGTAAGGGGACGTAAGATTCTTTTATATTTTCCTTCTTACCTATATATAGGGTTAGACGGATCCTTAAACCCTACTAGCGGTATAATTAATGCCTATTGCCATCCTATAGCCTAGATTAACGTAAAACGTATAGGTTATAACGTATAAGCTTACTCCACCTCTATAGGAGTGAGGTATTATATAGAAGAGGCTATCGTTGCTTTCTTTCTAATACGCTAGACTATATCTTACATGCAGCTAAGCCCACTTTACTAATATCCCGAGATTTGGTTGGATAGGATTTTAATCTATATATCTTAGACCGCAGCTTCCTATACTATAGCTAAGACATTTATATATTTATCTGTAACGGTTAAAGGGGCTTAAAGCGTCACTACAAAGCCATTATTAAACGCTATCTTACTTAGCTGCCTCTAAGAGTAATGGAGTGCTAAATTGTAATCGGTGTGAAGAATCCTAGCGCTTTATACTTAGAGCTGCTTTTAGTGACTTTAGTAGTATATTAAGACTACTTATAATCCAATAAGCAATAGTAGCTAAGTACTATTTATAAAGCTAGAGACTAGTATATTAGTTCTTCCGCACTAATATAATATGTTTTAGTTAGGTATTTATATTTAGTAATAGCCCAGCTAATAATTACCCCTAGCAATGCCTCCTTTAATTTAAACAGCTACTATTAGATTTAGTTAAGCAGCTTATACTTTTAGGCGCAGATAGCATGCTAAGTAAGGAGTAATTATAGCTAATGGATATTACGCGCCAGCTTTAGGGTGAAGGGGCCGCTGATATACTTTGCCTTATTTAGGTAATATTAATCTCCCTTTTTAAACTTAGCCTTAGCTCTACTAAGCAGTAGAGGAAATATTATAAAGGTGGCATTCACCTTACCCTAAAATATCCTTAGATTAAGCTACCTTTCCTTTAAATACTAAGCTTCGCTAAAATATAGTTCTTTTCTATATTTATTAAATAAGTCCTATTATATATAATGCCTTAGATAAACCTAAATTAGATTGCTAATAATTCTTATAGGTCTGTAAGAAGAGCTTAGGAGACGATCTGTATATACCGCCCTGGCTTTATATATTTTATACCTTATAATTAAGGATAGGAAGAGGATAGTAATAAAGATAGTAATAAAGAGACGGTGGTTTTAGACTATAGTGATAAGTTGCGGAATTCTAGCCACCTTATTAATAGATTGCGCCGAAGTGACCTAGTGGAAGGGCAAATCGATACTACTAATATCGATAAACTGAGCCGGAGTGGCGATAACGGATCATTAGGTGACGGTAGAAAACTTAAAATTTGGTATAATTTAGCAGGCAAGACTCTATAAGTGTAATGCTATATAGAAGAATAAAGTAGAAATTTAATAAGAAATTATAGAACACCTATAGAACGCCTAGTGGTCTATCTATGTCCTAAAATCCCTACTTTTATCTCTCTTAGCTTAACCTCTTCTAAGCTCTATATAATTTATAATAATCTCTTAAGTCTCTTAACACGGGCAGAAGATTTTATCCACCATATTACTAATAAAGGGAAAATAATATATAATGATAACCCTAAACTCTATAAGTTTCTTTCTAAGCTTAAACACTTATATTTTAAGTAAGTACTAGTTATATTTAAGGTTAGCGGGCTTATAGATTTATATATTAAAGAGTTAAAGAATAATATCCAGTATATACTCTTTAGCGCTTATTCTATCTATTGTAATCTACTAAGTGGGGTTATATACCTCTACTGGTGTAGTAGGAAAGGGTTAGGAGGAAGTATAGTAGGACTTTTACTTATCGCCAAATTCGTAGGGCTTCTCCTGTAGGAATTTCTCTGGTTCTTTAAGGTTAAAGTTATTTTCGTTTTTATATATCTACTATTGGTACTTTCTTAGCACCTGCTTTATGCCTATACTTACTAAAATAGTTTTCTAATTACTACCCTTTTCTTTTAAAGAAGCTTCTTAAATTAGAGTTTAAAAATTAATTTACCCTCTATTAAGGGTTCTAATACTATATAATTAGTTAGATAAGAAGACTATTAGGAGGTATAACTATTAATAGAAGTACTTTCTCCATTACTTCTATCTTTTAGTTCTTAGCCAAAATATAGCTGTCTTTTAATCGTATTTAAGCTTTTTATAATATAATTGTGATGCTATTACTCTATATTATAAAGCTTCCGGATTTCTATACGCAAAGAGCGTATAACTACGGTTTATTTAGTAAGTATATTAATCTTACTTTCCTATAGTATACTTTTATTTAATAAAGTCGTGTTAAAGCTGTAAAAACAATTTACCGATCCCAAAACTAAAGCTTTACTTATTTATCCGTTATTTCTAGTAATCTACACCCATTTTACTAATAACCCTACGCTGAACTGTTTTAAAGCTAAGCAATTTAGCAGTATTTTTAGCTCTCGTTAGCATTAACATAAAGAAGCTTATATAAATACCGCACATTTTAGCGGCTAGAGAAGTTACTCTAAGATTAATGTTTCTATCTAAATCTATATAACGTGGGTAAAAGCAATGCCACTTTTTAAGCGCTATACTATAGTTTCTAAGGTATATAGTGTAAATAAGAGTTAGGAGATAAAGCCGCGGCGTATTTAGCCGGCTCTACTATAACTAGAAAGAAGTTTAGGAATATAGCTCCCATTCTATCTAGAACTAGATAAGGGGCTCTATATACTAGTGTTTAGGGATAGCCCTAATAGTTAATTATTGCTTAAAGCTAATAATCTAACTAAGCTAAGTTTTACGCTCGGAATTAAATAGGGGACTTATTTAATATTATAAGCAGCTTATATATTCTATATAACCTTATCTTTATAACTCTCTTAAATATAGTATATGCTTATATTTAGCAAATTGATCCAAAAGGCCTGTATAACTCCGCGCAGTCTTAAAAATCTTATTATTTCCCTTAAAACGGATATAAAAGCTCTTCTATAGGTCCGTAAGTATCTTTCCTATGCTAGGAGAAACCCTAGATCTCTGCGATAAGTATATATTTATAACCTCTTCTTATATATTCTTTTCAAACTCTTTAATTTTTAGGTACTAATATCTCCTAATAATCTCTAATATATTAAACTAATCTACCTATATCTGCTCCTACTTTAATATAACCTTATTAGCTAGGGCTATCAAGTTATACTAATCACTATATTATAGTATCTTATCGTTATCTAAAGTTATTAGTTGCCTCCTGGCTTAAGAAGACCTTTAGTATTAGGTAGACTGCACTTTATATATACAATAATCCACCCTATTATTAATAATGATTAAATCTACTATCTGTTAGTTTACTTACATTCCATATTTGGCCGTCAAAGTCGGACTCCGCACCTGTACGTGGTGACGGCTACGAACCTGGATCTTATCCAGAGCCAACGCAGAGACGTCGCACAGCGTGTTGGTGGGCCTGGTGGTGGTTGTGTGCGTCGTAGGGCGTAGTGAAAAGTTTTCACACGGGATGGTGAGATCTCGAAAACCACTACAGACGGTACCCCTTCACACAATACAGCCATTACTGTTCCCCTGCTAAGCACCTATACGATCCAACATGGATACGCGGCATTCGATAGCATCCCCCGACCCCCAATAGAAAGCATCGACGACCTCCTATCGACGAACGAGCTATTGCGAACGGACGAGCAACGAGCAAATATACGGCCCCTCCTAACCCCCAGGGCGATCGCCCGCGGAGCATGCAGTCACTCGCCATTAACTATCAAATACCAAAAAAAAAACCTGGCAGCCTGGACGACACCGTACGGTTTTCCTGTCTCCTCTTAAGGAGTGGTGACCCTTGGCGAGGGCCTAGTGACTAGGGCCTAGGCACAAAAGATACCCAGGTATACACGTCCCGCTCGCCTCATGGTATAGTGTGGTGGTAGTTTATAGATAAATCCCCCTTACGCCTTCGATAGGCCTTAGGGGGGAAGAGGCATGGCATATATAGCAATGGTCAAACAAGAGATAGCACACAGGGGATGGCCAAGATATAGGAAATAACAGTACAGCAATTAAATCAGGCAAGGACTGTATGTCCTGGTAAAGGAAGTAGTGGTTCCCAAGGAGTTCGAATCATCCAAGGAGGACAGGACGTAGCCGTAGGCCCGCAGGGCCGCCGCTACGGACGGACATGGCAAAACAGGGGTTTTTTTATCCTACTGAGGTGGCTCATAGGGTTTTTCCATCCCCTACATCAATAAGGGTTTTCTTCTTGTCAATTTATAAGTTTCCCTTGTGTACAGAGTAGTCTGCGTGGGCCTAGATAGGATCCGTATCAGACGTTAATCAAAGAACTTACTACTACTACTACTACATTCCATATTTCCTCTGTTTTTTAACTTTATATACCGGCTGAGGATCTTTCTAGGCCCCGATTTTTATTATTTAATACTTTTTAGGGGCTCTAGGACTGTTCCTAGGGCTTAATATCTTCTATATAGAAGTGCTAGTCGTCCTCCTTATTCGCCTAATTATTTAGCTCTTTCCTTAATTGCTTATCCTGGTGCTTATCTAGCTGCTTGTTTAATTAGCTGTCTAAATATTAGTTTAGCTGCTCCTCTAGCAACTTATCTAGCTACTTATATAGGAACTTATCTAACCCAGTGTGTCCAACAGTTAGCTTAGCTGCGATCTTGAGAAAAATAGCTGACTGACTGCGTCAATTGGATCGCTCGCTGTCCGCTAGCTGTCGGATAACGTACGCTGACTGTGAAGCTGCCAGCTAGCTGTCCTAATTAGGAAAGTAGTATAGACTTTATAGTATTTTATTGCGGATTTTAGCAGTACCTCTCTATATATAAATATAAATATTACTTAATTAAAATTTGACCCTAATTTACCTAATATAGTATTTAAATATAGCTAAATTTATCCTATATACCTATAAAAGCTTAAAAAAAATAGGTAAAATAGTTGGTAGTAAAGGCTCTAAAGGCTATATTTCTATATTAAATTTAATTAAATATAAAGCTCTATTAAATATATTTTACTAAGCTAGCCTTTTCACCTCTATAGTTAGCTTATAGCTAATAGTATTAATATTTAAACTTATTAACTAGAGTATAGTTAAAGCTCTACTAGAGTTAATATAGTTAATTAAACTACTTAATAAAAGGCCATTAATTAACTGCTACTTCTAATATTAATCTACTTTAATTATATCGGCTAATAATCTACTATACTTAATAATAATAATTCTTTTATTTTAATTAAAGGCTTAGTTATATATAGAGAGTTTATTACTAGTATAGAGAATATATTAAGAGTAATTTTAGCAAGTATTAGATAAAGAATTTAACTAATTTTAAGCTACTAGTT
>Ga0307515_10003389_pt1 | contig 33581 bp, 38 predicted proteins | sample 17_EM_MG_FD_194513 | JGI IMG/M metagenome (GOLD analysis project Ga0307515, IMG submission 194513) | Populus trichocarpa ectomycorrhiza microbial communities from riparian zone in the Pacific Northwest, United States - 17_EM | ecosystem: Host-associated > Plants > Roots > Unclassified | place...
AGTGTCATATACACAAAATGTGTATAACTATACCTGCTTTCACATCCCAGGTTCAGATTCATGATATCTTTAATATTGGGTGAGTGGTTGTGGATTAATACCTTTATTGGAATGTTTTTGTTCAGTAGTACAAGGAAAATTTGCAATAGAGTAAATTGGCAACTAGAAAGTGAAATAGGACATATTTATGAATGTTTCATCCATAGGACATGTTGTGATCAGAGCAAAACTTGGGGACTTAATTGGACTTCAATTGATTCAAATAGCGGAGCAGAAAGCATCTTTTTACGTGACAATATTTGCTCTGGTCATAGAAATGGCACAAACTCACAGAGACTTGGAGCAATACACTTTTGGGCTTGGGACCTGCACAGCAAGGATACTGTAGGGATTGGAGATAAGTGTACTTGGAAGCTGGGGGTGAGGTATACCTGGGAGTCCAGCTGGAGATGTTCTATCTGGGCACCTCGAAAGGGTGGTAAAGCTGCCATCGTAACTTGTAGATGGGAATAACAAACCAACACTAACACTTTCCACCAACATGCATCAAGTTCATCAGCCACATGTTGAGTACCCAAGAGCTTGACTCTCGCAACAGGGGCCAAATAATTAAGGTGAAAAACAGAAAACAAATACAGGAAGTCGAGCACTTGGGATGGCTGCCAAATACCTGACGTTCAGCTTTGCAGCTGCTAGTAAAGTGCTCTCGAGAGCCAAATGTACAGGATTCTACAACTGAGCTGTTTTGGCATAAATTGAATGGAGAGTATCCCACTCCAGTCAGGACATATGAATCTGTGGTCCCATTTGCCCCAAACCCATAAGCTGAGGTCAACGTAAGGGTTGATTGGTATAAGTCCATTCAGTTGACAGGATTCTGATATACCGATTATTGGTTCCTAACTTATCTCTCATATGACTTTGCGTATCTCAAGATGTCATGGTAGTTTGATATTGCCAACATCTCATCTCTTCAGGAATGAACCATTGTAGCATGAGTGAATGTTCATATGTTTGGCGACTAGGAATAAGGATTCCTGCCAATAAGAAGTGACCATTGACAAGTGAAATTCTACGACCATTACCGATCTAAAGATGATACCCATCTTACCTGTGCTTGGCCTGATTGCTATTATTGATCAATTGATACGAAGGTCGGGTAATGGAGAGGTAACTAATTGGTGAACAAATCTGGAAGGTAGATTCAATACGGAAATCCGAGTGATAATTCATGTTTCCGGATCGAGGCTTCATATTTCGGTTATCGAGTGATCCTGTATGAACCTAGAAATATACCTGTAACACCAAAGGCATAACAAGAGCTTTGTTGTGGAAATTCCCTATCAATATCTAATCTTATATTAGTACAATTATTTTGACTGAGCCAGGGAATTAACATATATCCTTTGTTGTCAATCCTTGTAAATGTCAAATTTGATGCAAAAGCCCATTCATCTTTTTCCAAATTTTCCATATAGCTATGACTGAAGAAAGGTGCCTTGTTTTCCCCTTTGAAGAGCATCTGGGCATGATAAAAAGCAGGAGCAAGTGAAGCATATTTCTGCCCATAGAATGTATGTATTGCTTCATCTTTATTGTTCAGCACTTTTCACTGGTCCTCTGAAACCCCCACACTTTCTGCATATTGTCTATAGTCATATCCTCTGTCAAATCCAGGATGCCATCCAAAACCCCACAGTCTTCCATATATAAGTGATCCATTGTTGGAAATAGCTCCATGAAACATGGAGTCATTGTGTAGATGCATAAAAATACTGTGGGAGCTGTCATGGTTGTCCTCAAATAGTTTGTCTGTTGTACTGCAGTGGACTGTAAAGACCACCATTTTCACTTTTTTGTCCCATACATAAACTACACCTGGCCTGTCAATGATATAGTAGTTCTTGAAGATAGGGTCATCAGCATAGACAAGCTTCCCAAGCATACTCTGCTCGTGTTCTGCATGGGAAGACATGCCCAGAATTGAGATCCATGTATTGTATGATATACTAAGCTGCTGTAAATCTTCCGCAGTAACTGCAGCTACCTGTCCCTCATTCTTTTTTTGTTGCAGTATTCCCCTTTTTTCAGCCTTGCTGTCCATTCTTTTAATGGACCAAGCACTGCGCCTCTCCATGGTGGTAGTCTGTGCATCATTTCTCCTAGTAGTAGAGACTGGTAACAGACAATCATCCCCAACCTGGAAAGCGATTGAATTACAGCCACCATCTGAATTGCAACTCAACCCAACCGGGGAAATGGGTGGCTTATCATCAGATTGACTAATACTATCTCGAACATCTGAAGGCACAAACAGTAGTGTGTGGGAAGGATGGTCAGCCATCTGGTAGTCTGATTGTTGAAATACAGGCGTAAAAGAAGATGGCCAAAAACGAATCACTATGACAATGTGACAGTAATGAAATAATTTCATAATAATAACTTCTTGACCAGTTGAATGTGACGATCACAATGGTATTATTCCTGTAGAAATCCAAGTTGATTTGATCAAGAACGACCCTACAAGCGAAATGGTAGGTGGGGTGTCAGCAAATCAATCTTAGTCTGTTCAGTCCGGGAGTAATACGCTCTAGACTGGCTCGATGAGAGGATTTGAACGCTGCTATCACCGGGGCAATTGGAGTAGATTTGATAGAGAGCAAGCCTCAAAGCAGAATGGTATTCAGGGTCCCGAAAATCACAGTTACCTGTTCCGGCTAGGAGTAGTACGGTTTGGATGAGCTTGATGAGAGCATTCCAACACTGCAATCGCCGGGGCAATCAGAGCCGGTCTCACCTTGTTGCTGCTGGTATTGCTGGTTGTAGGTGAATGGTACTAGTATCCTGGGGTGCGTACTGTGTCAATCATAGTGACCGGGTTTCTTTCTTGGCAGAACTAGTTACACCCTACCCGACACCAAAACCAAAAGTGCCCCACCTGTCCCTATAACCTGCCGTAAGAGTAGAGTCGCATCCAAGCACTGAAGCTCTGTTAGTAATTTTCTTCACGAGATGCCAGGGATCGGCTGCAGGGATGCCACCGCCCCAGGATGAAGATAAGATATTCCAAACATCACACCAAAGCTCTCACATAGACTTTACAACCAAATCATGGAATAACCGAAGGCACCAACCCCTGTCTGAGGAAAGTATATTCTAGCGAGTTTAATCTCTCCAATTAGTGTGGTTTCGAATAGCTTGGCACTTAGCCTTCGTAATAGACGGATTAATTGGACATCATTCATTCTTTGCTTCACTTTTAGTTCACTACAGAAACAACGTGTGCGTATGTTTATTTCGATGCATTCTGTTTCAGAATAGTGCACTTTTTATACGTCGAATTACCTGCCCACGGCCGTGCAGATTGTTGATTTGCCGCCGCCACGTTCGGAATACCGAAAACATACATAATCATCAGGGGCCATATTTGTTTTGCTTCTCCTATCCATCCCTCTCCGTAATAAATCAGTTGTCCGTCATCACAGCAGTCTTATTGACAAAATCGGGAATACTTGGGTTTATTGATTTCAAATTCGTCAAAGGTAAAACCCTACAGAATACATGAATGCATGAGCGTCAAAAACACTTGAAAAATACTACACAAAGAAGACCCTACCCACATCAAACAATCTCAGCCATATAATAATTTTCTTCCTGCCTAAAGAAAGTAATGAAACCATTGTCTTGCTCAACATGGCCATTTTCAAACTAGCTCAGAGTAGCATTTGACATAGAAGAAAACCGCAATGTTAATAGGCCTCGTCTCTTGATCTCCCCCCTGGACATTATATACATTGCTATCAGGATTCCAAGCCATCGCTTTATTGGCCGTCCCCCCAGCTGCATTGTCCCAATGACGCGTTGGCCGTCCTATATTCGCACTCACATTCTTAGTAGATGTTCCAAATGATTGCGCAGACCCTGTGCCCTTAGTAGCCCCCCCTGGGTACAAATTAGTTCGATTGTCTCTATCGGGGTCCACAGGGGCATCCGGGGTATTGTCTGTGCCTCTCAAGAACCGTCCTCGGAGATCCGGAAGATTGAATTTGCCGGACTCGGATTGCCCCCAAATTGAACCGCAGATTTTGAAGAGCTTCGTATATTGTTCATCGACTGTGGATACTTCGGATCCATCGCACAAAGCCCAATACTTGTTATTGGGTTTTCCGACACCAGGGAATGCGATTATCGAGCCGATAGGGAGAGTATCCGTGTTATCACTGACTGTGTTGTGGTCGATTAAGCTGATCAAATACTGCACTGCAACATTCACTGGTCGTGTCTCCTTGTCCCCCCCGAACCAGGAAATATCAAAGACATAGTCGTCGTTTCGTGTGTTTGTGTGTCCAACAATCTCAAAAACCTCATGCACAGTGTTGCCATCCGGTGCATGTTGGATTGTGACAGTCCATGGTACTGAAGGTGGCCCATTATCAGCAGTCTGTGTGGATCCGGCTACACTAGCAGTGGTCCCCGGGAGTCCGGGAGGTGGTGTTCGGTTGGCGTTTTGGTCTCTTCCAGTGTTGATGTCGACTCCACGGATGAATATGCCTTGTAAATTTGGAAGCAAGAATTCGGAGCCGTCAGGGGTGCTGCCATATCGCTTGCCAATGACAGCGTAAATTTTTGTAAATCTCGAGGATGGTAGCTTGTCACCTTCACACACCGCCCAGACGCCATCAAAATAAGACGGCGCTTCCTTGCCTTGGCCTGCAAATGGAACTACAGCACCCACTGGAACTGTCGCCGTTGGAAGCACCTTGATGATATAGTACATATACATGTTGATGGGCACAGTTTCCTTCTTTGAGGAGGACTGAACAGTGAATGTAGCTGCTCCCTCCACCCACTGCCCCATTTCATACGCTAATGGACCGGTGTCCCCGGGATTCGTGTAGTGGTAGTCCGTCGGTATGCACGATATGCTCGCCTGTAGCTGATTTACCGGCAGGGATGTTGAGAATTGTTGCAATAGTGATGCTAGAGATGCTTGATTGTATATTATCTAAGAGTGCCACAAGGCCATATATATACGAGTACAAGTGTGAATGCGTGCGTACGCATCTATGTATAGACCCTTCAGGCCGACAGCAATCTCCGGTCATACGAGACTCGCCTCCGGCCATACGAGAGTCATCTCCGGCCATAAGATGGCAGAGACCTATCATGCAATAAGAATGACTCAACCGAACCCGGGGCATATGGCGCGGGATGACCGTTGACGGTTTTTCGGTTGTTTGCGTCGGTGTCAATGTTTCCAGTTGTGCGATCGTCGACTCCTCGGAGAAAGTAACCTTGGAGGTTTGGGAGGTAGAAGGAATTGTTGGAAGGGTTGTCTCCGTTAGAGCTTCCGATAGCTTTATAGAGATCGGGGAAGTCGGACTTGCCCAGTTGCTGGCCGCTGCATATGCGCCAGATGCCGGTGTCACTGGTGTCGGGGATGGAATCCGCGGCGAAGGCGATTATGGAGCCGATCGGAGCGTTCTCGGCAGCGGAGCTCATAATGCGTAAAAGAGATGGAAGTTGAGGTTATATTATGAAATTTTGGTAAGATAAATGATTATTGTTCTTTATGTAGTAGTGGTACTGGTGTTGAATACGGTGTTCGGCGGGGATCGGTGTCGAATTATACTGCCAGTCAGAGTCCATATTATCTCAACCCTCCGGTGCTGGGCATTAAAAGCGGCCGGTTTACATCATTGCCTGACAACGATTAATATTCTTAGAGGCTTAATCGAAGATAAGCTCTCAGGTATGCTTCGTTCGTGGCATGTAAACTTAGTCTATTTAGAGGCACATATGTCGGCTTCATGTAGGTTTTTTCGATTTGAGCGTAAGACAGTGCATTCGTTTTTGGAAACGTAATTCAGATCGGAGGACTGTGTTACATCATCTGCATTATTCTCTCTCAATCAGGAAAACGCTTCGGGCTTCCAGACTTCACTAGGCATTATTTACCGTGATTTTTTCTCCGTTGGTGTGTTACCGCATCAATCATGTACGTGTGTCCTCTTAGATTGTGAGGTCGGATGCTTACTCTCAAAGTGGTATTGATTCTAATGAATCAAATGAGTGTCTACCAGTGTCTGAATATCTACTAGTATAAGTGCAGCTGAATACACTAGAGAATTATTCGAGCACATCCTGGCTCACAGCTACTCCCGGAATCAATGACGTATAGGTGCTTCATACGGTAAGGGGAAATAGAGGCTAACAGAGAATCAAGCTCCAAAAGTTCAGTTGAAATGTGCGCCTGCCTGATTAATGCAATAAAATATTAGCAAAAAATATCATCGGCGATGCAGCGTGTAACATTTTAGTTGTCACGCGCCCAAATATCGGCTGCCGGTGCCTTGAGCTTGACTTGTTATTGATTCAACTATTCATCCACCGCAAACAACAGCACTGGTTGCTCTGGAGTAGTTTCGAATATGAGATGTGTGTTTGTTCGTAATCATTTTGCATTCAGCAGCTTGCGGCTATGACATACATATTCCTACTGAATCCCTCCCGCTCCAATGAAAACACAAAGTGAAAACAAAGTAAGGTTGCGAGCCCCATCCACTACCCTCATCCCCTAATGAATATGTAGATGTGCGAAGGTTAGTCCACTTTGCTTAAGCTTATTGCACACAAGCTTTTTGCCTTACCCGTAGCGCTTGGATTAGCCGCTAATGCAACTTCGCCACCAAACAATCATTTATGACGTAGTATTTAGGGTGGTTTGGTTTATTCGTGGGAAAACGGATAGCATAAACAACTTCAAATGGGGTCCTTTACAGAACATGAAATGACGGATTCAGTTGCTTCTAAGCAATCACAGGGCTAAAAGCTATCAGCGTCACCAAATAGAATTAACGTAAAGCAGCCTTTTTACCACTCGCCAAGCCGCACAATATTACTCGTCGATGCAATCTTTCGCGAAATTCAGCTGCAGTATGCATGACCAAGTGCCGTATGTCACTGGGCTGAAACCTGTGCGGCTGAGCTGACAGCTTGACGCGATACCCTGTACTGAGCGAAGACATAGGATGTCCAAGCCGAATGTATAAATGTTAAGTATGGAAATATGATGGGCGAAGTGGAAAGCCACATGAGAAGATGTGACTTTAAAGTAGCATTCGAATTGCATACTCTGAAGCTCGAAGAACCAAATAGCGCCTGGAGGATTTGCAAAGTAATACACGTTGACTCATCACTGTGTTCGAAACAGTTAACAAGGTAACCGGTTACCCGGTCTGCCAGGCAATTGCACCTCCGTTGGCATCATCGTCTGCCGTACTTTCCGGTTTCCTGAAGATGAGGGTCTTTTTTTTTACTAGTATAGTATGGAACTAGAGGTCTGGCGCCGCTACTTAAAACGACCCAATTAGACGTTTAAGTGTTATCAGCGGCAGATTGGTATATTTCATGTGTAGGATACTAGACCATAAGCATCTGTGATGACATGCTACGGAATATCAATTCCGAGAAAATTACGTATTCCCCATGCCGAGTTGTATTATTAAACACAGACAACACACAACTATTTATACCGATCTCGAACAGGCCACTGAATAGGAGAGAATGAATTTGGGTTCACAGAATCACCCCACACAAAGCGCACACATGACATCCTTGCAATACTTTCCGTTCAACCAATACTCGATCAGTGTCTTTCATTGATCTAGCGCTGGGACTTTTACATGAAGATTGTTCGCTGTACTGTTTCAGGCCGTACAGGACTTCAACTTAGATATTCGTCTTGCACTGCTTACAAGAGCACGGCAACAGTTTTAGGATAATGGTCACGATTTCCTCTCGTCAATACAAGTGGCATCCTTTCGAATATGTGTTATGGTGCGACATCTGCAAGTATGCCGTCTATCTAGGTGATGTCTTTCAACTATTGCAAGATGCAAGCCATGTTTTACGACATATCCAGTTATACAAGTGCCCCCTGACCTAGGAGAAATCGAACAATTTTCAGGGATAAGAGTAAACGATGATTCATACTTCTCACCCGTCACAGGAGAAATCCTTATATCTTCCACCCTCCGTGCTCTGCTCCGGCCAAATTTTTTGGGGTAAGTACAAAATAGGTACTGCACAGACCAGCCGCCACATACAACATGAAGAGAAATAAATAAAGACCAGTCCACAAGGTTGGAGTTATCGAACGCCCGTAACACTGCAGCTGCGTGAGTAGGAAACTGGGATCTCCAGGAATGGACTGATTCGACAACACCAGCGTGCATATTAACTTATCTTCAATGATTTAAGCACCGTCCAACAAAATATCAACATAAGAAGGACTATGGGTGCGCATGTTGAAAGTAGAGATAGAGAAGCTTGATTGTATAATATCTAAGAGGGCCACATGGCCATATATGGTCATATCAGTGCGAGCGCGTACGTACTCATCTATGTATAGATCCGGCTGAATGCCATCAGCGAGACAGCAATCTCCCAGCCTCCCATATGAGCCATCGTCTCCAGCCATACGAAGGCTGGGATCCATTTATGCAATAGCGCAGGTTACAGATGTACATGAGCCGAATGTTGATAGAGCCCTAAGGGTTCGTGACTGCTCTTTTAGACTTTACAGTTTACACTTTTATCTTGGACCTTTAGACCTGTACCTAGACAGTCATCGCACCATGGTCAATGCACACGGTTCTCCCCATATCGTAACAGTGCAGTCGTCAATATGCTCGAGTGCTGATATATGATGTGACATTTGGTGAAAGTGTGATGGAAGAGGAGGAACGCTGAATCGGAGCAACAGAAACTTGTTTATTACAATTATTCGGCGTATATAGCATTCTTACAACATAATCCACCATATGAGCAAATATGCATCGAGTTTTTATTGTGATGCAGTTAAATACTGTCGCTAGGAACTTGAATAGCCACCTAACAGAGGCAGATTCTTCAAGGCTTCGATGTGCTAGAGTGAAATTAGATACAATTCATCCAGGTGAAGGGAAAAAGTTTGTTGGGATGAGATGAGAGTGGTGATTTGATACTGTACTGGCCGCCATGGTCCGGACGTCAGCAGTCAGCATGAGGTGTCCGTCTGGATGATTTTAGTGTCAGTCAGCGTCAGGTTTGGGTGTCCGAAACTGAAAAAGTGGCAACACCACAAGCGATAATGGTATATACATATATCGCAGCTACTAGAATAATTACATGTCCTGGAGCCTCCGAGTCCTAACAAGGCCGCCCTTGACCCCTCCGGTTCTTCCAGCGCTCTTCAACCCCCACCATGTATCTGGATTGTCTCCCGCTTCCAAAATTACTACTAGGTCTGAGTACACAATAACTGTCAGTACCTGCTGTCCGATCCCAAAATTTCAGTCAGCAACATGCCTTGTCCGGACTACAGCAGCCAGTATAGTATCCTATCCCTATGGGAACATGTTTATGCACACCAATGTGACCCTCTACAGTTCATATTATGAATGAAACCAGTATATAGATGAAAGTCGGACGAGCTGGACAGCTATGCCGGCAGAGATGAATCATTGTCAAAGGTGCTTTACGTTACTTTATAATTTGACGCCACAACCACATAGCCTCTCGTGGCCATCATATTTTTGGGTCCCGCTTATTTCCCAGAATTATGCATTTCTACCCCTTCAATATAATATCCAATCTTCACCCACTTTTCTAATCCACATCAGGTTATTTCCGTCCAAACATCCCAGTGTTGCTTCTCCCGCCGCACAACTATTGCCCATTCAGCGATTCACCCTGATATACACAATACCGGTAAGAATTAATCGGCACTTACTCTAAGCCGTTAGATTGTTATGGTTAATAAAATGGAATGCAATAAAACCGCACCGTCCGCCTTTTCCGCCAGTAACCCATCCTTTCGTCCACTCTTCTGCTCGAACCGTTTCCCATCGTGATCAGGATTAAGTCGAATTTGACGTCAGCGCAGCCATCTTTCTTTGCGTACGACATTCTAGCAAATACCTGGCACTTGTCATATTCATTTACCATCTGTCTTGAATCTGTCATCAACACGACCGCGCTGTGATCGATGACAACTGGTCAACAACATCCCTATTGAAGATACAATAATACCATGCCCGATATTGTGAGAAGGAACCGTGCTAACAGCCACACAATGACTATGTGTTGAAATTACAGTCTGCAACCCAGGTTCATTCCTATGTGCCGTCAAGAAGAGAGGATGGCAATTGAATCTTCTATTAACAAATCCCACCTAGCTATATAGGATAGACGGATGAGGTCTGCAACGTAGCAGTCTATGTTATTCTATGTTGGGAGTAGATTTACGTCCATGGTGGAGACTTTTGGCAGGACATCCGGTAGTAAGTATAACGTTTCTCCTACCTACTCGGGGTCAAGCTGCAGCTGCGTATTGAATTACCGTACTGCGGAAATGATCGCGGAACCTCCAGACTCGTCGTGTTAGACTCTACTGTTAGATAGTTCAATAGACATGATCAGTATCGTACTTTCAACAGGAATGTTGCAATATGGGGAGAACCGTGTGCGTAGACTTAGATACAGAGAAGAGAGAAGGAGAAAGACTCGAGATATATATGAGATGTGTGCCCCTTACTATCAAGCCCCCTAGCGGTCAGCTCTATTTATACATGCAACAAGGAAGTGTTACTTTGGCTGCTTGAATGACTTCTTGATTGATTGATCTCTCGCGGGCCAAGGCACGTATATGTACAGGCTGGCTGCGACTTTGCCGTGTGGGTTCTAATTTCGGGGCTTCGGGTTTTGTCAGATTCCTGGGTCTTTAGAGTTTTAATTTGCGCGGAAGCGGCTATAGGGTTTGGTGGCGGCTTGCTTCCGGACCGTAAGAAATGGGCGTAAGAACAGGCAGTGTAAGGTCTTATATCCGGCGTAACTTTTTCATTATACAGCAGTTTACATGGTTCCTTCTGCAATATCTCTTGCCAATCTCTGCTTCTTCCCTGCCCAAGTTTCTCTTTTCCCACCACTACCACTTCCACTACCACTCCTTGCCTGGCTCTGTCTTTCTTTGAGAACCCTGCTCTGTGTCATCACCACATCTGTACTCTGATCTGTGTCCGCTCTTTGACGCTGCCTAGATTCTGTAATGGCTTCAAGTGAGCTAGTTCCTGCCTCAATATTTCCAGAAGCTAGCCATTGTTGAGTATCTCTCCGTTCAGGCAGTTCACATCCTGTAAGTGCTCGCTGAACAGCTCTACCCTTAATCTTTGTTGGACTCAATCCATCAGTACAAGGAGTGTAACAAAGCGGACTTCCGGTTCAGAATGGTCAGTCAGATCAGATCCAGAATCAAACTCTGAATCACCACCACACACTGTAACTGGAGCTATACTGAGAAGTGAAGGAGTGAGGGAATGGTAAGTATAAAAGGTATCCTCCGATGCAGATGGCGGAATCCTGGCAAGTGGCAGGGTGATTTGGGTATTTTCTGTAACTGACATCTGAGAAAGCCCTGGAGGAGTATATTCCATTTTCCAGGTTACTAGAACTACTGGTGGTCCATCCAACCACCACTGTGGATGTAGTAGAGGAAGCGGTACAGGGGTAGCAGTTAAGGCTGCTGATAGCATTATGTGACGGCATCGCAACCCCAGGCGAACAGGTAATCGGCAAGTGATGCAAGTCCTGACTGTGACCTGAGGTGCAGTGGAAGTATATTCAGAGCCCTCAGTACTAGCCCGGAAAATTCTGAGCTGTAGAGCTTTTTCCAACTCAGGTTGAAGCAATGACAGAGCGCAGTGGGTAACACTGCGAGGAAGATGCTGCGATGCAATTGAATCAATCAACCGAGGCGAGTTGGTTCTGAATATCATTGGTGATTATTAATCGAATAGAATGATGCCATCATCTAACCTGCTGGGCGCTTCGTGTTCAAGTCCTTGTTGAATCATAGTTCTAACCCGGTTTGCCAAGCAGAATGCAGCCTGGTCATGATGCAGTTGAGGTCCAAGAAAGTTCAGAATATTGAAATGATACCCTTTGTCGCAAGATGTTGAATTACACCCAAGATTTCTAATTTGCTCACTAAATGTGATGATAAACATCTCTTGTCTGGAATATACCCATTGGTGGAAATAGCTTGTGTCAGAATCAGATATGAGTTGAGCTTGCAATGATGAGCAGGAGTTATCCAACTCATTTGGTGTGTTCAATTGAATGTATTTCCAAATCGCATCAGAAATTACTTTGCGTTCAGATGAGTTTTTGGAATCATAGCGAGCAGTATTGATAAGATGCTTGGGCAGAGATTCAGCCTTATGCCACTCACAAATCTGATACATCACAACTGGCCAGCACTTTGGGGAACTTGCCATTATTCCTCCAGATTTGTCATATAGAATTACATCTGGTTGAGGTGCATGTGAACTGACTGTTCCTTCATCCAATGATGTTAAAATTTGATTGGATGTAGCAGTTGACACAGAATGTATATATGCAAAGACAGTTGGAGACAGAAGATTTGTATTTGTGATCCCAATCAGTACCTGTAATGGCATCGTGTCAATATTGGTGATGAAGGTTGCATAATCATCGCTATGATTCACATAATCTGAACAGAAATTAATGTGCAAGAGCAATCTGCTCCGGATGACCAAAGACCATCTGTTTCAGTGTCTTGGTTTTGATATTTCCTGAATACTGTACTTTGGATGAACGATAAGTCCTACATGCTTCAGGGTATCATGTCGATTGTCAATGATGTGTATTGGGTGGTGGATCAAAACTGGTTCAGAATGAGGACGAATCTGGTACTCCATACTACTTCAATGTAGTTCATCACATTCCAATAACATTTCTGAACTTTTCCATTGCAGATTGGGTTCTTCGTGTTGATTAGCCTTCATCTGAGCTGTTTGAAACTCAGGGCTATAGAATTTGGGCTCTTAATAATGTCAAGGATTTGGTATAGTGTTGTGTGTATGGTGATTAATGTCCTCAGCCTTACTGAATTGCATTTGCTATACTTTCTGTCCAGTTTGGCCTTTGACTCTTTTAAAAGACACTTATACCTGCCAGCAGCACTCTAAAGCAAAGATCTAAAAACAAGTCAGCAATGGTTTGTAAATACATGTACTATCATCTTACTGATATGTACTCTCTAGATCATATATTCAGTTCCTTAATATGTTGAATAAAAAATATTGAAACTGGGTCAAACTCCAATCCAGATATGGGTGGTGTATCCAAGTCCTGGAACATATTGGCAAACTTCCTCTTATTCTTTGTTTCCGTTCCATGGTGAATACACTGAAATACTTCACAATCCTTTGTTGCTGTTTCAGTTACACCAGTAACTCCTTTAAGAATGTGTAGTTTGAGACCTGTTCCAAGCACTCTTTGGCTGTAGCAGATTCCTCTCCAACAAGCAGATTTCAGTAATGGTGATGAGAAAGAACTGGATCACATCTAACATACTGGGTAGTTCGGTTGAGTGGATTCCTGTGTGAGACTGCAACTGCAAATCTTCAATTATAGGGTAAGAAGTAGTCGATTGTTATTGAGATGTTATTATACTGGAAAGAGCAAAGAATATACTGACTGTAATTGAATAGTGTGTGGAAACTGATACTGAAATATTTGTAACTGGACAAAGTCCAGTTATTGTAGACTGTAAAGAACAGAATAGTATGATATCTTGAGACTGTTGCATATATGGTGTATCTCCTGTCGTATGGCTTCAGTTGGGCTGATGCATAATCTGTCTAAGATGATGGTCATTCCGTACTCAGCTGGAGATGCCACTCAGCTGGAGATGCCAGCTGAGTGGGCATGCATGCGTACAAGACATACAAAGACATACTCCGACTACCCCGTATATAAGTCCATGAATGTACCTGTACTTTAGAATATAAGCTTCTCTATCATCACTATTTGAACAGGTTATGAGCCCGGCACCCGCTACTATTTTTATCTCACAATCTTAAACAAGAGCCTCAAAAACCCTAACCCACTCACAACCATCCCTGCTCTTCAGCCGCAACACCATCACCATCTATCACCATCCATCGTCACCTTCCTAACCTCCTCCACTCTAAAAACATGTCAAATGAAACATTCAAGACCGATCATGGCAATGTGCCCAAGCTGACCGAGGAGAACTTCCCTGTCTGGACGCAAAAGATTCACCGAGTCCTCATCGCCAAAAAAGCCTACCATATCGTCACCGGTGTCGAACTCCTCCCTGTCGGCAACAGCGTCGCCCTACGCCCTCTACAAGAAAGGTGGCATGACTGAGCCAATAAAGCACTAGCACAAATACACCTCGGATGCTGCGACGAACTCCTTCCACTCATCGACGACATAGACGACCCAGTGGAAATGTGGGAAGCACTTAGGGACCGACTTGACAATGCCTCAATGGAACTCAGCCGCACTCAAGTCCTGCGGAAGTTCACCGCCTCTTGGCCATCACCAGACGAAACGGTCACCCAGTGCTTTACCAAACTAATCGCCTTCCGCAAGAAGTTGATTGGCACCACCGAAAATATCACCGATGACGCCATGAAGACACATATCTTCACTACCCTATCTAATTCGTAAGAAATGACCATCCAAATTCTTGAACAACGGATCACTGCACTCACAGCCCAGCAGTGTATGGATGCGATGCGCAAATATGCCGAACGAACGACCGTAACCAAAGAAATTGGAGATGCATCCAGCGGAGCGGCCCTATACTCCCATGGCGGAAATCGTGGCTGTGGCGGATGAGGTGGCGGACACAGTGGTGGACGAGGAAACGGACGCCAGCAGCGCAACTGCACATACTGCAAAATGGACAATCATACCACCGAAGCATGCGGAAAGAGAAAGCATGCTGAAAACGACACAAACACCGGTGGTACAAACACGGGCGGTACAAACACGGGCGGTACAAACACCGGCAGTACAAACACCGGCGGTACCAACACCTCCAGGAACGACGAACGTACTTGCTACCACTGCGGTCTGTCATGACACTTGAAGTCCAACTGCATCCACTTCAAACGTGCCCGGGATCACCGCAACAAAGTCAACAAGGGCACAGCATCCGCATCGCTTGCTACAGCAGGAGATCGCGACCTGATCTGACTAGCCGAAAATGCAACCGCACTGACCACAGCGTCCGCTCCAGCTGCATGGGTCATGGACTCCGGAGCATCTCACCATATGTGCAATGACCGCACCAGATTCAACTCAATAAAGAAACTTCGTCAGCCAATAGTTAATGAGCTCAGAGATGGTAATAAAGTCACATTAAGGCATCATGGACTCGTTAACGTTTCACAGGAGTAAGAAGTCAATGCTCTCTACATGCCTACGTTCCGGCTCTCACTTCTCTCCATCAATCAATTGGACCCAGCCGGGTACACATCCACATTTGGATGCGGCAAGTGCTCCATATCATCTCCATCAATCACCATCACAGGCAATCGGGTCAATGACCTCTATATCATATCTCCCACAACTGCACTCACTTCGACAGTACCAAGCACGTCTACAAAGTCCTATTCGGGAAGGAAGAGAAAAAGAGCATCATTGAGCGCACACATTACCGTACCATGATCGAGCGCACATACCACCGTACCATCATTGAGCGCTCATACCACTGTACGATCCTCGAGCACACACACCACCGTACCATCAATCGCGCACTCCACCAAGCCCACTACAAGCTCACTCCACACCGCCTCTCCAAGTGCAGCCAGCACTGTACCTCAAAGTCCACCTACCACCGTACTCACAAAGACCACTCGGAAGCCTCTCACAATCTCAGAATCACAATTGTGGCATCGCTGTCTAGCCCACATCAATCCTACTGCCCTACAATCTCTAATTGATGGATATACAAAAGACGACTCAATGTGTACTGCATGCATCCAGGCCAAGCACAAGCAGAAGATCATCAAAGTCAACACCAAGAGCACTACAAAGCCATTTGAACTCGTACATTCAGATGTGTGTGGACCATTCTCCACGCCCACCTCTGCCGGCCATCGCTACTATATCTTATTCATCGACGATTACACACACTACACCTCTGTTTGGGTCCTTCCAGATAAGAAGTCGAAAAAATGCACCTCAGCCTACCAATCATTTCAGGCCCGAGTTGACTCCATGGGATACGAAGTGAAACGATTTCGGTGTGACAATGGACGCGGAGAATACAACAATATGACCTTCCGACAGGTGCTCGCTGCTCGTGGTCCAACATACGAACCATGTCCTCCCTACGCTCACCATAAGAATGGTGTTGCCGAAAGCATGATCCAGACCATCACCGAGAATGCACGATCTATGATGATTGAATCCCAAGCACCACATGTATTTTGGGGAGAAGCAGTCGATACCACAGTCTACCTCCAGCAGCGAACCCCAAACGAAGGCCGAATGAAAAGCGACAAACGCGACGGCTATCATGCACCATATCCAACTACATACGAGATGCTGCAAGCATTTGGCAAGCCCTCTCACAACAATGACGGCAATGAAATCTTGTACAAAGCTCCTCTCCACCACCTTCGGCGATTCGGCTGCTACACCAGTGGACTTATCCCCGAGCGGCAACGCCATAGAAAATTCAGCCCAAGATCCAAGCCATACATGATGGTCGGTTATGTGCACGATTCAACTACACTTTGGGGAATATGGGACCCAGCATTCCGAGTAGTAAGGTCACAGTCGGATGTCATTTTTGACGACGAGAGGAATGCCCACTCATCATGCCTACACTGAGACCAAACAGACATCTTTGAGCTACCAGAAAAGACAGAATATGTTGAGGAAATTGAAACGGGTGGAGATGGACTTCTCCATGACCACGCAGGAACCACTCGAACAGGTGAAGGCCACGGAAGTGGTGATCATGACTGTACTGACGATTATACAGATCACAATCTGCCCGATGCTGACAACCGTCGAAGTCTCCCTGCAAGTACAGGTGTGAGATCACGTCCTTCTGATGAGGATGATGCACCACCGGTGTCCAGAGAAACTGTCATCCACAATCGACATCTCCGCTGCGAAGATGACAAAGCCCTCCGCAAGGCGGCCATGAACCAGCAGTCATGCCAACCACAGCCACCACGCACAAATCGTGTCACAAGAAGTCAGGTTAAGATCTGCGCAAATGCACTAAATATCATGGCAAAGGGTGTCGCATCAACGTCCATGAACAGCGATCCGTTCACATACCCGGAGGCCATGGACAGTCCACAACATGAGCACTGGAAACGAGCGATGGAAGAAGAGTGCACATCGATTCTGCTCAAGAACACATTCACAACTGTCAACTCCCGGGAAGCAAGGCAATTCCGAGTCAAGCCAATTGCCTCCAAATGGGTCTACAAGACGAAACACAATCCTGATGGCACCATACGGTACAAAGCACGCCTAGTCATTACAGGCTACGAACAAACGGACTTCGGAGAAACTTATGCCCCTGTCAGAAAAGTCACCACTTTTCGATATCTTGTCTCCCTGGTCAGATAGCATGGCTGGAACATTGATCATTTGGATATGGTCACTGCTTTTCTCAATCCTGAGGTCGATGATGGTGATATCTATATGACGCTGCCCGAAGGATGGCCGGAAGGCCTCAACGCACCTACCATTGTTGTTCGACTAAAGACAGCACTTTACGGCCTCAAACAAGCACCACCACTTTGGCACAACGATATTAACACCTTCTTGCTCTCTCTCCAGTTCACACAGTCCCTGGCCGACCCCAACCTCTATCTCCGCAGCGATGGTATTCTGATGCTTTTATACGTCGATGACATCTCGATGTTGTACCCAGAAGACGCTACCAAAGCCGCGATTGAGGTCAAGGCCAGGCTCTCGGAAAAATACATGATCACAAATCTTGGCCCGGCACTGCAATTCCTTGACATTGGAATCCACCGCGAGGAAAACTGTACCGGCACCGGCACCGGCACTGGCACCGGCATCAGTTTTGGCCAGAAGGCCTTCATCACTATGATTCTCAAACGATTCAATATGCAGAATGCTCACGGTGCATCAACTCCAATGTATCCTAATGTGAAGCTAGATTTGGCCGAGGATCGGGGGGAGAAAGAACTAAAAGATAACAAAGGCTACCAGGCAATTGTCGGCTCATTGATGTACACGGCACTTGCAACTCGGCCCGATATCTCATTCGCAGTCGCTGCACTTTGCCGATACAATTCCCGTCCTTTCAACAGCCATCTCACCGCCGCCAAAACAGTTCTCCAGTATCTCAAATCCACCGCCAACTTTCGACTCCATTTCAGCAGCACTGGCAGCAATGATCAACTCACTGGCAGCAATGATCAAATCTCTGGCTACACGGACTCGGATTGAGCCTATGATAGTGCCGACCGCAAATCTCAAGTTGGTCACATCTTCCTTCTCAGCAACGGAGCTGTCTCGTGGCAGTCACGAAAGCAAGATCTCATCTCCATGTCAACCCTCAAAGCCGAATACATCACTTGTTCCGAGGGCTCCCGTGAAGCAAAGTGGCTACTCCAGCTCCACCGAGATATACACGGCAAAGACGCATCTCCGCTCCCAATCAACTGCGACAATGAGGGAGCACTTATTCATATCACAACTGGGATCATAAAGGCTGGCACAAAGCATATCGACGTTTGCTATCACAATAGTCGAGATCTCCATGCACACAAGATAGTCGACTACTCCTAGGTGCACACAAACGAGAACGTGGCAGACATACTAACCAAGGCCTTGACGAAAGATACGCACTAGAAATTCACAAAGGCGATGGGGCTATGGTAATAGAGGTCGATTTAAGGTTAGATTTAAGGTTGGACTGAAGGTTGTTTCACTTTTCTTTTTGGGCACGCGGATTTCCTTGTTTCTCTATGGATGGCCATCCTCAGGCTATGGTAGTACTCTTTCCCTGCTCACTCTCGCAGGGTTTTAAGGAGGCTACTATGGGAATCACTTTGTTTGTTTGTTTGATCTCTTCTTATCTGTTTTCTTGCTCCACACAGTGTAGCAAGAGGGGGAGTGTTGCATATATGGTTTATCTCCTGTCGTATCGCTTCAGTTGGGCTGATGCATAATCTCTCCAAGATGATGGTCATTCCATACTCAGCTGGAGATGCCACTCAGTTGGAGATGCCAGCTGAGTGCGCATGCATGCGTACAAGACATATAAAGACATACTCCGACTACCGCGTATATAAGTCCATTAATGTACCTGTACTTTAGAATATAAGCTTCTCTATCATCACTATTTGAACAGAGACCAAAGGAACAGCAGGATGTAAATGACTTTATTGTAAATGACTAGGAAACAATTTACCCCGAACAAATGCACTGACTGCATTGCCTTTCTATGTCTTCATTATCACAGCCAAGACTTAGAATATCAGAACTACTATTATGTCACCATTGTGCAGTCAAGCCAAGCCCATCAATTCACCACAGCCAGGTATGGAAATCGCTATGCTGCAGCTATGATGTTGCACTTTAATCAAAAACTTATGCCAGATATACCACCTTAAGCTACCTGTTCTTAGGCCAATTTCTTACAGTCTGAAAGCAAGTCGGCTAAGTGGGGTGCCCTGTTCTTAACATACCATGGCTGTTATATGGTTGAATCTGAAATAATCAATAATAACTAAATATGCATACAAAATGTACAGGTTCCCATATGGGTAGATGTAGGTACAATCCACTAGGAGTTGCATTTCCCATATCCAGATGCAATGCATGCGTATCTTCATACTACCCACCATCTTTAAACAAGTTATCACACCCGAAAAAGGAATCGCATCAGGGCCATGACAGTATCTGAATCTCACATCACAGTATACCTGCAACTGGAAACCCTCTTGTCAGCCGAGTTATCACTATATAACATCAAAGAAAGTTGCCAAAACACTGAGCCCACCAACTTGGCTTACTGGTTACAGACTTGCAGTTGTAGACTCATTTATGTGTTTTCACTTGCCACTGCCACTGGTATTTGCAAATGTAAGTTTCAATAGACTTCCATAAAGTTCCAGGCCTTGATGTATTTAAAGGCAGAACTTCCCTCATACATAGTACATAAGACTTTGTCCACTTCAGATTCATAACAGGTTATGAGCCCACGAGGCTACTTGCTGAACTCACATTATACTCACCTTCCAATAAACTAGAACCTGAACAACCTGTGGATCTGGCCCTGTGGTGTAATGGTATAGCTCCTGAATGTATACGCGGGGTATATGTTCATATAGGTGGGGTATACGTTCACAATCCTCTGGGTTTCACTCGCAGTGCTAGCCTCTCGATGTGAAGGGTACAAACTGTTCTGATTTGGGAAGTCTGCCATTTAACCATCTTGCCCTGAAGTGGAGGGGATATGGGGCTCTGTCAATCTCTAATTAGAGTGCATACATTATGAATAAACAACTCCAACCTCAACAACCCTAAACCTCAAAACACCTCAAACACCATAATTCTCCAACCATCAGCATAACAACAATCTTATATCCAGTTCTAAAACTCAATACCACACCTAAATTTCACAATGTCTACCACTTCCAAAATATTTAAGACTAATTACTGATTTATTTCCAAGCTTGGTTGTGAGAATTACCTTATCTGGAAGAAAAAGGGATACTGCATGCTAGTTGCAATGAGGGCATATGAAATTGTCACAGGAGACAAGGACTTTCCCCAGGGTAATGGAACTGCTGGATGCAGTCAGCAGAAGTGCCATCAGAGGGCAAATAACACGATTACAGAGTAATCTTGACTGTACAGATTATAAACTTCTAAGGATTAACATCATTGACAATCCAGTGGTGATATAGCAGTCACTGCACAGCCCATTTGACAATTCTACAAACCAGTGAGGTCAAAGTCAGATTATGTACAAGTTTCACACTCCATACTTATCTGCAAACAACAAGATTATGCAGTGGATTACTAGACTAAGTGATTCTACCAAATAGCGGATTGGAACTGCTGAAGCCATCTCTGATAAAACTGTAATGGCAGATATGATTAGATTTCCAGTCAATGGCTCAAGGGTGGTCCAGAACAGTGTTACCTCAATCTGATAATGATGACTTGCACTCTCTCTAAGATTACTAGTCATAATCCTATACATTTACTACTGTATTATATTGCAACATCCATATGTGTGATTATACTTTCTCATAAATGCACATCCATGGTCATGTAAGTACATGATACCATATGTTATTCAAGTTCAAAATCATTTTGTTATATTTTGCATATAGGAATGTATAACTTGCACCTTGTGATGGAATTCAACCAAAATATCTCATTTTTGTGAACATGTTCCCTTCAAGGAAGTATTTCAGAACTGATTTGCAAGTCACCAACAACCATTAAAGCTGTGATATTCTGCTGGCAGGGGAATTGATATGTAAACATAGCGCTCTGATACATTGATCAACTGCTGATAGTGCTGTCTGAAACAAATGCAGATGAAGGTGAGAAACTTATAGATGTCCCAGGCTCCCAGCCCCACAGGGAGTGCAATCTAGAATGGTACTGGTGATCTGTATTCCAAAATGACTTGCCAGGATTGTCAAAATAGGGCAACTGAACAAATGGTTGATATCAGCAAAACTTCTAGAAGCATAGCAGGTGGCGTTCAAACAACGACGACTGTATTCTAAACAGATTCAATGTGTAGGACAATGCATACAACATGGTAAATGAGGTACAAGATACCAGAAGCTGAATATGTACCAGATGATTGATTCCATACATACTACAGTAGTATAAAGGACATCTGGAGGATTCTGAATATATTGCTTTGGAATGTGAACCCCCATGCCCACCAATTCCCATCTGGTGGATCCAAATATGTCAAATCAATGACATTTTGTTTGGATGCCAGGAGCAATCATCAATATCCAGTACACTGACACATACAGGTATCTGACTCTGCATATTTAACTTGTATCATGTCACTGGCTTTTGATACCTGCCTGCAGATGTTTTATCATCATCCACAGGAGGTGGCATATGTTGAGTGCAATAAGGATTGATGTCACATGGAGGTGATCAGGTACATGCAGGAATGTATACACCTCCAGATGAGGCAGGCGGAGACTAGGTTAATTGTGTGAAGGAGAACTGGACTCAGGGTGGGTGGAATCAGCACAAGGATAAAGAAATCCTGTACAGTATTGCTTTGGCAGGCCTCAGTAACTCTGTCAAGAACCATATTGTGCTGATGATGTCATCCTGGGGCAGATATGACACTTTGCATGATTATTGAGGAGATGCCATGCATTTGGAGATTACCCATGTCAAAAACAATATGCCCCAATACAATCTACCATAGCAGAACCGACCTAGAAACCTGTAGTCCAACAGCACCAAACAATGTTAATGGTGATTCATCACCAAGCTGGCAGAATCCACCAGCAGCAAATCCAGCTGAATCAGGAATAACAAATACACTAAATATGGTGGTAGAGGAAAATCATCAGGTGTACTATTACAAGCAGTATGAGTCACAACAGAAGTTCTCACAATCTAAGCGATTCCAGAGATATATTCAACATGACCTGGTCTAAAGTATATTGAATGTGACTATTCAACATGCTTACTAGGACTTATACCCTTGGGGCTAATGGACCAGACACTACAGACAAGCAGAAAAAAAGGACACCATATCAAATGGCAGAATTTCTTCATCAACCAACAACTCAAATACTGATCGCTGTTTCTTCACATCTGCACCAACTGAAGTAGTTGCAACACATCGAATTAGACTTAGAGTGGTTAGCAATGTAGGCTCTATATCAGGAAAAAGTCATTTCACTGTAAGTGATATACCTTAACCAAAATAACCCCAGGTTGTCTTATGTTGCAGCCATAATTGTGGATAATGGAATTCAATTCAGAGCTATTATACATATTGTAGATAACTGCCATATAACTACTCATGGTAAACATATGGTATTATTTCTACCTACATCTGTGACGTTGGTGTAGTAACAAAGTAGTTACAGGGTGATGGCACGTGTATTTGTGGGTAACCTGGTGTAATCAAGCATGCTAGATCTGCCATATGGGTTGTGTGGCAGATAATACTGTTGTAATTGCATGGTCTTGCCGGACTTCAGAGTTGGTTGTCAAAGTAGTCACTGTAATCTTGTAAGAGGTTCCAAATGCTGTTACTTTTGTCCTGTCAGACCCCATTATCAGCTGTCAGAATCAACACATATAGCTACTGGGATCTTGTCAGAGGCATCTCACATTGTTGCCGGGGTCTTTTCAATGCCCCCCATTGATTCCATCAGTTCAGCAATGGACTAGTGTGAACTGGGTCCGTGCAAGTCCAGTCCTCTTCAATATGATCAAAATTTAGACTGGTATCTGACCAATCCCCAATTCAGTTTAACCAGGACTGGACTGGACTGGACTGGTGTGGATTAGTCCAGCGCTGTGTCCAGGGTTAGGGTATATTTCTCATTGTATCGGTCTTCTAATGAGAGAAATATATCTTGATGGTACGGAATATACCGACAGAACTGTCATAATTTCGCCCAGAGTGGGTATTCAGAGGTGAGTGGTTATCAAATGTGAGGATGAGTCATGTTTTCAGTGATACTTGACTATGAAACAATGTCGAAATTGTAAGCGTGTGTGGACTGGTCCAGACCAAGCCCGTCCAGTCCAAGACTGGCAGTCTGCAGTCCAGTCCAGTCCAACCTTCTGTTTGGACTGGACTGGACTGAGCCCTACCCCAGACTGGGTCCGTCCGGACTGGTGGAATCATTGCCCACTGTCTGCTGTCAGAGTTAACACTTATAGTCGCTGTGATTTTGTCCAAGGCTTGACGTGCTATCACCCTCGTTTCAACTAGTCGATTGAAAGTTCTGGGACAGTCCTCTCCCTCATCGTCCGCATTCGGGTATCAAACATGCATAAGTCAACTGATCCCATACTCTCCTCCCAGACAGCTGAACAAGCAGTGAAAAATCTGCAGAACTGCAAGGGCATGATCTTTGACGCTCACCACAGTAATCTAACAATGGTCCCACGCCTCATAGAGAGTACCTCCGACATTATACCATAAGTTATCTTTTGCACTATCATATCTTCTGCACGACATTGGAATCGCGATATTGTCTAGTTATGATACTCCTACACTAAATTTCAGAGGTGGTAGTTGTGCTGTACCGAGCGTACCCATAGTGCTCGACTATGCACTAATATGTGACATCTCATTCTTCAAATTCGGACAGTTTCTTATCTTTTGCGTAAAGACAGTCGCCGGTAGATCCGAGGTCTAACTTGGGCCCTGGATGTTTAGTACCGAAACCATCGCACAATAACATCAGCACTTTGCAACAGGAACACATCGCAATGATGCGTTCATTGTTCTTGAATTCTGTATCAGACAAAGCAAACCAATTGTAAGACGGTTGTTAAAGTAATGGTCAGGAGGAGACATGAGTGTTAGCTCTCCGTCCAATATCGTACCTACGACAATGAATTTGTGATACCTTAAGGCTCGCCTCCTTCCCAGTTATCTTTTGCAGTCCTGCCGTAGATGCATACCTTTTGATCCGGTAAACAATGTGATCCGTCAGCTGGTAGAAAAATTCCATATTTACTCGATATCACTCAGCTTAGCAGAATTCCATGTTACCTAAAAGAACTGACCATAAGCTGAGCCGATAGTGAGTCACTCAGGCACACAACTCTCTTCGGTGTATAATCCGAGTCATTCTCCTCTCTTCTGACTACGCACGCGGTTTACCCTCAACATCGTAACACTATGCTATATTAGTTTCGTTCTCGGAAATTTCCGTCGCTGCCAAGTTTGGAAAGTCAGTTTACGAGTATAACCCGCCTACTATGGACTATTTTGAGACACGGGGTGAAGATATGTTTCTGCTCGAGAGTAGGCCCACTAAAGTATCCGTATCAAAGTTCGATCGTATTAAACGGTACTTACTGCGTGGCACTTCACTTCAAGACAGGTAAAGAAAATTCATCGCCGAAAGATGGTCTTCCCATACCGGTCGTGGTAAATCTGATAACTCTTCGCTTGTGGTTTGTGTTGAAATTCGGGGCTGGACAGTGGACTGGACTTTTAAAAGGATGTGGACTCAGAACGCGGAACTATTGCGTACCACACTATATCACCCTCCAAGACTACCGAAATCTCCGAAATACTCCACTTGAGTTTCTTCGCCTACCTTATCTCTGTTGTGGCTTTATTAATGCAAAACAAGCAGACAATTATAGAATTAATTATACTGCAAGGGTCCAATAGTATAGGTTTAGGGTAGGATACGGCAGTGTAGATTTGGGATTGGTGGCTGTGCACCATTTGTATGGCCTAATGCGTGTGTATATTTATGATAGAGGGAGATATCGGCATTATAGATACAGTACAAGAGAACTTTGGGGCAGTGGTTGAACCCTTTTCTAGACTTTGTTACTCTACGTAACAAGTAGTGGTATTAAACCTGGATTGGGCAACTCCGTCCGTGTGACCTTCCCCGTTCTACGACAGATATTCAAGTCGCATATCCATGCCTGACTGAGTGAGATCATCCCGATATTTGAGTGGCTTGTAATCTGGCATTCAGCACTGCTAGGGATGAACTCGGAACTATCTGGATAGTAGGCAACTAATGTTCCACAACAGGGGGATAGAAACGCGAGCCATGTCGACTCTAATCATTCACCGTCGTCAAGTATCGGAAGATACCGGTAAAGACCCGAGGACAACGGAACCAGTCGGATGTGTTATTAGCGTTAACACGAACTCTAGAAAAGAATATAGCAAGGATTCTCAACTGAAAACTAAAAGGGAAGAATAAACATTAACAGAGAAGAGTGAGATTTTTTTGCATGAATCCGGCGATGACACGCGACATACACAATCAGTACCTGACAGTAGGGAATCTCTACGTTTGTATCTTGTATATCTGATTCTTACTACACTAACCCACCTGAACCGGAGGATATCAGGACCAGAGAAGTGATCACACCGACAAAATAAAGGTCGAGAAGAGGAAGTGGAAATAAGCTCGCGACTGTCCAGGAAGCGAAGGTGCAGCTCTACGGCTCGGCCCGCGCATCCGTCAATCAAGCTAACTGTTTTCAGTAGGTGCTTACTCGGACACTTACCGAGAATTCGGAAACTCGGGTAATTCCGGTGGATTAGTATGAGGTCATACTCCCCTCATGTAAAATCGGAGAATACACATGTCCTCTAAACGGCAGAGAGGGCGAGAGGTAAAAAGATGGAAAATACGATTTGTTGGTGGTCTTTATTTCAGCCAATCACACCCATCTCTCGAAGGTGCTACCAGTTGTGGGAAGAGGTAGCAGAAGGTGCGGGGTCTGCCTTCAGTGCGGGGCTATCCTTGTCGTACAATTGGATGGAAGCCATCGAGTGACCACGAATGACATGATGCTAATATGTTGGATAACGATATATTAGATGCTTTCAGGTCGTGGTCCAGTCACGCGATAACATGTCTTTGTTGCCTAACTCAGGGTAGGGAAAAGAAAATTCATTGTCCAATTAAGTGGTTCTTAACAACTACTCTAAATGACCTGCCACTTTACTGGTATCTACTTGGCAGAAAGCTAAAGGCTGGTGCAGATCGATGCAAGAGATCGAAGGTAACTTGCCGTATCCGGTTTCTTTGTAGCGTCGCAGGATGCTAGATCTGTGCTTCGATTTGTCCACTCTTCCTGCCATGCTGGCTTTATGAGTCCGCCGATCCAGGAGGAATAAGGATCGCCACCAAAGCTGCATATGCCACCTGCAGCGCTAAAAATAAATCCGATATAACCTGATAATACGATAGGTACTCTTGACAGCGACAAGGTTATAATGCAGGTCTCGGAAGGTAATGAACTGGGAGAAGTTGTCCCGGCGGAAGACCAAGCGAAGCAACCGAACCCCAAATCGAAACCGCAATCTGATATCTAACCTCAACTCGCTCGCCATTCCACCCTTACCTCGAACGTGTTATTTTCGACGAACACCCCCGCCCTTGACCGCTAATCCAGTCACGTTCAATTCAGTATGGTGGCGCACGTGGATAACTTCTACACAACGGATCCCAAAGGCGAATTAGCACTGCAACACGGCTACCAGTTTCTGGGAATTGCGTGTTATGTCTTTAATACGCAGGTGAAAGATACAGTTCCAGTATATCGTTGTTTCAGTCCGACCTCCAATGATCACTTCTATGGGACATATCGACCCGAGTTCGATACACTCGTTAAACTACATGGCTACAAGCCAGAACATATCGCCTGGTTCATGTTCTCTGCGAGGCAGAACAGAAGCGCTGCTCTGAATCGTTATTGCAACCCGGCGACTGGGGATCATTCATATTCTACCGACGACAATATCAGCAAGATTTCGGATTTTTCAGCATATGCTGCAAATGGCATCGCTGGTTATGTTCTTAAAGATAAATATAGCTGGGACGAGACGCGTCCAGTCCCACTGTACTGGTGGTACTATAAGGAGCCAATGGCATAAAAATGCAATGTGGATAGATGACAGGTGAGCGCCCATACGGCTAGTTTAGAATTTGGCCACCAAGTTTTTCATGACCGTTCATGTGTAGAGGCTGACGCAGTTTGTACAGTAGACACTAGAGTTCGAAGCAAGTGGCTATTGGGCTAGCATTGACTAGCTGTTCAGTGTTGGGTGAAGGATGCTCATAATTAGATAGGTCGGGGTTAATTGTGTTCGGGGTATCACTGGGGTGATGAAGTGCACCGGCTAGGATAATAATCGTAGAGGGCAGAGGATGGATCTGTTCGAAGGCGGCACAGTTGGCAGCGGAGAGTCGGGGAATTGAAGTTTAGCGCCGGCGGATGGTAGAGTGCCGAACGTTTTTGAATACTTTTCGCTCATGATGTACAGTCCTCCCTTTGTGAAAACGCGATTTTGGCAAAGGTGCACTTTGGTTATACAGTAATCAGCTTGCTACGGCTCCCCCGGTGTCATCACATACTTGCGGTTATCCCGAGAAGCATTCACTCTCAGAGTCTTTGGACAACCACCAGTACTCGTAGTATAGTACCTCATATTTTCCTTAATAAAGCGCCATATCTGTCTTGGAGTTCTACTAATTGTTGGAAATGGTAGCAGGCGCTGGGAGACAGTCCAAAAGCGATATCGTTCTCTCTACTCTAGCGGTCTCTCTATATACACAATGACAAGGCCATATTGGCGGCTCCGCCATCGGGCGGACTCGGGCGCGGGGTTGAACGGATTTCCAATACTAAATATCTCGTCCCGTATTCCTAGGGTCTCTTTTCTCTGGCTCATGCTGCATGAAATAAGGTCTTGTACGCACCTGACCAAACCACTCCCTGACGGATACTCGTTGCGACCTCGAGTCGTAGTCAGCCGCGCATTCAATATCTTCCCCAATCATGAAGTAGCTATAGCATTTTGAGCCAACTTTTCCAAGAAGCGTATCGGTTTTCAGCTCTTGGCATTTGTCTAGCCGGTGTGTTCGAAGTAGGAAACATCATGGAAGCGTCGTAGATAATATGGCAGTGTAACTATGAAGAAGGTAGCTAGTACTCTCTCTTGTATATAACTGGCCTCTAGTCGGATGGTAATATAGCAAGCGATTCCCCTCCTCTCCACCCGCATCTCCAACACAGCTCTCGGGCGCAGGACAGATATGCAGCCAAGCATTTAGTGACAGAGAGCCGGTTTGGCTTCCTGGGCGGCACTTTCAACTTAACCCATCACTCGCCATCCCACCCACAACAATAACCACACCGTACATCACCCCGGTGCTGACAAGAAACGTTATTGGGACGCAGGATATACCATACTTTTGGAGTAAAAGAAATGGCAGTGAAGCTCTTTTTATGATGGGCATATATTGTACATTTGGGATCTACAATATCACATGTGCTTTCAAATTGAGGCTATGGGCGGAGGCTATGCACAGCTATGTCTGTATGTCTGACCGAAATACACTGATGCGGAAGGAAAGAGAAAAGTACAACCCATAGGTAGACATTACCTATGTTGCACTATTAGCCTAATTCAAGTTCACCGGCTTTTTGCGTATCGTGAATGCTCAGTTGTGGGAAGGGAGTTAAAATTAGAGCTATTGCAAATCTGAGGCGGGGGAGCTGAGGGGTTTAATTTTTAGTGCAGGGCAATCCTTGTCAATGTAATCATCATCGAGTGACCACAAATAATATACAAAAATATATTAGATAATAAATCATGATCAGACAATTAATAGTTATATTTCTTGCCAGTGTGTGCACCTCACGGTAGTGAAAAGAAGACTCACTTTCAAACTAAGTGATTTTATTAACTACTCTAAATATTGTAAACTACATTATATACATGACAGAAAGGGAAAGGCTAAGCAGATTAATGCAAGGTATCGAGGATTTAAGTACTGAGGAGTGGAATCATAAATCGGAAAAGCAATACGTATCTCAGACAGCGGAGTGTACGGATAAATGGGGAATACGGGATTTGTTGCCTATTCAAAGCTTCCCATAGTGAATTGCTACTTCCGCTAATCGTAGTTGTAACTTTAACTTGATTCTGTTCTGGGTAGTTCATTACCGTTCAGATTATTTTCTAATATTCGCTTCCATGCCCGGGTGCACTTGACAGCGATACGGTTATATGAAAGCATGTATCGGAACACCGCGTCAACCCTGAAGGAAATGTTCCGAGCAAAACATCATAATCCCAACACGAACCCGCAATCCAAAATCAAATCTCTACCTGATCGCCACTCTTCCCTTGCCTCAAAGTACAGTTATTCCGACCAACACCCTCGCTCTTGACCTACCAATTCAGTTATATCCATCCCAGATATCCATCCCAGAATGGTGTACACGGACAACTTCTACACCACCGACCCCACCGGCGAGCAAGCCCTCCAACAGGGCTACCAGTATCTCGGCATCGCCTGTTACGTCTTCAACACCCAAGTAACAGGCACCATCCCTGTATACCGCTGCTTCAACCCCTGGACTAGCGACCACTTCTACCCCACATCACGCCACGAATTAGACAATTCTATTGGTGGGAACGCGTACAGGGCAGAACATATCGCATGGTTTATGTTTGGTGGTGCACATAGCAGAAGCACCGCACTAAATCGATATTTCAATGAGGACACCATGGATCATATGTACTGCACCGACGACAACACAAGCCAGGTTGCGGATTTTCGGATGTATAACGCGGAGGGCGTTGCGGGGTATGTGCTGAATGATTTTTCGTTTACAAGGGATGAGACGCGGGTGGTGCCGCTATATTGGTGGTATTACAAAGGGTATGAGGACAAGAAAAGGGAGGAGTGCAAGGAGAAGGTAAATAGTTGAAGGGTGAGTGCACGTATGAATGACTTGGTGTTCGGTCGTTAGGTCTCTCATGTTTGTTCATGCGTGGTAGCTTACTCAGTTGTACGGCAGATACTAGTGTTCGAAGATAGATGTTATTGGGTTAGGAACTTAGGAATAACCGGCTTTTACGTGTTGGGTGGAGGATGCCGACAATTGTATGAATTAGGAGTATTGTTGCCACCGGGATAACCGTATCCAGTTTATTGGTTACCGGTGGGACTATTAATGATCAAGGCCGGGAAATCCAACAAGATGCAGATTAGTACGGCCATGGCATTCCAAGTAGCGGGAAGTTACTGCATCCCTGCTTCAAATTCGTGATACGAAATGTTGCAGACTATGGGCAAAATATTCGGGAATTGACACGGAGAGAATGTTGAAATAGTGATGCTAGAGAAGCTTGATTGTATATTATTTAAGAGTGCCACAAGGCTATATATATATGAGTACAAGTGTGAATACGTGCGTACGCATCTATGTATAGACCCTTCAGGCCGACAGCAATCTGCGGTCATACGAGGCTCACCTCCGGCCATACGAGACTCACCTCCGGCCATACGAGACTCATCTCCGGCCATAAGAAGACAGAGACCTATCATGCAATAGAGAATGTGTCCGCCATGAAAACCAGGTAGATGGCATATTCGAGAGTGTAAGGACGAGGTAGAGGCAAACTAGACTACCACAGAAATGAGGCACAGCTTGGCGGCTCGGCCTGTGTAACCTTAAAACAGGCTATCTATCTTCGGAATGTGCTTCCATACATACCGAGGAAATTAGACTCGGAATAAAGTCGAGAAGAGAATAAGGTCTGTATCGTTGACTTGTGGAATGCTAGAAGTTAAAAATACAAAATCCGAAGACGAAAAGATATGCCAACAGCCTACTGTACGCTAGCCAAAAAATGCTAACCCAGTTTCAATAAGCATGTTTCTCACTCATCATGGTCTCCAGTGCCGGTAAAGCCATTCAATTCCAGCTTTGGTCTCTGTTCGAACTTCGATATGTCGCTCCATTTCAAACCCGTTCTAGAGAGAAATCGTACTAATCTCCCTGCCCAGAAGCATCTAGCTGGAATAACAGTGGCGTTGGAGACAGCGAGCGGGTTTCAACGTTCCACAATAAGGAACGAGAAAGTAAGATAGTGATGTTATATACTATACATGAGCCTCCAAAGTGAACGGGACGCTTCCTTAAGCATACCGCTAGTCCCGAAGAGCATTACATCTAGTGACCCTTCCAGCGCAGCTACCGCTATCCGGTAATTGACATGAGAATCAGTGTCAGACCTTAGCGCTACCCAGATCTATCTCACAAGAAGAGCCTGCGATGAGCCAAACCCAACCGACTACTTAAAGATTAAAGATTACACTGATTTGGAGAAGAAAAATTGGCCTGAGTCCTAGACATGTATCTGCACTAGCTCTGGCTCTCCCGCCTTACATGTGACCAACCCACGAAACAGCCAAAGCGAAATTTTTTTAAGTTTTACTGTCCGTCTAATAGTTGTAACAAGGTGTGTGGGGTAGAGCGGGACTATCCTTGCCGGAATTTTCCGGCGCCTCCCGCGTTAACCGAGTAGGCGAATGAGAACGTTAGATCTTAGATGTCCAACCCTGTCGCCTGAGTTTAATAACTGCACCGTGGGGACTGGAACCAAAGGAACTCTTCATTTCACACATCCACATTATCCATCCCGCCGAAAGGGAAAAGGTTGGTGCGGATCAATGCAAGCGATGCCGAATCAAGTTCCCCTGGTAGCGATTAAGGCTTATATTAAGAGTGTCATCCCGGAAGAAAATGTCCCCAACGACAAGCTAAGCAAAGCAACCGCATTCCTAACCGAAACCGCAACACGAAATCCAAAATTCCTACATTTCTTGCAAAATGGTAGATCACTTCTACACAACTGATCCTAAGGGAGAGCATGCTCTCGAAAACGGCTATCAATATTTAGGCGTCTTGTGCTACGTTCACAACACACATATCAAGGGTACCGTTCCCGTCTATCGAAGTTACCATCCGACTAGGATCAATCACTTTTACTCGACGTCGCGCGTCGAGCACGATAACGCCGTTCAAAAATATTGCTTCAAGCCGCAGCATATTGCGTGGTTCATGTTCAATAAGAAGCTTGACGGCAACGTCGCGCTGAAACGCTATTATGAACCGAACACCCAGCGTTATATGTACCTCACCGACGAAGAGCAAGAAAGTAGGCAGTGGGATGTATCGGCCTATACAAAAGCAGTAGTCGCTGGCTATGTTCAAAACAATAATGCGTCTGCACAGGATGGTACGCGGGCTGTCCCGCTCTATTGGTGGCACTCTTAGGAGTAGTTTGGGAATGGGTAACAATAAAAGGCGGATAGATGACAGGTGAGCGTCCGTACGAATAGTTAAATTTTGACGACTAGTTTTGCCATGATTATTCATGCATGGAGGTTGACGAAACGTACGGGTAGATACTCTTGATCGAAGCAGTGGTTATGGGGTTAGCCTCAACTGTTATTTTTTTGGATATGGGCGGAAGATGTTTAGGATTGGATCAGTTAGGCGTATGGTTGCTGTCGTTTATTTATATATCTTTCATACAGCTTGCCGCCCGAGGAGGATAGCCGTGCAGAAGATGTTACTATAAGATCTTAAATACAGTCACTGATACACTAAGTCACCGAGTAGACTCACACGTAGCTCGTTCACGATTACTCTCTCGCCACCCGCCACCCGCCACTATAGCAAATATGGGAAGAACTGTGTGGGTAGACTTAAGAGAAGAGAAGAGGAAAGACTCGACTCTCCATATCTATATGTACACAGTGGTTACGTTCTGGTTTTAATCGTTAAAAGGGGAAGAAGGGTAGAGGGAGCGAATCTCCCACACCTAGCCGGCCATTCGGATGGGGAGGAGAAGCGGGCACTATTATTCATATAAGCACACGGAATGTGTCTTTTTCGATTCTTATTGGTCAGAATTCTGTGGCTGAGTGGCTGAGTGGCTGAGTGGTTGATAGTGGCAAGTATAAACCACAAGAACTCAAATTAAAAACGACCCACTAATTTAAGTCTGCAAGTTGCACTCTGACAACAAAGTGTGATATATATGAAATGTGTATAACTCTACCTGCTTTCACATCCCAGGTTGACATTCATGATATTTTTAATATTGGGTGAGTAGTTGTGGATTAATACCTTTATTGTAATGTTTTTTTACAGCAGTA
>Ga0307515_10003390_pt1 | contig 33577 bp, 26 predicted proteins | sample 17_EM_MG_FD_194513 | JGI IMG/M metagenome (GOLD analysis project Ga0307515, IMG submission 194513) | Populus trichocarpa ectomycorrhiza microbial communities from riparian zone in the Pacific Northwest, United States - 17_EM | ecosystem: Host-associated > Plants > Roots > Unclassified | place...
AGCTTCTGCAGCAGAAAATCGTCGCAGTAGTCGAAGCGAAGCAATCCGCCCCTGCAAGGCGCCAACGTGTGCACTGTCAAAAAGTAGCGACCGTCCGAACGACTCCGCCGCCAGTTTGTGTGAGCCGCTTTCGTGGAGTAACCAGCCATGTTCGCAGTTGAGTTCGATGCTATCCGGAAACTCGGCGAGCAGCCGGGTTGCAAAAGCCTTGTAAACATCGTCTGCTTGGCGGGATTGTCGTTGTGCTACAAGCCAGTCAAGAACAAGGTCCCAGTCGTTTTGGACCAGTGGCAAGAGTTGCTGGAAGATCGCATCGGCACCCGCGAGATCGCCATCTGCGAAATGTTTTTCAAACGCACCGAGGAATTGCTGCAGCTTGGTCCTCTTGTTCGGCATCGCGCTCCACCCCGTTGCTCGGTTTGTTTGAAAAGCTGTCACAGCATGACGAAGACGCCACCCCCCTTGGGGCGGCGAATGGATTATGCGCGGGAATGGCGAGACTGAGAAGATGGGATATTGGCGCTGCGGACAAACGATTCCGCTTGCCGCTAACGGCTACGAAATCGGGAGCTTTGAATTGCTTAAGCGGTTCGGCAGGTCCAGCTTTCAGCTGGAACCAGTCTTCACCGCGACAGTGGCGCAGTTGCTGTCCTCAGCCAGTCGCGCACCGAATCCCCCTCGATCAAGGGCGTCAGCTTCGTTCGCGTCTCGGCGTGATAGGCATTCATCCAGTCCCGTTCCTCGTCCGTCAAAAGCTCGGTCACGATCAGCCGGCGGTCGATGGGGCAGAAGGTCAGCGTCGTGAAGCCGAGCATCGGCAGATCGCCGCCTTCGATATTTGCTGCCTCGAAGACATGGACGAGATTTTCGATGCGGATGCCGAAGGCGCCGGGGCGGTAGTAGCCGGGCTCGTTCGAGAGGATCATGCCGGGAAGCAGTTCCTGCATCGCGGCGCGGGAAATCCGCTGCGGACCCTCATGCACCGAAAGGTAGGAGCCGACGCCATGGCCGGTGCCATGGGCAAAGTCTGCGCCGGCCTTCCACAAGGCAATTCGCGCCAGGGGATCGAGATCGACGCCGCGCGAGCCCTTTGGGAAGCGCGCCGTGCTGATGGCGATCATGCCTTTCAGCACCAGCGTGAAGAAACGCCGCTGCTCGTCCGGCACGGTGCCGATCGCGACGGTGCGGGTAATGTCAGTGGTGCCGTTGATGTATTGCCCGCCGGAATCGATCAGGAACATCGTGCCATCGGCAATCGCCTGATCGCTGTCGGTCGTCACGCGATAGTGCATGATGGCGGCATGGGCGCCGGCGCCGGAGATCGTGTCGAAGGAAATGTCCTTCAGCGGGTTCTGCATGCGCTCGCCGACGCTGCGGCGGCAGGCTTCCAGCTGCTTGACCGCCGCGATCTCGGTGATCGAGCCGGGCGTCGTTGCGTCAAGCCAGGCGAGAAACTCGACCATGGCAGCGCCGTCTTGCAGATGGGCCTTTTCCGATCCTTCGATTTCCGCGCCATTCTTGCGGGCGCGGGGCAGGCGGGCCGGGTCGATCGCCTCGACGACCACGCCGCCATGGGTGCGGATAATCTCCGCCAGCGCGAAAGGCGCATGATCCGGGTCGATCATCACTTTGCTGGCACCGTCTGAAATCGCGGCGATGCGCTCCTCGAAGGTCGAGGGCGCCATCATGTCACAGAGTTGGGTGAGATAGGCCTCTTCCTCGATGCCGGTCTTGCGCTTGTCGAGGAACAGTTCGGCACGTCCATCGGCATGGATAATGGCGCGGGCCAGCGGATGCGGCGTGTGCGGCACGTCGCTGCCGCGGATGTTGAAGGTCCAAGCGATCGAGGAGGGGTCTGTCAGCACCACGGCAGCCGCGCCCGCCTCGGCAAGATCGGCGGACATTTTGGCGAGCTTATCCTTGGCCAGAATGCCGGAATGATCGAGCGGCTGGATCTTGACGCGGCCAAGCGGGGCTGCCGGCCGATCCGTCCAGATCCGATCGAGCGGGTTGTGGTCGAGAAAGACAAGTGCGCCGCCAAGCCCGGCGAGCGCCTTCTCGAGCTTGCGAACCTCCGCTCCGGTATGCAGCCAGGGATCGATCCCCAGGCGAAAGCCCTTCGGCGCATTCTTCTCCAGCCAGACGGATGGCGGCGCACCGATCAGGTCACCACCTTCGAAGACCGTGCCGTCGACCTGCTCGGCAAGCTGCGTCACGTAGCGGCCGTCAACGAAGACGATCGCCTGCGTGCGGGTGATGAGTGCGATTCCGGCCGAGCCGGTAAATCCCGTCAGCCAGGACAGCCGCTCCGCGCTGGCCGGCACGTATTCCCCCTGGAACTCGTCGGCGCGCGGCACCAGAAATCCGTCGACGCCAAGGTCTGCAAGAGCAGTGCGAAGTGCGTCCGTGCGCTCCCTGCCGAATTGCGGGGTGGAGGTGACGTCGAAGGACTGGAACATTGGGTTTTCCTGAAGAAGGGCTGCGGTCGTGTCCGGGCAGGGATCGGAACGAATCCGACCGGTGATATCTTCAGTCTAGCGGAAAGGCAGTCGTAGGGGAAAGCCTGTCGTTCGGCCGTCAGCCATTGAGGAAACGGTCGATGGCCGATCGCGTCAGCCGCTGGTTGTTGCGGTACCAGTCGTCGCTCGAAAAGAAGACCGGCTCGCTCTCGTCCCAGCCGCTGCAGCTGAAATCGGACTGGCGAGCAAAGAAGGCGATGAACTCCGCCTCGCTGGTCCACCGCGCGATCGGCTCTCCGGTTGAGTGGCCTCCATCGTAGGTATCGGCGAGCATGACGCCGTTGCCCATGCGGATCAGGCCGTGGCCGCAGAACTCCTTGTGGAACTGGTGTACGAGGCCGTCGCGCTGCTTCTGCGTCATCAGCCTGCGCCAGAGGGTGCGCGCAAGCGCATCCCCATAAGGCGAGGTGCTTAGCTGGTCGCGCAGCAAGATGCTGCGTGGGCTCGGGCCGTCATCGGTCATCTCGGGAATTTGCCTCTCTTCTACAGGCGCTACTTTCGACTTGTCCCGCATGGAGCGGATAACGGTCGTCAGCGCCCAGACGATCAGAAACAGGGCAATCAGGGGAATGATCGTTGCGAGCATGCGGACCTCCGCTGCGGACTGACTGTTTAATTATCATACTTATGCGCCCTGCGCATGGCACCCATGCTGCAAAGGCTCTATCTCATTTTCTGCACGGGTTTATAAGCGCCGCCAACGAACACGGACCACAATCTGTTGTTCCCGCGAATGCCGAAAGGCAAGAGCTGCATGGTCTGAATGTGATTGGTCGTCTTCTCCTCCTCCCTCAAGGTGGCCAGTTTCGGATCATGAAGGGTCCGCTTGAGCGCTCCTCCTCCTCAAGCTCGCGGACATGGTCGGCTTGCCGACCAGCGGGCGGTGCCACTGGCATCGCCTTTGTTTCGAAAGGCCGTCTGTCATGATCGACAGGCGGCCTTTTCGTTTTTCAGGATTTGGTTTTGCCGGTGATCAAGGGCGGTCGAGATGGATCGTCACCCAGCCATTGCGCCAGATGGTGCGCACATGGCGAAGATGCGCGCCATTATAGGCTGACAGCACCTTCCAGCGCTGCGAGGCGAGGATGCCGGACAGGACGACCGAGCCGCCGGGGGCGAGATGGGACGCCAGCTGCGGCGCCATCCGGATCAGCGGTCGGGCGAGGATATTGGCGATGATCAGATCGAAAGGGCCATAGGCGGCAAAGGCCGGCGAATGGAAGCCGGGCGCGGTGACCATTCTGACACCCGTCGAAATACCGTTACGCCGCACGTTTTCCGCGGCAACACGGGTTGCGATCGGGTCGATGTCGGTGGCAAGCACCGGCACGGCCTTCAGCTTGCGCGCGGCGATCGCCAGCACGCCGCTGCCGGTGCCGAGATCGAGGACGTTCGTGACCTTGCGCGAGCGCATCACCGTCTCGATCACTTCGAGGCAGCCGGCGGTCGTTCCGTGGTGGCCAGTACCGAAGGCCTGTCCCGCGTCGATCTCGATGCTGACATCACCCGGCCGGATCTTGTCGCGGTCGTGGGAGCCATGAACGACGAAACGCCCGGCGTGAACCGGCGACAGGCCCTCAAGCGATTTGGCGATCCAGTCCTCGTCGGGAATGACCTCCCGCTCGATCTTGATGCCTGGAAAATGCGGCTCCAGCACCTCGGCAAAACGGACGCGCATGGCGTCCTCTTCGTCCAGGTCCAGATAGAGCGACGCTTCCCAGATGTCCTTCTTCTCGTCCATTTCCATGGTCGCGATGGCGTAGCCGTCCTCCTCGAAGGCTGCGCTCATCAGGTCGAGGATGATCTCGGACTGGACTTCCGTGGTGGTGACGAACAGGCGGATATCGGCCAAGATCTCTTATCCTTTGAAAGGGCTTTGCGTCGCGCTATCACGAGGAACAGGCGCAGGTAAAGCGCCAAGCCCTATTTCGCTCTTCCCCATCACGCGCGGGAGCGTTGTGGCTGCCGGTAAACGGCGTTCAGGTCCGCATCAGCCCTTCGACAGATTTTCCAGCTTCTTGACGGCGGTATCCGGATTCTCGCCATAGGCGATCGTACCGATGAAGCGTCCTGTCGCATCCAGAAGGAAGACGGATGCCGTGTGGTCCATCGTGTAGTCGCCATCCGGTTTGGCTTCGTCGAGCGGAATTTTCTTGGCGTAGACGCGGAAACCCTTGACCATCTCCATGACCTTGTCGGCAGGTCCGGATATGCCGGTGATCCGCTTGGAGACATTGGCGACGTATTGGCCGAGGATCTCGGGCGTGTCGCGCTCCGGATCGACGGTAATGAAATAGGCCTGCAGCTTCGTGCCGTCGGGATCGACCTTTTCGAGCCAGCCGTTCAGCTCGAAAAGCGTCGTCGGGCAGACTTCCGGGCAATGGGTAAAGCCGAAAAACAGGGCTGTCGGCTTGCCGATGAAGGCCGCCTGCGTGACCGGCTTGCCGTCCTGCGCGACAAGATCGAACGGCACGCCGAACGGGCCGGATGTAGCCGTGTCCTTCGATGCAGTCATCTCATAGGAGAGCCAGCCAAGCACGGCGGCAACCACGAGCACGGCGGCCCAGAGTATGATGCGAACAGCTTTCATGATGATATCCGGTCCAGAGGCCAATTTTGCCTTCAGATAGCCCTTTGCGTTGCGGGGCGCAAACCCCGCGACACTGTAGCGTCAAAATGTGGCAGTGGTTTCATGTAACACGGCTTTCAGGCACATTTTGCCTAAAGACACCAGGCCATCCCGTTCTGGGCCATGGCAAGGAGAATATCGGTCCCGTGGTCCAGCCAGCCGCGGAACGCAAAGGCTGACAGCAGCACGAAAGCGCAGCCGCTCAAGGCGATGACAAGCGTGGTTCGCAGTTGGCCAGCTTCCTTTTCCATGCCGGAAGTCTAGCATATCTGCATTGGTTTGGAAGCGCCTACAGTGAGGGGCAGAGGCTCAGGCAAACCCGTAATCCTTCCATTAAGGTTATTATTTTAGCAAAGGTTTAATCTGTCTTTGCGATCGTGTATCGGCGTCGGGAGGCGATTCGCCCTTCTGAATGACATGACGTCAGCCGGTTTTCTCGAGTCCGGATATCGCATTCATCCCCCAACCCAGCCCGTCCCATCCTTGGATGGCCTGCCAGCCGGATCGATATCTGATGAATTCGACGAAAAAACTCGACAAGAAATTGACTGTCAACCAGCGCCTGACAACGCTTGGCGTTGCCGCATTCTGCGGCTTCGGTTCGATGCTGGCGATCGGCTGGTATCAGAATTCCCACGTCGATGCGGCGCTGGAAATGGCCGTGGATGCACAGGCGGCCATCGAGAATGCCAGCGCGCTGCGCCTGGCGAACCTCGAATTGGTCCTCGTGGCCATGGATACGATCATCGACCGCGAAGAACGGGCAGTCCAGCCCGAGCGTTTGAAGACGATCGAGCAATCTCTCAAGATTATCAATGACGGAAAAGCCGCGGCCATTTCTCTGGCAAAGGATCTCGGCAAGCCGGAGATCATGTCGACTTTCGATGCGGACATGACGGCGCTGACCCAGGCGATCCAGGTCGACCTGAAGAAGATGGTTGAAAACGGTGCGCCGGCCGAAGCCTATGCTGCGCTTGACGATGCCATCGATGGCGGCGGGGAACGCCTGAATGCCACGATGAACAAGCTGACCGAAGAGGCGGGCACACTCCTCGCCAGCCGTGTCCAGGAAGCGACAAGTCTTTCGGCGAATTCCATTTTCTTACAGTTCGTTGTCGGCTTTTTTGCCATGTCGTCGCTTCTCGCGCTGCTTTATTTTCACGGCAACGTCCTGCGCCGCGGTATTTTCGCCGTTCGCGACAGCATGAAAAGCATTCTGTCCGGCGATTATGGCGCCGCGGTCGAATCGGTGAACCGCAGCGACGAGATCGGCGAGATGGCCCGCTCCGTGGAAATGTTCCGCAGCGCAGCCGTCGAGAAGCAGACGCTGGAAACTGATACGGCTGCGAGCCGTCGCCAGAACGAGGCCGAGCGTCAGTCCAATGAAAGCACGCGGTCCGAAGAGGCGCAGCAGGTCAAGGCTGCCGTGAACGAGCTTGGCCGCGGTCTCAACCGCCTTGCCGACGGCAATCTGATGGCGACGATCGAGGCCACCTTCCGGGCGGACCTCGAACCCCTGCGTCTCGATTTCAATCAGACCGTCGCGCGCCTTCAGAGCGTGCTTGGAAACGTTCAGGACAATACGGTTTCCATCCAGTCGAACAGCCAGCAGATGCGTGGTGCGGCTGACGACCTTGCCAAGCGCACGGAACAACAAGCCGCGTCGCTCGAGCAGACGTCCGCTGCACTGGACGAGATTACCGTCACGGTGCGAACCGCGACCGCGCGTGCTGAGGAAGCCAGCAAGATGGTTGGCGAAACCCGTAGCAATGCCGAGGAATCCGGGCGCATCGTCGGCGAGGCGATTTCCGCTATGGCCCGCATTGAGGACGCATCGACTGAAATCGGCAAGATTATCAATGTGATCGATGAAATCGCCTTCCAGACCAACCTGCTGGCGCTGAACGCCGGCGTCGAGGCGGCACGGGCCGGGGATGCAGGCAAGGGGTTTGCTGTCGTCGCCCAGGAAGTCCGCGAACTGGCTCAGCGTGCCGCCGGAGCGGCCAAGGACATCAAGGCGCTTGTCAGCCGTTCCAGCACCGAAGTCGGAACCGGCGTCCGGCTGGTCCGGGCGACGGGCGAGGCGCTGGGCATGATCGAGAAGAGCGTCGTGCAGATCAACGAACATATGACATCGATCGTCAACGCCGCACGCGAACAGTCGACGGGCCTGCAGGAAATCAACACCGCCGTCGGCCGGCTCGACCAGATGACCCAGCAGAATGCGGCCATGGTCGAGGAAACCAATGCCGTCAGCCACACGCTGGCACAGGATGCCGAGAGCCTGACCTCGCTCGTCGGACAGTTCCAGTTGCGTGGCGGTCAGGAACGGCAGACGCGTCCGCAGCCGGTCCGCGCCGTATCGACATCTGCAGCCCTCCGTCCAACACCATCGCCTGCGAAAGCCCTGATGGGCAAGCTCTCGGGCGCCTTTAACAGCAGCCATGCGGCTCCGGTGGCCAAGGCCTCCGGTTCCGCCGAAAACTGGGAAGAATTCTGATCATGAACAACAATGCCATCAAGCAATCCGGTGCCTATCTGGAAATCGTTTCCTTTCATCTCGGCGATCAGGAGTTCTGCATCGACATCATGGCGATCCGTGAAATCCGCGGCTGGGCCCCGGTCACGCCGATGCCGCATACGCCGCCCTACGTGCTCGGTCTCATCAACCTGCGCGGTGCGGTGATCCCGGTCATCGACATGGCCTGCCGCCTCGGCATGAAGATGACGGAGCCGTCGGAACGCTCGGCGATCATCGTCACGGATATTGCCGGCAAGCTGGTCGGCCTTCTGGTCGAGCAGGTGTCGGACATGATGACGATCAAGAGCGAAGCCCTGCAGCCGGCCCCGGAAATCATCCCGGAAGCACAGCGCGCCTTCTGCCGCGGCATCGTGGCGCTCGAGAAGAGCATGGTCTGCTTCCTGAACCTCGATACCGTAATCGCCGACGAACTGGCTCAGGCCGCCTGATCGTTGTTTCCTATGCAATGGTGACAAGGCCGCCGGGCGTTTCCGGCGGCCTTGTCATTTTCTGTTTTCGCCCGCCGCTTTCATGCCTATGCTGCCCTCTTCCGAACCGTGATGGCCAACGCCATGCCGACGTCGCACAGGAGAACGCCGCCTTGAAATGTTTGTTGCTCGTCGATATCCAGGTCGGATTCTGCACCGGTGGAAACCTTGCCGTTCCAGGTGGCGAGGAGATCGTGCCGATTGCCAACCGGCTGATCGCGTCCGGCGGCTACGACCTGATCGTTGCCTCGCAGGACTGGCATCCGGCAGACCACGGCAGCTTCGCGTCCCAGCATTCCGGTGCAAAGCCGTTCGAGATGGGCACGCTGGGTGGCAAGCCGCAAATGCTGTGGCCGGATCACTGCGTTGAAGGAACGCCGGATGCGGAGTTTCATGCCGACCTCAATGTTACGGCAATCGATTACGTTCAGCGCAAGGGCCTCGACCGCACAGTCGACAGCTATTCGGCATTCCGCGACAATGACCAGTTGGCGCTAACCGGCCTGTCCGACTATCTTTCCGCAAAAGCCGTGACCACGCTCGATGTTTGCGGCCTGGCGACGGATTATTGCGTCAAGGCATCGGCAATCGATGCGCGGAAAATGCTGGACGGCGTGACCGTGCGCTTCATCACCGACGCGAGCCGCGGCATTGATCCGGCTGGCGTCGCGGAGGCGCTTCGCGAGATGCAGGCCGCTGGCATCGAACTGATCGACTCCGCCGATTGCTTCGAGGGGTAATGCCAGGGGTTTCACGCCGCTGTGATGCGTATTTGATCCCAGTTGTCGAAACTATCGCTCCGGCCGGGCGTTTTTAAGCTGTGTCAGTCAACAGCGAAACACGCAGAAGACAGGAGAAACGACCATGAAAAAGTCCATTATCATCACGGCTTCGGCTATTCTTACAGCCGTATCGGCCAGTACAGCCGTCGCCGCGCCCGGCGACCGCGAATACTACCCCGGTGCGTCGCGCAGCGACATGAACATGGAACGCGGCGCTGACGTTTACGGCGCGCCATCTTCATCTACCTATGACGGTTCCATCGACGGCATGAGCACAGGCAGCATCTACCCTGACGGTGGTATGCAGCGCTCCTATGGCGACGGTGGTGGCAACAAGACCTACGAACCTGGCGCCGGCGACTATTATCAGGGTGCGACACCGCCCCGGTGAGCCTCAGTTCCCCTGAATGTTCAAAGCCCACTGCGGTTAATTCTCCGCAGAGGGCTTTTTTCGTTATTTCGGTTCGCCATTCTTCCATGTGACGGACTGACCAAAGAGCGGAATGGTCGAGATCGACATTTTCGCCGAGCCGTCGGTCAGTTCACGAGAATGCGCGAGATAGATCAGCGTATTGTTCGCCTTGTCATAGATCCGGTTGACGACGAGCTTTTTCCAAATGAGCGACAGGCCTTCGCGAAACACTTCCTCACCTTCTTCGGAAAGGTCTATATCGCCAATTTCGATCGGTCCGGTCTGCCGGCAGGCGATCGAATTGTTGGACGGATCCTCGAAGAAGTTGCCGTTCTTGAGGCGGTCCACGATGCTGCGGTCGAAATAGGTGACGTGGCAAGTGACGCCGCTGATCTCCGGGTCGTGGACGGCATCGATGGTAATGTCGTTTCCGAGCCAATCGACGCCGACCTGCCCGACGGTTTCGGCGCGCACGGGCAGGGACGCTGCGGCGAGGCCGATCATGGCGCAGGTGGTCAGGAAAAGGCGATGCAGCGGCATAGGGAATATCTCCAGTGAGCAATGCCAGCAGAGATAGGCAGGCGAAGGGTTTATGCAAGGTTGCGAATGTCTGCGCGTTTCCGCGGTGGCATCAACTGGCGGAAATCTGCGGTGGCAGCAGGTCGAGCATCTCGGCATCGGCGATGCGCATCTGGGCTGCGGCGGCGCTGAGTGCCCGTGTACTGGCGGCGACATCGCCATGCGTCCTGTCTGCCAGCACGTAACAGTCCCGGCCGGTCGCCTTGGCGTCGTAGAGCGCCATATCGGCGCGGATCATGATGTCGGTTGCGCTTTGTTCGTTCGCCGCCATGGCGATGCCTACGCTCACAGTCAGCCATATCTCCTCGCCCTGGACCGTTTCGCACGGTGCCTGGCGAACCACCGAACAAAGCGTTTCGGCGAAGTCGATCGTCTCCGCATTACTGATGCCGGGCAGGACGATGCCGAATTCCTCGCCGCCCAGACGCCCCATATAGCCGCGGCCGCCGAGATGCGCACCGACCACGCTGGTGAAGTGTGTCAGCGCAATATCGCCGCCAGCATGGCCGTGGCGGTCGTTGATCTGCTTGAACCGATCGAGATCAAGCAGCAGGAAAGCCATCGGCCGTTTGAATGTCTTCGTGGCCTGGAAAGTCCGCTCGAACCGAGCCAGGAAGGCGGGGCGCGATAACACACCGGTCAGGTCGTCATGGGCGACCGTATGGCGCAGGGTGGCGATCATCCGGCCCTGGACCATCAGGATGATCGACAGGAAGAACAGTGGCAGGAACAGGATTCTTGCGGCAGGAAGTGCCATCGTCCAGAGGCGAGGATCCACAAAGGCGGGGATGGTCTCGATCCCGGCGATCAGGATGAACACGCGCAGCCCGTGAAACAGCGCAATCAGGCAGGCTGCCACCAGGCACACGATCAGATAGGCGGCGATGCTCCGGTCCTTCGGCCAATGGGCCAGAATGGTGGCCGCTATCAGCAGGAAGATGAGAGCGATGGTTGCGCTGCCGACAAGGGTACGTCCGACCGGCGCATCGATCCCGTAGCTGAAGATGGCCAGCCCGAGCACGGCCGGGACGGTGGCCGCCAGAATGCCCCAGGCATCGGATACCGACTGGCCGAAGAACTGGCGCAAGCCGGACAGCGTCGTCAGGCCTGCGCCAATCATCAGCGAAACGCCGAAAATGCCGGAGAACCAATGCGGCGCAAGACCCTCGAACATCGCAACGCAAATCGACGCGGCCGCCAGGCCGCAACCGACCGAGAAGCGGGTGACGCCGGTCACCCCCGCGCTGCGCAGCGACAGCAGGACCGGGAACATGATCGTTATGGCCATGGCGGAAATGGCAAAAAGAAAGCTCATAGGCGCATTGTCCTGTCGTCTTATGCCGGGCTGAAAAGTCTGGGTCCGACGTGCGGATAAGCTGAAAGTGGTAGTCAGGGCCGCTTAATTTTTTCAGCCGGAATTCACTGCAATTTTAACGAACAAAGCCATTACCCGTAAATTTCCACGGGTTTCAAAGCCGGCGCTCGATCAATCGGTCAGGGGTGAATCGGCTTGCCCGGAGGGCCGGCGTCTCGTGTGGGAATATCACGAGCGTTGGCGGCAACGGGGCCCGAAAAAGCGGCTTTTCGCCGGTCCCGGCGGCTTTCCATATCCCCAGTTCTAGCAGGGTAGGGTCTTGTGTCCTTATTGTTGCCTGAAATTCAGGATCTGAGGCAATGCGCAAACCATGCTCGTCTGCCTGGTCCCGCAGGTGCGGTTTGCAAGGGGTGTCCGATGAAGCGGGATCGAGCCAGGCGTCGTCGTCCTGGCCAGCCCTGTCGCCGATCGCGACACAACACGACAACGCAACACGACAACGCAACACATGCGCAGCCTTGTTCCCCCGTAAACGTGCTCCGCAAAATCGCGGAGCCAGCGTAAAGGAATTGGTTACCATACTTTGTCATTCTTCTGATCAACCGGCATGTTCGGGCAGGGGCGGCCTTTCGCACCGGGCTGACATCGAACCGGCTTCGTCGGCGGCGCATGGTGTTGCCATGAGTTTGAGTAATGCGTTTCGGGTAACCAGTATCATGGCGTCTGCGGTTCAAAAGTTCAGTCCTATCGCCTCCAGGTCCAGCGCGCGTCGCCGGAAATCGGCGACACGCTTTCTGTCCGGAGCCACCGTCATCGGCTTTGCCGCTGCCGCCTCCGTCTGGATGATCGCGACGCTCGCGGCCATGCACGCCGCGGGGCCGTCGCTGCCCTCCGACATGCCGGTCAGGCTTGAAGCCTCGCTCGGCCTCAATCCGATCATCCGCGCCGTGCCACAGGAGCGCACCGTGCGGCTGGCCAAGTTTTCGCGGCTCACCGTGCTGCCGCGCATCAACATGATCGCCAAGGCGCAGACCCTTCCGCAAAAGGCCAGCGTTGCCGTTGCCATGGCCAAGCCCGGTGCCGTTTTCACCGAGAAGATGCAGGCGCTGGCCAAGCTGATCCCGGCACGCGACAAGGACATCATCACCGGTTCGACACCGATCACGGCGTCCGCGCTGGTCGAGCAGGCGTCGCTCAAGGACGAGATGTTGCCGAAGCCGTTCAATCTGGTCATGTCGGACCAGGCGGTCGAACTTTCCGGCCTGCTGCCGGATATGGGGCCCTTGCCGCTGCGGCGTCCCGTAGGCTCCATGGATGCCGATCTGGGCAAGCCGGGCGCCAAGGACACGAAACCGAAGGTCAAGGAACTTGCCTATGCCAAGCCGGGCCTTCCGGACATGGACGACGAGGACGACGATATTGTCCGCCCGTCCTTCCGGGGCAAGAAGGGCGTCGCCTACTACGATATCTCAGCCGGCCTGGTCTACATGCCGAACGGCGAAAAGCTCGAGGCGCATTCCGGCATCGGCAAGCTGCGGGACGATCCCAATTCGGTTCATGTGAAGATGAAGGGCCCGACGCCTCCGGGCACCTACAAGGTGACGATGCGCGAGGCGTTGTTCCACGGCGTCGAAGCCGTTCGCCTGACGCCGACAGATGGGGTTGCGCCCCATGGCCGCGTCGGCCTGCTCGCCCACAGCTACCTGCTGCGCAAGCGCGGCGACAGCCATGGTTGCGTCGCCTTCGCCAACTACCCGAAGTTCCTCAAGGCCTTCAAGCGCGGCGAGATCAGCCACATGGTTATCGTCAAGAGCATGAAGGGCGGGTTCTCGACGCCCAAGAAGACGCTGGCCTCGCTGTTCCGGTCCTCGAAGCTCGAATAGGTGCGGCGGTTCATACCGTCCGTCTTCAAAGATCCGGGTTTGGCCAAGGCCATGTCCCGGATTTTTTGTGAGCCTTCCAGGTATTATTGCCCCCGCGCGAAAACGATCGCCGTGGTTTCAAAGAGCGAGGTCGGACGGGGCGCCGGAAGCTGCCGCGTTGGGAATAGAATAATGACACCTGCCAGTGCCCCGTTCGGCGGTTTCTGCTCGCGACTTGGATCTCTCTGCGACGGCCGTCCCGGATAGCGAACCATCCGACCGGCCACCATGGGTGCCGCACAGACACACCTGGCGCGCTCTTTCGGGCTTCGGAAGCGAATGGCTTATGGCCAAGCCGCTTCTCCCGTGTCGCCGGGGGGAGACCATTTTCCGCGAACCCCGAACCTGGAAACTTCCGTCCTTCCTCCAGATACGGCGCCGGCCCCGCCTCGCTGCCACGGCTGGCAGTGTATCCGTGGCGGGATGAGGGGATTAGGGCACGCAGGAAACGGGCGGGGATGAAAAAGGGGGGGGAAGATTCTCTGTTGCTTGAGGTCTTTCCGTGGTTCCCGGATCAGGCCGAAGGACGATGGAGGCGTGGCCCGGGGAAAAGCTGTGCAATTGCATAGGGATGCGAGAGCTTGCAATGATCTCCCTCTTCCCCCGTGGGGAGAAGTGCCAGCGGATGCGAGGCGATGACGGGGGCGGCGAAGCCGGAGCCGGAGCCGGAAAAGGGGTTGCCTTCGGCCCCCCTCATCCGGCGCTTTGCGCCACCTTCTCCCCGCGGGGGAGAAGACAGGACAGCCGGAAGCCACATGCGATAGCGCTGAGGAAAATGCGACTGGCCTTGTCGCGGAGGCGAGAGGGAGGCGACCATGGGCAATTCGGCGTTTTCGGCCTGTCACCCCAAACCCATCACCCTCTCGGCTTTACACAAGCAAGCCGTCATCCTAAGCGGCACGGCTCCTGCTGGTGCCGGAAGCGGTGTTGCGGATCGGCGCTTGGGCATTCGGATCGCGCGGCATCTCGCGGCGGTTCAACTGGAACACGCCGACGAGATCGGTGAGCGTATGGGCGCCCTGGGCGAGGGCGCGGCTGATATCCGTGGTCCGCTCGCTCATGGCGGCGTTTTCCTGCGTCATGCGGTCGAGTTCGTTGACGGCCTTGTTGATTTCACGCAGCCCCGCCGATTGCTCCTGCGCAGCGGTCGCGATCGCATCGATGTTCTTCGTGATCGCGTGGACGAGTTGCTCGATGTCCTGAAGCGCGTCGCCTGTCTTGCCGACCAGACGAACGCCCTCCTGGACCTCGGCGCCGGAATTGGTGATCAGGACCTTGATCTCCTTGGCGGCCTTTGCCGAGCGCTGGGCGAGTTCGCGGACCTCCTGGGCGACGACGGCAAAACCCTTGCCGGCATCGCCGGCACGGGCTGCCTCTACGCCGGCATTGAGCGCCAGCAGGTTGGTCTGGAAGGCGATTTCATCGATCACGCCAATGATCTGGCTGATTTCGCGCGATGCCGCCTCGATCCGCTGCATGGCGGTGACGGTTTCCTTGACCACGGTCGTGGACGCCGCGGTCGAAAGGCGCGCGCTCTGGACGAGGTTTCGGGTCTCCTGCGTGTTCTCCGTGGATGAACGAACGGTCGCGGTGATCTGGTCGAGGGCGGCGGAAGTTTCCTCGAGCGCTGCCGCCTGCTTCTGCGAGCGTTCGGCGAGATTTTCGGCTGCTTCGCGCATTTGCTGGCTGCTGTCACCCAGATCGCGCGTCTGGCCAAGGACATTGACCAGGGTTTTCTGGAACTCGGCGATCGAGGTGTTAAAATCCCGGCGCAAGGTTTCGAATTCACCGACGAACGGCTCATCCAGTGTCATGCGGATATTGCATTGGGACAGCCGCTCCAGCGCGCTGCCGATTTCCTCGACGGCGTGCATGCGCTCCGTCACGTCGGTCGCGAATTTGACGACCTTGAAGACCTGGCCGTTGTCGTCCATGACCGGATTGTAGGAGGCCTGGATAAAGACCCGCTTGCCGCCCTTGCCGATCCGCAGGAACTGGTCGGTGGCGAATTTGCCGGCGCGCAGATCGTCCCAGAAGGCTTTGTAGGCCGGCGACTGGGCAAAACCCGGTTCGCAGAACATCGAATGATGCTTGCCCTGGATTTCCTGCAGCGAATAGCCGAGGGCGGAGAGGAAGTTTTCGTTTGCCGTCAGAATCTGGCCGTCCGGCGTGAACTCGATCACGGCCTGGGCGCGGGACAGGGCGGCGAGCTTGCCATTGTCCTCGGCGCTGCGCAGCTTGGCGGCCGTAATGTCGGTGGCGAATTTCACGACCTTGTAGGGCTTTCCGCGGCGGAAGACCGGATTGTAGGATGCCTCGATCCAGATCTCGCGGCCACCCTTGGCGATGCGCTTGTACTGGCACTGGTCGAATTCACCTTTTCCCAGCTTTTCCCAGAACGCCTTGTAGGCCGTCGTGCTGACCTCTTCGGGCAGGACGAACATGCTGTGGTGGCGACCGATGATTTCCGAGGCCTGATAACCGAGCGCATTGCAGAAATTCTCGTTGGCGCTCAGGATTTTGCCTGTGAGATCAAACTCGATGATGGCCTGCGAACGGCTCATGGCATACAGTATTGCCTTGGTATCGAAGCCGAAATTCAGAATGCCGGTCATTAAGGAATACCTCTATAAGTCGTCTCTAATGCGAAATTGCAACTGTCCTACTTTGCAATGGGAATGGTAAATCCATCGTTGACGGCGGGGTGGAAAATTCCGGGGATTTGGGGGGGCTTGAGAGGCCTTGGCTGTGGATCCTCGGGTCAGGCCCGAGGATGACGGAGGGGAGGTGGGGCGTGGTGGATAACAACTGGCCTCGAGCCGCAGGCGATTTTGGCTGCGGGGTGGCAATCGGAGATTTCCGTTTTTTGATCCGCGCCCCCAGCACCGTCATCCTCGGGCTTGACCCGAGGATCCATTGGCGTATGCGCCAATTTTGACCGCCGCAGATATGAGTAACGAGAAGGCATCGACCAAGGTGAAGAAGCCCGCCTAGCGGGATTTGTGCCATGAGCTTTGGAAGGCTTGGGCATGGATCCTCGGGTCAAGCCCGAGGATGACTACCTTGTGGTGGATTACCAAATCAAGTCACACCCGCTCCACAAACCCGTCCAGCACCTTCTTCTGTCCCGCCCGGTCGAAGTCGATCGTCAGCTTGTTGCCTTCGATCGAGGCGATGTGGCCGTTGCCGAATTTGATGTGGAAGACGCGGTCGCCGATCGTGAATTTCGAGGCTTCGTCGATCTTCGATTTGGCGACGAGTTCGCCGTCGATTGTTTTGGCGCGCGGTCCGGACTCGCCGTAGCCGATGCGCTCGATCGAGACGCCGGAGCGGTTGCCCCAGTTGTCGCGGGTGGCATCGGTCTTGTTGGCCTGGGCGCGTTTCCAGCCGGGGGTGGAATAGGTGTTGGCGAAGGGCTCCTGCTTGTCGAAGCGCGACTGGCCATAGCCGCCTCTGTTGTAGCCACCATAGGACTGTTCCGGTTCGGAAACATCGCAATGGGTGACGGGCAGCTCATCGAGGAAGCGCGAGGGCAGGGTCGATTGCCAGAGGCCGTGGATGCGGCGATTGGAGACGAACCAGATGTGGCAGCGGCGCTTGGCGCGGGTGAGGCCAACATAGGCAAGGCGCCGTTCTTCCTCCAGCCCCGAGCGTCCGCCTTCGTCGAGCGCGCGCTGGTGGGGGAACAGGCCTTCCTCCCAGCCAGGCAGGAAGACGGTTTCAAATTCCAGGCCCTTGGCCGAATGCAGCGTCATGATCGAGACGGCATCGAGGTTTTCGTTGGTCTCGGTGTCCATGACCAGCGCGATATGTTCGAGGAAGCCGCGCATGCTTTCGAACTGCTCCATCGAGCGGATCAGTTCCTTCAGGTTTTCCAGCCGCCCCGGCGCCTCGGCCGACTTGTCGTTCTTCCACATGTCCGTATAGCCGGACTCTTCCAGGATGATTTCGGCGAGTTCGGTGTGCGGCGTGTTTTCGAGCAGGCCCTGCCAGCGGTGGAAATTGGTGACGACGTCGAACAGCGATTTGCGGGCCTTGGCCTTCAATTCGTCGGTCTCGATCATGTCGGCGGCGGCGGCCAGCATCGGCACGTCGCGGGCACGGGCATAATCATGCAGGGCGCGGATGCTCGTGTCGCCAAGGCCGCGTTTCGGCGTGTTGACGATGCGCTCGAAGGCAAGATCGTCGGCGTCCTGGCAGACGAGGCGGAAATAGGCGAGCGCGTCGCGGATTTCCAGCCGCTCATAGAAGCGCGGGCCGCCGATGACGCGGTAGTTGAGGCCGAGCGTGACGAAGCGGTCTTCGAACTCGCGCATCTGGAACGAGGCGCGCACGAGGATCGCCATGTCGTTGAGATTGTGCTTGTTGCGCTGAAGCTGCTCGATTTCCTCGCCGACGGCGCGGGCTTCCTCTTCACTGTCCCAGGCGGCATGGACCTGCACCTTCTGATCATCAGGATCGGAGCGGTCGGTGAACAGCGTCTTGCCGAGGCGGCCTTCATTATGGGCGATCAGATGCGCGGCGGCGCCCAGAATATGCTCGGTGGAACGATAGTTGCGCTCGAGCTTGATGACCTTGGCGCCGACAAAATCCTTTTCAAACCGAAGGATGTTGTCGACTTCGGCGCCGCGCCAGCCATAGATCGACTGGTCGTCATCGCCGACGCAGCAGACATTCTGCGGCACGCCCTTGGGCCGCTGGGCGAGCAGGCGCAGCCACATATATTGGGCGGTGTTGGTGTCCTGATACTCATCGACGAGGATGTAGCGGAATTTCTGGTGGTATTCCTTCAGAAGGTCCGGATGCTCGCGGAACATCTTGATCGGATGCAGCAGAAGATCGCCGAAATCGCAGGCATTGAGCGTCTTCAGCCGGGCCTGGTAGGCGGCATAGAGTTCGCGGCCCTTGCCATTGGCGAAAGCGCGGGCATCGCCCTCGGGAATGTCGGCGGGGCCAAAACCCTTGTTCTTCCAGCCATCGATCAGCTGGGCGAACTGTTTGGCCGGCCAGCGCTTGTCGTCGATGCCTTCGGCCTGGATCAGCTGCTTGATCAGCCGCACCACGTCATCGGTGTCGAGAATGGTGAAGGCCGAGCGCAGGCCGCAGAGTTCGGCATGGCGGCGCAACAGCTTGACGCCGATCGAGTGGAAGGTGCCCATCCACGGCATGCCCTCGACCGCACCGCCGACGAGTACGCCCACGCGCTCCTTCATTTCGCGCGCCGCCTTGTTGGTGAAGGTGACGGCGAGGATCTGGCTGGGGAAGGCTTTCGAGGAGGCGAGGATATGGGCGATGCGCGTCGTCAGCACCCGCGTCTTGCCGGTGCCGGCGCCGGCGAGAACCAGCACCGGGCCGTCAATGCTCTCCACCGCCTCGCGCTGCTCCGCATTCAGGCCCGACAGATAATCCGGCCGGCGGCCGCCATCGCGGGCCGCCATGGCACGCGCGGCAATGCCAAGCCCAGAAGGCGCAGCCTCTGCCGGGGCAGGGCTGTTGCCTGCGGGCTTGCGCGGCGCGGGCTCCTCGTCGAAGAAGGGAATATCGTCAAAACCATTGCTCATGCGGCTCAATGTAGTGATTCGGAGCCGAAAGGCCAGAATTGGCGTTCCTCTTTTATTCCCTATCAACCGCTCCCGGCGCTTGAGGTGCGCGATCCTTGTCAAAAACCGGATCGACGGGGATCTGCAGGGCGGTTGCGAGCTGGTTGGTGCGGGCGGCCAGCGAAATCACCCGCAGCAGATCGGCATGCTCCGCGTCCGTCATGCCCTTGGCCCTGGCGGCGGCCGTGTGCGAATGGGCGCAGTAGCTGCAGCCATTGGTGACCGAGACGGCGATATAGAGCATTTCCTTGACCAGCGGATCGAGTGCGGAGGGCATCGCCATCACCGTCTTGACGTCCGCCCATGTCTTTTCGAGCAGGTCGGCATCGAAGGCGAGGTAGAGCCACATATTGTTGATGAAATCCGATTCGCGCGTTCTGCGTATATCATCAAGAACGGCCTTGACGCGCGGATTGGCTTCCGGGTCGCTGGTTTTCGAGATCGTGCTCACGGCGGTGGTCCTCCTGGGCTTGTTTTCTGACGCCAAAAACGGGTGGCAACAAGAAAACCTGTTTTATTACAATTGCGTAATGATGGCATTCTAGGATTGCCCGGCCTCTTGCAAAAGGGGATAGTTGCACCAGTTGACGCGGTCACAGGCATCGCCCCGCGGGCTGATGGCCGCGAAGACCTGTTTTTCATTTGGAGACGTGCATGAAGCTCTGGAAGCAGCTGGCGATCAGTCTGGTTATCCTTGTCATCGGCGTGGTGGCCTGGGTGCGCTTCGTGCCGGGCGCCGGCGCCATGCTGGCAAAGGTGGGCGTGTCCGCGCCGATCATCGAGGCGATCGCCAAGCCGCAGCCGGCTGACCAGGCCAATGAACATGGGCAGGGGAATGGCCAGCAACGACGCGGGCAGGGGGGCGGCGGCCAGACGCCGATCGTCGTGACGCAGGCGGCCGGCATGGCCGTCGTCAACGACCGGCTGAACGCGATCGGCAATGGCGACGCCATCCTGTCGGCGACCGTGACGCCGCTTGCGACGGGCAACCTGACCGAGGTTCTCGTCAAATCCGGCGACCGGATCGAGAAGGGCCAAGTGGTCGCCCGTCTCGACAGCGACGACCAGAAGGTGGCGGCGGCGCAGGCGAAACTCAACCGCGACAATGCCGCCGAAAAGGTGGAGCGCAACCGCAAGCTCGGCAATACGGTTGCAATCGTCGCGGTGCGGGACGCTGAATTTGCGCTGCAGGCGGCCGAACTGGCGCTCCAGACCGCCGAACTTGACCTGAAACGCCGCGATATCATCGCGCCGTCCAAGGGCATCGTCGGCATCATTACCGTCAATCCGGGCGACTACGTCACCACATCGACGCCGATTGCCGTTGTCGACGACCGCTCGCAGATCCTCATCGACTTCTGGGTTCCGGAGCGTTTTGCCAATAAGATTTCCGTCGGGCAGCCGGTTTCGGCAACGGCGATCGCGCAGCCGGGATCGGAACTCACCGGGGTGGTGCACGCCATCGACAACCGCATCGACCAGGCGAGCCGGACACTGCGTGTTCGGGCCCGCATCGACAATCCGGACGATACGCTGCGCGCCGGCATGTCCTTTTCGGTCGCGCTGACATTCGACGGCGACCAGTATCCGACGGTCAATCCGCTGGCGATCCAGTGGAGCGCCGATGGTTCCTATGTCTGGCGGGTTGCCGGCGAAAAGACGGAAAAGGTTCCGGTCAAGATCGTCCAGCGCAATGCCGACAAGGTCCTGGTGGATGCCAAGCTCGCCGAGGGCGACGTCGTCGTGATGGAGGGCGTACAGCGCCTGCGCGAAGGCGGTGCGGTGGAGATCGTCGGCAAGCCGGCGGAAAGCCCCCCCGCTGACAAAACGAATGAGGATAACAAGACGGGCGAGGGCAAGGAACAGAAGGTCTCGGAAGCGGAGGCCGGCAAATGAGCGGTAACGACAGCACGAAGCGCGGCGGGACGGCCGGTTTCACGGCCCTTTTCATCCGCCGGCCGATTCTTGCTCTGGTTATCAACACGTTGATCGTCGTTGCGGGCCTCGCGGCTCTCAACGGCATCGAGATCCGCGAACTGCCGCAGGTCGACCAGCCGGTGGTGTCCGTCAACACCCAGTTCGATGGTGCCTCGCCCGAGACTGTGGACCGCGAACTGACCTCGGTGATCGAGGGGGCCGTCTCGCGCGTGCAGGGCATCAAGGACATTTCCTCGACCTCGCAATTTGCCCAGAGCCGGGTGACGCTGCAGTTTTCGGACACGACCGATATCGGCCAGGCCTCGAACGACATCCGCGATGCGCTGGGCCGCGTGACGAGCCAGTTGCCGGAGGATGCCGACGAACCGCGCATCGTCAAGGCGGATGCCGACAGCCAGCCGATCATGCGGCTTGCGCTGACCTCCGACACCCTGTCGATGGAAGACCTGACGCTGCTTGCCGAAAACGAGATCACCGACCGGCTGGCGGCCGTCGAGGGCGTCGCGGACGTGCAGATCAACGGTGATCAGGAAAAGATTTTCCGCATCGACGTCGATCAGTCGAAACTCGCAGGGCGCGGCTTGACCGTCGCCAATCTGCGCACCGCGCTGGCGACTGCTTCGCTCGACGTGCCGGCCGGGTCCCTGACCAGTATCGACCAGGACATTTCGGTGCGCGCCACCGCCGATCTGCAGACGCCTGAACAGTTCGAAAACCTGATCATCGGCGACAATGTGCGCCTGCGCGACGTGGCGACGGTGACGCTCGGCCCCGATGTCGGCACCTCCTCGCTGCGCTCGAACGGCAAGCAGGGCATCGGTCTCGGCATCATCCGGCAGGCGCAGTCGAACACGCTCGATATCTCCAACGGCGTCAAGGCGGCGGTCGCGACGATTTCCGGCATCCTGCCTGAGGGTACGCAGATCGCCATCACCAGTGATGACGCAGTGTTCATCGATGGCGCGATCCATGAGGTTGAGATCGCGCTCGGCGTTGCCGTCGTCATCGTCACCCTCGTCATCTACATGTTCCTGCTTGACTGGCGCGCGACGCTGATCCCGACGATCACCATGCCGATCGCGCTGATCGGAACATGCGCCGCCATCTATCTTGCCGGGTTCTCGATCAACATCCTGACGCTGCTCGCCATCGTTCTGGCGACGGGGCTCGTGGTCGACGATGCGATTGTCGTTCTCGAAAACATCGTCCGGCGGCGCAGCGAAGGCATGGGCCCGCGGGCTGCGGCCGTGCATGGCACGCTGGAAGTGTTCTTCGCCGTCATCGCCACGACCGCGACGCTCGCCGCGGTGTTCATTCCGCTCTCCTTCCTGCCAGGCCAGACAGGCGGGCTGTTCCGCGAATTCGGCTTCGTGCTCGCCTTCGCAATACTGCTCTCATCGTTCATTTCGCTGACGCTCTGCCCGATGCTGGCCTCGCGCATGCTGACGGCTGGCGGACATGAAAAGGCCCGAACCGGGTTTCTCGCCAGGTTCGGCGGGCATGCGAGCGGCTTCTATCGTGTAACCCTGCGCGCCTGCCTAAATTCGCCTTTGATCGTCTTCATGGTGGCCGCCATGTTCACGGCCATCGGCGGCGGTGCTTTCACGCTGCTGAAATCCGAGCTGACGCCGACCGAGGACCGCGCGCGCGTCATGCTGCGCGTCCAGGCACCGCAGGGCGTCTCGCTCGAATATACGCAGGCGCAGATGCGCCGCGTCGAAGACGGGCTGCAGCCGCTGCTGAAATCGGGTGAAATCGCCAATGTCTTCTCGATTTCCGGACAGGGTGGATCGGTCAACAGCGGCTTCATGGTGCTGACGCTGGCCCCCTGGGGTGACCGCGAGCGGACGCAGCAGCAGATTTCAGCCGATATTGCCCGGATGACCGCAAAGATCCCGTCGATCCGGGCTTTTCCGATGCAGCCCAACAGCCTCGGTATCCGCGGGGCCGGCAACGGACTGCAGGTGGCGCTGATCGGCAACGACTACACCAAGCTCGGGGCGGCGGCGGCAACGCTGGTGCGGCAGATGGAAGATAGCGGCCGTTTCGAGAACGTCCGTCTCAACTACGAAGCCAACCAGGCCCAGCTTTCGGTGACCATCGACCGCGAGCGCGCCTCCGACCTCGGTATCGACATCACGGGGCTGTCCTCGGCTCTGCAGGCCATGCTGGATGGCAACAGCGTTCTCGACGTCTATGTCGAGGGTGAATCCTTTCCGGTCAAGCTCTTGTCCACGACCAACCCGATCAACGATCCGACCGACCTGCAGAACATCTTCCTGAAGACCGGCGACGGCCGGATCGTGCCGATGTCGACCATTGCCAATGTCGAGGAAAAGGCGGTTGCGCCGCAATTGTCGCGCGAGGAGCAACTGCGCTCGGTGTCGCTGTCCGCAGGGCTGAAAGACGGGCTGGCGCTTGGCGATGCGCTCAGCATGGTCGAGACGATGGCGGAACCCCTGCTGCCGCCCGGTTCACGCGTGCTGCCGCTCGCCGAAGCTGCATCGCTGAACGAAAATGCCAATGGCCTGTTCATCACCTTCGGCTTTGCCATCGTCATCATCTTCCTGGTGCTGGCCGCCCAGTTCGAAAGTTTCGTCAGCGGGTTGATCATCATGTCGACGGTGCCGCTTGGGCTTGCCTGCGCCGTGTTCGCGATGCTCGCCACCGGCAATTCGCTGAATATCTATAGCCAGATCGGCCTCGTGCTTCTGGTCGGCATCATGGCCAAGAACGGCATCCTGATCGTCGAATTCGCCAACCAGCTGCGCGACCGCGGGCAGGACCTGCGCGATGCCATCGAGAATGCCGCCAATATCCGCCTGCGGCCGGTGATGATGACGATGATCGCGACGATCGTCGGTGCCGTTCCGCTGGTGCTGGCCAGCGGCGCCGGCGCCGAAGCCCGCATCGCGCTCGGCTGGGTGCTGGTCGGCGGGCTGGGCCTGGCGACGGTGGTCACGCTCTACCTGACGCCCGTCGCCTACCTCGTCATCGGCCGCTTCACCAAGCCGCACGCCGACGAGGAACGGCGCCTGCAGCAGGAACTGGAAGCGGTGGAGGGAATGCAGCCGGCGGAGTGAAATAGCGTCCAGAATTCCTTTGGAATTCGACTGAACAGCTAAGCTGTTGCGTGGACTTGAACACTGCCATTGTTCAGGAAGCACGTCTTGTCGAATATTTGCAAATCCAGCGGATTTGGCAGCCGGACATCCCAAATATCAGGATACGGTTTCTTTTCCGGGTCGTAGCTGCGATTGATCTGGGAAAGCAGCACGATCGTCAGACCTCGATCCCGTGCAAACGACTTCAAGGCATGAATCTGAACGGACAAAGGCGGATTGGCTCGATTTTGGTCGAGCAGTTGAAGGTAGTCTATGACGACCAGAGTGCCCCGCGCCGCCAACGCCAGCTTCTTGATGATGTAGTCGGCGCTGATGGCATCGGAGCAGTCGAATTCGAATGCTCTGTCGAATCGGGCCGGCGCGACACCGATGGCGAGGAACCGATCCAGAATGTCTCTCGCCGTGTATTCCAGACTGAAAAATGTACCCTGATTGCCGGATTTCATGGCTTCCATGGCAAGTTCGAGAGCCAACAGGGTTTTGCCTTGGCCGGGCCTTGCACCGATCAGCACGAGATCGCCATGCCTCAAAAGTCCAAACAACTTTACGGCAGGCGCGGTCGCCGCATGCCTTGCTGCAAGCACACTCCATCGGCTGTGGCCTTCCAGAAGCGCGATGCGGTCAAGCGCTGCACTCAACGGAATGGATTCTTCACGCGACAACAGCCTGGCCCTGCGCTTTAAAAGATAGATCGGTGCGGACAATTTCATCAAAACCTCCTGTTGCGAGCGGTGATTGCAATCCCTCCTTTTGCTCTGCTCGGTCAGTTGGCGCGACGATCCGATAGCCCCGCATGGATAATGCTTCCCCGAATGGAGGGGGGAGGCGTGGGCGACGCCAGAATCAGATCATACCGCAATTCAGACGGACTTTGTTCGCCGTTTTCGGGTTTGCCTTGAGCCCTGATCGTAGGTTTTTCCTCGCCCTGTGACACACCGGTCTCACCTGTGCGGTAATCCTGCCGCAGGATGAAAAGCTTCACGTGAGGTTCTGGACAAATCGATTCCGATTTGCACAGTAGCGCTTTGAAATCAAAGAGGTTCCACGCCTGCCCTTGTCGGGGAGGATAGCCTCGGGAGGAAACGCGATGGCACTGAAAGCGATCCGGACCGGAGAGCGCAACGAGGCGGGCATTGCCGCCGTGCTGCGGTTGTTTGGCGCGCGGTTTGGGCCGCGCCTGCAGACCGGTCAGGACATTCGCACCCAGCATGCCCACACGACGACCTATATTCCGGCGCAATTGCCCGATGGCGTGGTTTTTCCGGAGAATGCCGAAGAGGTGCGGGAGATCGTGACGATCGCCTGCGCTCATCGCGTGCCGCTGATCGCGTTCGGCACCGGCTCCTCGCTGGAGGGGCATATCAATGCACCGTCCGGCGGCATCAGCGTCGATATGGGCCGGATGGACAGGGTCCTGTCCGTCAATCCCGGCGATCTCGATTGCACGGTGGAGCCCGGCGTAACGCGCGAGGCGCTGAACACCTATCTGCGCGATACCGGCCTGTTTTTCCCGATCGATCCTGGCGCCAATGCCTCGATCGGCGGCATGGCTTCGACGCGCGCGTCCGGGACCAATGCCGTGCGGTACGGCACGATGAAGGACAATGTGCTGGCACTGACCGCCGTGACGGCCGGAGCTAAGGAAATCCGCACGGCGCACCGGGCGAAGAAATCCTCGGCCGGATACGATCTGACGCGGCTGTTCGTGGGTGCCGAAGGCACGCTCGGCATCATCACCTCCGTCACGCTTCGGCTCCAGGGCATACCGGAGACGATCGCCGGCGGGGTTTGCCCGTTTCCGACGATCAGCGATGCTTGCAATGCGGTGATGCTGACGATCCAGTCCGGCATTCCGGTGGCGCGCATAGAGCTTCTGGACGCCTTGCAGATGCAGGCCAGCAACGCCTATTCCGGACTGAATTTTGCCGAGGTGCCGACGCTGTTCGTCGAATTCCATGGCAGTCCGGACAGTGTCGCCCTGCAATCGAAGCAGTTTGCCGAGATCGCCGCGGAATTCGGTGGAAGCGACTTTCTCTGGACAGCCAATGCCGAAGAGCGCGCAAAACTCTGGAAGGCGCGGCACAACGCCTACTGGGCGCAGAAAAGCCTGGCGCCGGGGCTTGGCATCCTGTCGACCGATGTCTGCGTGCCGATCTCGCGGCTTGCCGATTGCGTCGAGGCGACGCAGGAGGACATTCTTGCCCATGGCCTGATCGCGCCGATCGTCGGCCATGCCGGCGACGGCAATTTCCATGTCGGGCTGCTGTTTGATGACAAGGACATGGCCGATGTCGCCAAGGCCGAGGCGTTCGTGGCGCGGCTCAACGATCGCGCCTTGTCCATGGACGGCACCTGCACCGGCGAGCACGGCATCGGCCAGGGCAAGATGCCGTTCCTGGAGGCGGAACTGGGCGATGCGCTCGACCTGATGCGGCAGGTGAAGCGCGCGCTCGACCCGGACAACATCTTCAACCCCGGCAAGATCTTTTCGCTTTGAAATTCGCGGGCTTGCAGGGCAAATAGAGTTTTAGGCCGGGAAAGACCGATAGGGGCTGGCATGCGTCATGAATAACGCTAGGTTTCGTGTATCAGGTTCGGCTGGACAAGAGAGATAGGACTTCCCACAGGTGCTTGCACGAATTCTGGTTTTTATCGGGGGGCTGATGGTCGTGGCGCTTTTTGCAGCGCTGATCGCACCGATGTTCGTCGATTGGACGGATTTTCGCAAGGATTTCGAGCGCGAGGCCAGCCGGATCATGGGCAAACCCGTGGTCGTGCATGGCAGCGTCGATGCGCGCCTCATTCCGTTTCCCTCCGTGACCTTGAACGACGTGCGCGTCGGCCAGTCCGAGACCGGCGAGCCGCTGATCCAGGTTTCCCGCTTTTCGATGGACGCCGAGCTGGCACCCTTCCTTTCCGGCGAGGCGCTGATCTTCGACATGCGGCTGGAAGCACCGAAGGCGAAGATCCGGCTGCTTCCGGACGGCACGCTGGACTGGGCGCGTGGCCGCAAGGCATCAATCCCGGCCAAGACGGTCGTGCTTGAGAGTGTCTCCATTACCGATGGGCAGATCGATTTCATCGACGAGCAGACGGGACGCACCCGGCGTATCACCGGTCTTTCCGCCGATCTTTCGGCGCGCTCGCTGGCCGGCCCGTGGAAGGTGGAGGGACGGGCGGCGCTCGACGGCGAAGCCGGTAGCTTCGCCTTTTCCAGCAGCGAGGCCGACAGCGAAGGCACGCTTGGCCTGCGCGCCCGCCTGACGCCCGACAAGCGGCCCTTCGGGGTCGAGCTTGACGGTGATCTGAAGATCGTCGAGCTGAAGCCGCTCTATGAAGGCAAGTTCACGCTGACCGAAAATCGCCAGGCTGCCGAAGCGCAGAAGGCCGATCCGGACGAGGCGCGCAATGCGCTGCGCGTAACCGGTAATTTCGAGCTCAACAACGAGCGGATACGCGTGCCCGAATACCGGCTTGAGGTTGGGCCGAAGGAAGACCCCTATCTGGTGACCGGAGAGGCGACGCTCGATACCGGCAAGGCGCCGGAGTTCCTGTTGCTGGCCGACGGACAGCAGATCGACGTCAGCCGGATCGGCAACACCGGCGAGGCCGGCAAGACCGGGCGCGATCCGGCCGTTTCAGTGCGTGAGCGCCTGGCCGCGATGCTTGCGATCGCCGCCGATATTCCGATTCCGCAGGTGCCGGGCAGGGCCAGCCTGAAATTGCCGGCGATCGTCATCGGCGATACGACGGTGCGCGATGTGCGGCTCGACCTGCGCCCGGACGGAGCGGGATGGATGATCGACAATGCTGTCGCGCTTCTGCCAGGAAGGACGCAGCTGGAGGCCAAGGGCCGGCTCAACCTGCGCGGCCAGCGTGCCTTTCGCGGCGAGCTGCTTGTCGCCTCCAACCAGCCGTCGGGACTTGCCACCTGGCTTGCCGGTTCTGTAGATCCGGCAATCCGGACGCTGAAGACAGCCGGCTTTTCGGCAACCGTCAACCTGACGGAAACGCTGCAGCAGTTCGAGCGTCTGGAAGTGGCGGCCGGGCCTGCAATCCTGCGCGGCCGCATCGAGCGGCAGGCGCTGGATGGCGCGCCACCAAGCCTTTCGGTGCAACTCAACGGCAACACGATTGACCTTGAGGCATTGCAGGCGCTGGCAGGGCTGGTCGCCGGTGACGCGTCCAGCGAAACGCTGCTTGCCCATGCCATCGCTGCCGATCTGTCCGCCGATTCCTTATCCGCCTTCGGGGAGACCGCCCGCAATGTGCAAATGGTGGCGACGCTGAAGAACGGTCAGTTGCAGGCCGAGCGCGTCTCGATCGGCGATCTGGCGGGCGCGCAGGTGGCGTTTTCGGGACGGATGAGCGGCCAGCTGAGTGCGCCGGTGCTGTCGGCCAAGATGAAACTTGCCTCGCCCGACCTGACGCCATTCCTCAAGATGCTCGAGCGGCATGCGGCCAGCCACCCGGCGCTGACGAGGCTTGCGAAAAGCGGCCCCTATTATACGGATGCGGCGCTCGATCTGACGCTGACGGCCGGCAGCAAGGATGGAAATGCGCTGGTCACCTTCGGCATCCTGGGGACGGCAAACGGCACCAACATCGCCGCCAACTACCAGGCGCCGGATCTTGCACAGGCGCTGGCAGGGCAGGGCATCCTGCTCGAAGCCACGCTGGAAAACCCGTCGACGCCGATCCTGCTCGGCCAGACAGGCTTCGATCCCTTGCCCTTTGACGCCGATGCGAACGGCATCCTGTCGCTGAAGCTGCAGAGCACCGATGCGGACAAGGCCAACGGCGCGCTGACCTTCAGCACGGAGCACACGTCGCTTAGTGCCAAGGGCGACATCAACCTTTCCCGGGACAGTTTCCTTGATGGAACCGTGAAGCTGACGCTGCAAAGCGAGGATTTCGAACCCTTCCTGCTGCTGCAAGGCATCGGCCTGCCGCAGATGGGCAGTGGCCTGCCGCTGACGGCGACGGCCGATGTCGTGACGACGGGAGACGCGGTGACCCTGTCCAACATCGAGGGCAAGGCGGACAGCAATGCGTTTGCCGGCAGCCTCGCCGTCGATCGCAAGACGGCGGGAAGCCCTGTCAAGGGACAGATCGGTGTCGATACGCTCGACCTCGCCTGGCTTGGCGAAAGCATCGTCGGTCCGGTGGAGGATGCGGTTTCCGGCGATCTTTCCGACATACCGGTGGCGCAACCGGCCTGGACCGGGCTGGACGTCAATCTCGACATCACGGCCAAGCAGTTCTGGCCGGATATTTTTGGCCCGATGACGGATTTTTCCGGAAAACTCGCCTGGAAAGGCGATCAGGTCGAGGTGACCGATGCGGTTGGTGACTGGCTGGGCGGCAAGGTCAATGGGCGTCTGCTGCTTGGTAATGGCGATGGATCGGGCTTCCTGCAGACGCGGCTGAACCTCAAGGGTGCCGATCTCTCGCGCATCGCCTGGACATCGGGCGGAGCCCCGGTCGCGGAAGGCAAGGTCGATCTGTCGCTGGCGCTGGAAGCCTCGGGCAAGACCGTCAGAACCATGGCGCAATCGGCGAGCGGTTCGGGGACGGCCACCATCGACGGCCTGACCGTGCATGGCCTGAACACGGCCGCCTTGCCCTCGATCCTGACGATGGCGGATGGATTGAAGGGCGAGATCACGCCGCAGGCGATCGAACGGGCTGTGGCGGCCTCCGTCCTCAGCGCCCAGTCGGTGCTCGGTTCCGTCAAGGTGCCTTTCAGCATCGCCGGCGGGACGCTGCGGGCGCAGAACGTCTCTGCCGGGGATGCCACGGCAGCACTTTCCGCAGATGCGGAAGTCACCTTCCCGGAAAACAGGATGAGTGCGACGCTCAAGGTCAATTATCGCCCCGGACAGGAGGCGCTTGCAGGCGCCGAAGCACAGGTCAGTCTTGCCTATGCCGGTCTCCTCCGATCACCCGGCGTAACGCTCGATGGTACCGACCTGTCCAATTTCCTGTCGCTCCGGGCCTTCGAGCGGGAGCGCCGCCGGGTCGAGACCCTGCAGGCGAACGTGCTTGAAAAACAGCGCCTGCGCCGCGAGGTCGCACTTTACAAAGCCAATGCGGCCAGCCGGGAGGCGGAGCGACTGAGAGCCGAGGAGGAAGAGCGCCGTCGCAAGGCAGCGGCGGAAGAGGCTACCCGGCTGCAGAAGCAGGCCGAAGCCACCGCGCTTGCCGAAAAACAGGCTGCCGAAGCGGCGGCAAAAGCCGCGGCCGAGAAGGCCGTGCTGGACAGGGCCGCTGCCGAGAAGGCTGCTGCAGAAAAGACCGCCGCCGAGGATGTCGCCCGCAAGGCGCGCGCCCTGCAGAATGTGCCCGTGCTGCCGGTCGATCCGTCCGAAGGGGTCGAGCGTGAGGACTTGCCGCCGATCAACGGCAATTCCCTGAATTTTGATGGCCTGCCCGGCGTTCAGGTTCAGCCGTAAGCTGCGCTACCGCAAACTGTGTCTGCAAGGTCATCTGTCTCGCATTTTAGGAAACGGCTTGAACGGAATTTATACTCTTTGCTGCATGATCTTCGACAGGAGCGGAGAGAAGCGCATGAGCATGAGGTCCCTGCACAGCATATTCAATTTTCGCGGTCTTGGCTGGATCGCAGTCTGGACGATTGGCGGTACGGTGATCTGTACCGGCGTTGCCCTCATCATTACCTATATCTTCATCGTCCCCTTCGGTCCGCAAGTCATGCGCGTCTCCTTGCAGCTTGCCTTCTTCATTCCGATCCTTCTCGCCATCCCGCTGTTTTCCTATATCGGCATCAAGCTTCAGCAGTTGTCGCGGGCGAATTACTTGCTGAAACAGGCGAACCGGATCGACGGCCTGACGCAGTGTCTGAACCGCACGACATTCACCGCGGATGTAAACGTCACCTTCACGCAGAGAGCCGCGGACGGATCGCGCCGAACCTCCGGGCTCCTGATCATCGATGCCGATCATTTCAAGCAGATCAACGATCGCTTCGGCCATCTGGTCGGCGATCAGGTTCTGGTTTCTGTCTCCTCATTGATCCAATTGATCGTCGGCGACAGGGGTCTCGTCGGACGGCTCGGGGGCGAGGAGTTCGGCGTTTTCCTGACGGATGCCTCGCCTCAATCGCTGTTCGAGGTTGCGGAGCAAATTCGACAAACCGTAGCAGACAATGCCGGAGCGCTGGACGCGGGCGGTGTTCCGGTGACCGTCAGCATTGGCGGTGTGTGTTTTACCTATCCCGGACACTATGAAGATGTCTTCCGGGTGGCCGACGAACAGTTGTATCTGGCGAAGAATGCCGGACGCAACCGGGTCTGCCTGCCGGATATCTCTGATCGGGCCGATCTCATGGTGCGCAACCTTTTGCTGGCTGGACGCGATCTGCAGCGCGAGCGGGCGGCGCTCTCCGCGACAAGCGCCAAAGCGTAGCATCCATCCAGTTTCGTCAGGCTTTCCTGACCCATTCGAGCACATGGACACGAAGCGCGGACGACAGGTTGCTGCCGTCGGTTCTGCTGTCGTCGATCTCGGCAATCAGCCGCGCGAGGGAGATTGCGCGGCTCGCGGCGATCCGGTTCAACTCTTCCCAGAAGGGTTCTTCCAACGAGAAACTTGTGCGGTGACCATGCAGTGTTGCGGAATGTTTGCGGATCACGGCTGTCCCTGAGAAAAGGATTCAACGACTTGTTGCACTGATTCAAGTCGGCTGGTTATCGCGTTGATACGGAAAGATAATCAACCCTCAGTCCGAACCGTCGCCGCTTCCTGGAGCCTCGCGTTTCGACTGGTCGAGATGTTGTTCCGCCTTTTCGTTGAGCGCGCGGGTCAACGATTTTTCGGCCTTGGTGCGCCCGAAGGCAACACGATTCTGCTCCGCCTGCCTGTCCTTGTCGCTGCGTGCCTTATGCTTGCGGAACTGGCGCAGGTTGACGACATCGCCGGTCATGACGGGCCTCGTGAAAGGGATCAGTTCTTCTTGCGGAAGGAATCGAGCGAAATCACCGAGCCGCCCGGCTTCTTGTCGTCATCGCCGGTTTTTTCTGTCGTTTCCGCAGTGTTTTCGGTCTTTTCGATCGGCGCCACCGGATAGGCGGTGATCTCCGCGGTCGTTGCTTCCTCTTCGTCGATCGCCGCAACATCAAACTCAAGCTCGAAATTGACGGAGGGATCGTAGAAGCCGCGGATGGCGTTGAACGGGATGACAAGCTTTTCCGGGGTGTCGGAGAAGGAGAGGCCTATCTCGAACTGGGTGTCGGTGATTTTCAGGTCCCAGAACTGATGCTGGACGACGATGGTCATCTGCTCGGCGTATTTGGCCTTGAGGTGCTGGGAGATGCGCACGCCCGGTGCGCCGGTCAGGAAGGTGATGAAAAAATGATGGTCGCCGGGAAGGGAACCCGTGGCTGCGACCTCCGTCAGGACTTTTCGGATGACGCTGCGCAGGGCGTCCTGTGCGAGAATGTCGTAGCGGATATGGTCTTGGGCCATCAGATCCCCGTCTTTCTTGAAACTCAACTGTTACACTTCATGCCGAGTTACACTTTATGCCATTGGCGCGCACCCGAGAAAAGCCCGGTACCCCGAGTCATCGCAACATCTATAGACCATTTCGAAAGATTGGAGAAGGTGAAGGCTTCTGTTGCCAGGTGCCTTCGGACCCCGCCTTACGGTGCGAACCGGAAGGACTTGATTTGAAGTGTCACACTGCGATTAAGCAGCGAGACGAGCTTCCGCATAGTTGTCATTTGCAACTACAAGTTTAGCCCGATAACGGTGGTACAATGCCGAGCAAAAAGTCGATCTTTACGCCCTTGTCGATCCTATTTCGCCCCCATCAAAAGCCGGTCATACTGAATATCGACCGGTTTTTGGTGGAGGCGCCGGGTACCGCCCCCGGGTCCAATAGGTTTATTTCATCGCTCGTTTATCGCCATATCCGCCCGAAGACGGCAAGACTGATATAGGTCTTTCCATCGGGCATGAAAAGGGCTCTGCGGAAAATAGCTGCATTTCCTCATCCCTGGGGATGTGCGGGAAAAGCGGGGATATGCAGGAAAAGCGGCTTTTGGATTTGGCCGCAAGGCTGCTTGCGCGTAATTTACCGGCAAACGAATCGGCGGCGACCCCCATGCAGCAATATCTCGACCTTCTCAGCCATGTGATGGAACACGGTTCCGATCGCGGCGACAGGACCGGAACCGGCACGCGCTCGGTTTTCGGCCACCAGATGCGCTTTGACCTGTCGAAGGGCTTTCCTGTGCTGACGACCAAGAAGCTGCACCTGCGCTCGATCATCCACGAACTGCTCTGGTTCCTGAAGGGCGATACCAATATCGCTTATCTGAAGGCGAACGGCGTCAGCATCTGGGACGAGTGGGCGGACGAAAACGGTGATCTCGGGCCGGTCTACGGCTATCAGTGGCGTTCCTGGCCGACCCATGACGGCCGGCATCTCGACCAGATCGAGGCCTTGCTTCAGGGAATCCGGAAAAATCCGAATTCGCGCCGGCACATCGTCTCGGCCTGGAACCCGGCGCTCGTCGACGAGATGGCGCTGCCGCCCTGCCATTGCCTGTTCCAGTTCTATGTCGCCGACGGAAAACTGTCCTGCCAGCTTTACCAGCGTTCCGCCGACATCTTCTTGGGCGTGCCATTCTTTTCCGACATCGATCCAGTACCTTCGTATCTAACTCATTGATATGGCAAAGGTCAGAATCTAATTTGGATGGTACCGGTACCAAACACTTA
>Ga0307515_10003391_pt1 | contig 33563 bp, 26 predicted proteins | sample 17_EM_MG_FD_194513 | JGI IMG/M metagenome (GOLD analysis project Ga0307515, IMG submission 194513) | Populus trichocarpa ectomycorrhiza microbial communities from riparian zone in the Pacific Northwest, United States - 17_EM | ecosystem: Host-associated > Plants > Roots > Unclassified | place...
CCGTGAAGAGTTGACTCACGATCGCCGTCGGCGGCGGCACTACGTGGCCGTCGGCGAAGACCGTCCGGCCGAGGACCTCCCAGACCACCAGGAGCGCGACCGGGCCGACGGCCCCGAAGAGCCACCGCGGCGCCACGCTCATTCGGAGCCACCGAAGAGCAGGGCGCTCAGCTCGTCCTCCAACTCGTGGAACCGGGCGGTCCGCATCATCTCGGGGGTACGCGGCCGGGGCAGGTCGATCTCCACCTGCGCCACGATCCGGCCGGGCCGCGCGCTCATCACGGCCACCGTGTCGGCGAGGAACACCGCCTCGGCGATGGAGTGCGTGACGAGCAGCGTGGTCGTGGCCCGCTCGGTCCAGATCCGCTGCAGCTCGAGGTTGAGCCGCTGCCGGGTCATCTCGTCCAGCGCACCGAACGGCTCGTCCAGCAGCAGGATCCGCGGCTCGACCACCAGGGCGCGGGCGATCGCCACCCGCTGCCGCATGCCGCCGGAGAGCTGGGCCGGCCGGGCCTGCTCGAAGCCTTCGAGGCCGACCAGCTTGATCAGGTCGGCGATCGCGCCGTCGTCCACCTTGACGCCGCTGACCTCCAGCGGGAGCCGGATGTTGGCCGTCACCGACCGCCAGGCCAGCAGCGCCGGGTCCTGGAAGGCGATGCCGAGGTGGTGGTTGCGCCGGGTCGCCGCGGGCTCCTCGCCGTGCACGTAGGCCTCGCCGGAGGTCGGCTGGTCCAGGTCGGCGAGGATGCGCAGGATCGTGGACTTGCCGCACCCGGACGGCCCGAGGAGCGCGACGAAGGCACCCGCGGGGGTGTCCAGGTCGACGCGGTCCAGGGCCGTGACGGTGGACCGGCGGATCGTGAACTGCTTGGACAACTGCCGCAGCACGATCCCCCGGTCACCGACATCAGCGGCTTGCTCCGCGGTCAGGGCGTCCCCTTCAGAGCCGGGTTCTCCGCGTAAACTTCCTTGATCACGGACATGTCGAAGAGCTGCTCCTTGGCGATGGTCACGCCACCGAGGGCCAGCGTCTTCAGTGTCTCGTCGATCAGCTCGTCCGTGATGGTGAACAGCCCGTTGGCCTTGGTGTCCGCGGTCTGCACCACGGTGTTCTGCGCGGTGGACTCCAGCACCTGCTCCGCCTCGTCGAGGCCGAGGTCCTTGCCGTACTTGGTGGCGGCCAGGTTGGCGCCGAGCTTCGGGTCGGCGACCGAGTCGGTCCAGCCCTTGATGTCGGCGATCAGCAGCGCCTTCACCTTGTCCCGGTCCGCGGTCAGGCTGGCCTTCTTCACCACGTAGACCTCGGAGACCATCGGGTAGCCGTGGTCGTTGAGCAGCATCACGGCGGTGTCGACGCCCTTGGTCTTGAGCAGGTTCGGCTCGTTGGTGAAGAACGAGAACCAGCCGTCGACCTCCTTGGACACCAGCGGGGTCGGGTCGAACTGCGCCGGCACCTTGGTGATCGTGCCGGGGTCGAGCTTGTTGGCCTTGAGGAACGCGTTCCAGACCGGCTCGTTGACCGCCTGCACGCCGATCTTCTTGCCGACCAGGTCCTGCGGGGTGCTGATCGGGCTGGCGGCCAGGCTCATGATGCAGAACGGGTTCTTCTGGTACTGCGCCCCGATGACGACCAGGTCGGCGCCCTTGCCGATCGCGGCGGCGGTGATGTCGGGCGAGGAGATGCCGGCCAGGGCCTTGCCGGAGGCGACGACCGCGTCCTGGCTGACGTTCGGGCCGCCGGCCATCAGGTTCACCGAGCTGAAGCCGGCCGCGGTGTAATAACCCTTGGTGTCAGCGATGTAGGCACCCGCGAACTCGACGTTCTTGATCCAGGAGAGCTGGTAGTTCAGCGCGCCGAGGCTCTTGGCGCCGCCCGAGGCGGACGCCGCCGGCGTGGCGTCGTCACCGCAAGCCGCCAGCGTGCTGCCCGCCGTACCCAGGATCGCCAGGCCGGCAGCCGTTTTGGCGCCGCGCAGCAGAAATGTGCGTCTATCTATATTTCGGGCCATTATGAAATCCTTTGCCATAGAGTGGCGCGACAGTAGCCGCCTGCTGTTACGCCTGTATTTCTCTGGTCCGTGCTCGCCGGGCCGGCCGCCGGCACGATGGACCGGCGCCACGGAAGCTGGACTGTGCGGTGCGCGCCGACGCCCGACGGCACGGCTGAGAAGACGTTCAGATGGTGAAGTCAGCCGGGTAGCGTCCGCCCTGCCAGCGCCGGGCGGACCGCGCTCACCGCGCTGTCACCAACCGTGGGCGACGCGACCGCGGGTCCACGCGCCTTGGTGCGTACGGCGGCGCAGGTCGGCGTGCGACCGCAACAAGGTCCCTGCCGCCACCCGCGCACCCCTCGCCTCGATCACCCCGCGCCGATGGCCGCAGGGCTACAGAATCAGCACCGACGACAGTCTCGGCGCTGTCGGTTTCCTGGCTGTTTCAACCTGGTATCCGGATGTTCGCCACCGGCAACGCCGCGGAAGAAGGCCCGCAGCCTTGCTCATCCGGCCGGGTAGGCATGGGTTTCGGCGGCTTTCACGGCGGCCCAGACAGCCTGGCCCGGGGCGAGGTGCAGGTGGGCGGCGGCGGCCGGGGTGATGTCGGCCGCGACGGTGATCGGCCCGTCGAGCTGGACGCGCAGGTTGTCGCCGTGGCGCTGGATGCCGGTGATGGTGGCGGCCCAGGTGTTGCGGGGGCTGCCGTCGGGTTGGTGGGGGTGCAGGGCGACGGCGGAGGGCGGGAAGGCGACGAAGGCGTCGCCGTCGAGGCGGTCGGCGGTGGTGAGGGGGAAGCTGTCGCCGACGAGCACGGTGTGGCCGTCGGCGCGGCCGCGGTAGAGGTTGAGGCCGACGAGGCGGGCGACGTAGTCGGTGCGGGGCCGGGCGGTGATGGTCACCGCGTCGCCCTCCTGCACCAGGCGGCCGTCCTCGATGATGATGAGCCGGTCGGCGAGCACGAGGGCGTCGAGCGGGTCGTGGGTGACCAGCAGGGTGGCGCCGGGGTGGTCGGCGAGGTGGCGGTGCAGTTCGGCGCGGGTGTCCAGGCGGGTGCGGGCGTCCAGGGCGGCGAGCGGCTCGTCGAGCAGCAGCAGTGCGGGGTGGACGGCGAGCGCGCGGGCGAGCGCGACCCGTTGGGCCTGCCCGCCGGAGAGCTGGCGGGGTTTGCGTGCGGCGTGGTCGGCCAGCCCGACCCGGGCGAGCCAGTCGGCGGCCTGGTCGCGGGCCCGGCGCCGGTCGGTGCCGTGGCGGCGGGGTCCGAACGCGACATTGTCGAGCGCGCTCAGGTGCGGGAAGAGCAGGTAGTCCTGGAAGACGACGCCGATCGGCCGTTGTTCGGTGGGTGTCCACAGCCGACGGTCGGGCCGGTCGAGGTCCCGGCCGGCGAGGGTGACGTGCCCGGCGGTGAGCGCCTCCAGGCCGGCGAGGGCGCGCAGGGCGGTGGTCTTGCCGGCGCCGTTGGGGCCGAGCAGCGCGACCACCTCGCCGGCGGCGATGCGCAGGTCGAGGTCGAGGCGGAAGGAGCCGCGGTCGACGATGAGGTGGGCGTCGAGCGCCGCCGGGCCGGCGACCGGGGTCATCACGGGCTGGTGATCCATTTGTCGCGCAGGGCGGCGAGGATGGTGACCGAGACGACGAGCAGGATCAGGCTGAGCACGATCGCGGCGTCCAGATCGGTCTCCAGCGCCAGGTACACCGCCAGGGGCATGGTCTGGGTGCGGCCGGGGAAGTTGCCGGCGAAGGTGATGGTGGCGCCGAACTCGCCGAGGGCGCGGGCCCAGCACAGCACGGCGCCGGCGGCGATGCCGGGGGCGACCAGCGGCAGGGTGACGTGGGTGAAGGTGGTCCATCGACGGGCGCCGAGGGTGGCGGCGGCTTCCTCGTAGCGGGTGTCGGCGCCGCGCAGCGCCCCCTCGACGGCGATGATGAGGAAGGGCATGGCGACGAATGCCTCGGCGATGACCACGCCGGTGGTGGTGAACGGCAGGGTGATGCCGAAGGCCTGGTCGAGCCAGGAGCCGACGATGCCCCTGCGGCCGAAGACCAGCAGCAGGGCGATGCCGCCGACCACCGGCGGCAGGACGAGCGGGACGGTGACCAGGGCCCGGACGAGCCGGCGGCCGGGGAACTCGACCCGGGCGAGCAGCCAGGCGAGGGGGACGCCGAGCGCCAGGCACAGCAGGGTGGCCAGGGTGGCGGTCTGCAGCGACAGTCGCAGGGCGGTGAGCACGCCGGGCTCGGTGAGGCGCTGCGGCAGGGTCGTCCACGGCGCCCGGATGAGCAGCCCGGCCAGGGGTAGGACCAGGAAGGCCAGGCCGAGGCCGGCGGGGATGAGTAGCGCGACCGGCACCCGGCGGTGCCGTGACCGCCGGGGTGGTGCGACCGGGTCGGGCCGGACCACCCCGGCGTGCTCGTCGCTGTCGAGGGCCACGGTTACGGCGCTTGGAACCCGGCGGCGGTGAGCACGGCCTTGCCCTTGTCGGACTGCACGTAGGCGATGAACGCCTGCGCGCCGGCCTTGTTCGGGGCGTTCTTCAGCACGATGATCGGGTAGTCGTTGATCGCGCTGGCCGATTCCGGGAACTCGACACCGTCCACATCGGTGGCGGCGGCTTTCGCGTCGGTGCGGTAGACCAGGGCCGCGTCGACCTCGCCGAGCTTCACCTTCGACAGGGCGCCCTTCACGTCCTGCTCCAGGGTGACCGGGGTGAGCTTCACCTTCGCCGCCGCGAGGGCTTTGGTGGCCGCCGCGCCGCACGGCACCTGCTCGGCGCACAGGGCGACCTTCAGGCCGGGTTTGGTCAGGTCGGCCAGGGCTTTGATGCCCTTGGGGTTGCCCTTCGCGACGGCGATGACGAGTTGGTTCTTGACGAACGTGGTGGCGGTGCCGTCGCCGTTGGCGGCGTCGGTGACCGTCGCCAAGGTCTTCGGCGAGGCGGAGGCGAACACGTCGGCCGGTGCGCCCTGGTTGATCTGGGTGGCCAGGGCCGAGCTGCCGGCGAAGTTGAAGGTGACCTTCGTGCCCGGGTTGGCGCTCTCGAAGTCCTTGCCGATGGTGGTGAACGACTCGGTCAGCGACGCGGCGGCGAACACCGTGACGGCGCCGGAGGGGCCGCCGCTGGCCGCGCTGCCGGGGGCGGCGCTGTCGGAGTCGCTGCCGCAGCCGGTCAATAACAGCAGCCCCGACACGGTGAGCGCGGCCAGGGCATGACGGATCTTCACTGCTGGTTCCTCCCTTTGCTGCCACCGGGGGTCGGTGACGCCTTCTCCACCACGACGGTCGTGGACTTGATCACCGCGACCGCCACCGAGCCGACGTGCAGGTCCAGGTCGTCGACGGCTTCGCGGCTCATCAGCGAGACCACCCGGAACGGGCCGGCCTGGATGTCGACCTGCGCCATCACCGTGTCCTTGACCACGGCGGTGACGATGCCCCGCAGCCGGTTGCGGGCCGACGAGGCGTCCGTGCGGTCGTCGAGCTCACCCGCGAGGGTCTGCGCGAACGCGGCCAGGTCGGCGCCGCCGATGGTGCGGTGACCGTGCTCGTCGCGGGCGGCGGCCAGCCGGCCGGCGTCGACCCAGCGGCGCACGGTGTCCGCGCTGACGCCGAGCAGCTCGGCGGCCTCCCCGATCCGAAAGTCCGTCACGCCGTACACTCTAGGCCCTGGCATATTCGAGGGGAAACCGTCATTCAGGCTTGCGAAGGCACGGGCCTGTTGCTTCGGCGCCCCGAATCTGCATGATGGAGGACATGACCGTGCCAGTCCTGAGCGATGAGCAGGTCCGGCGCTGGCAGCACGTGCTGGACACGCTCGCGACGCTGATCCCGGCCGGTCCGGCGACGGTCGTCGTCGACGCCCACGCCGGCGACCATCCGGCCGCTGTCGCCGACCGGCTCGCCGCGACCCTGCATGGCCTGGGCCGGCCGTCGGCCCGCCTGAGCATGGAAACGCCGGCCGCCGACGAGGACGCGTGGCGGGCCGAGGCCATCGCGACCACCGTCGCCATCGCCGACGGCGCGTTGTGGCGCACCCGGCCGCCGGCCGGTCGGTGGTCGCTGGTGATCTGGCTGCGGACCCCGCCGGGACACCACCACACCCCGTCGGACCGGCCACCTGATGCGGACGTCGTCATCGACCTGCATGACCCGGCGTGGCCGGTGATCCGCCACATCGACGCGTCGATGGCCGACCACGACTCCTGGTATCTGGCGGAGTCGCGGGCGTTCTTCGCCACCCGCGCCGCGACCTGGGACACCAGGTTCGGCGACGACGCGGCCGCCTACGCCGCCGCCGTCACCGAGGCCGCCCTCCCTCCGGGCGCCACCGTCCTGGATCTGGGCTGCGGCACCGGCCGCGCGCTGCCCGCCCTGCGCGCCGCGGTCGGCCCGGCCGGCACGGTCATCGGCGCCGACATCACCGAGCAGATGCTCGCCGCCGCGATCGCCCACGACCGGGGACGGCACGCCACCCTGGTCCTCGCGGACGCCCGCCACCTGCCGCTGGCCGCCGCGAGCGTCGATGCGATCTTCGCCGCGGGCCTCGTGCAGCATCTACCCGATCCCTCAGCAGGCCTCGCCGAGCTGGCCCGGGTCACCCGTCCGGGCGGGCGGCTGGTGCTGTTCCACCCGTCCGGCCGGGCCGCCCTGGCCGCCCGGCACGGTCACGCCCTGCGACCGGACGAGCCGCTCGCCGAAACACCGCTGCGGGCCGCGCTGGCCGGGGCCGGATGGCGGCTGCACACCTACGACGACCCGCCGCACCGGTTCTACGCCCTGGCCGTCCGCGACTGACGCCCGTCGATCCGGCGGGTGTACAGCGAACCCACAGACGGCTCACCGGTCGCTGACAATCTTCCGGGCAACAGTAGGTGTATCAACGCTTACTGATGCGAGGCGAGGCGCGCCATGACCGATCTGCTGACCCGGCCCCCGTTCGTCGAGGACCCGACGTCCACCGGCACCACCACCCCGCCGCCCCTGCCGCCGCTGCCGCCGAACGTGATCAGCCACCGCGGCGGGGGAGACCGGCGCTGGCCGCGGCGGGTCGCCGGCGGCGCCGCCGTGCTCGCCCTGATCGCCGCCGGCGGTACGGCCGGCGGTCTCGCCGCCGACCGCTACGCCGACCGGGCCTCGGCCACCACCGCCACCGCGACCGGCACCACCGCGACCGCCGTCGCCGTGACCGAGAGCAACAGCCTCGCCCCGGTCGCCGCGAAGGTGTCGCCGAGCATCGTCACCGTGCTCATCGACGGCGCGAACGAGTCCGCCCTCGGCTCCGGGGTCGTGCTCAGCGCCGACGGGCTGATCCTGACCAACAACCACGTGATCTCCTCCGGCGGCACGGTCAGCGTGCGCCTCGCCGACGGCCGTACCCTGCCCGCGAGCGTCGTCGCCGCCGACAGCACCCATGATCTGGCGCTGGTGCGGGCGACCGGGGTGTCGGGGCTGACCCCGGTCACGTTCGGCACCGACGCCAGCGTCGCCGTCGGCGACACGGTGCTGGCGTTCGGCGCACCGCTGGGGCTGGAGGGCACCGTCACGTCCGGCATCGTCAGCGCCCTGGACCGCGAGGTCGGCACGGGCACCGAGCAGCTGACCGGCCTGCTGCAGACCGACGCGCCGATCAACGAGGGCAACTCCGGCGGCGCGCTGGTCGACACCTCCGGCAACGTCATCGGCATCAACGTCGCCATCGCCACGGCCGACGACCAGAGCACCGGCAGCGTCGGCGTCGGCTTCGCCATCCCGGCCGGCACCGTCACCACCGTGGTCCGGCAACTCGAGGCCCAGGCCGCCACCACCTGACCGGTCTTGACCTGAAGCTAGGTTCACGTTGTCCACTGGTGGCATGCCTTTCACCGCAGCAGAACTCGCCTATCTGGCCACCCAGCGCCTCGGTCGCCTGGCGACCGCCCAGCCGGACGGCACCCTGCAGGTCAGCCCGGTCGGGTTCCGCTACAACAGCGACCTGGCGACGATCGACATCGGCGGCTGGAAGATGTCCGCCAGCCGCAAGTACCGCAACATCGCCGACAACGGCCGGGTCGCCTTCGTGGTCGACGACCTGCCGTCGGTCGACCCGTGGCGGGTCCGCTGCCTGGAGATCCGCGGCGTGGCCGAGGCGATCCAGCCGCCGGGCGCCGAAGCGATCATCCGGATCCATCCGCGCCGGATCATCAGCTTCGGCATCGACGACCTGGACAGCGAGGCGCACGCCCTGGTGCCGAGCAAGCGCGACGTGGTCAGCCGGCAGAACCGCTGACGGCGGTAGCCGCCGCCAGCGATCCACTCAGCCGGCCAGGTGGCCGTACCTGTCCTCCAGGTCGTCCCAGCTGCCCTGCGCCACCGCGCGGCCGCCGATCAGGACGACCACCCGGTCGGCGCGCGACAGCGCCGCCCGCTTCGAGGTCGAGCCGACCACCGTGACGCCGTGCTCGCGCAGCGCCCGCCACAGCTCCAGCTCCGTCGTGACGTCCAGCGCGGACGACACGTCGTCGGCGATCAGCAGCTCCGTGCGCGGCGCCAGCGCCCGGGCCAGCGCCAGTCGTTGCAGCTGGCCGCCGGAGAGCCGGGTGCCCTTGTGGCCGATCAGCAGCTGCAGGCCGCCGCCGGCCGCCGCCAGGTCGTGGTCGAGCTGCGCCGTGGTCACCGCGTCGGCGGCGTCCACCTCGTGACCGAGCTGGATGTTGTCCGCGACCGTGCCGGACAGCACCCGGGGCAGCTGGGCCACGTAGCCGACCTGGTTGGGCCGCAGGAACACCTCCGGCTCGTCCACCGGCCGGCCGTTCCAGGCCAGCGTCCCGGTGTGGTGCACGATCCCGGCCAGCGCCCGCAGCAGCGACGACTTGCCAGAGCCGACCGGGCCGACGACCAGCACCAGCTCGCCGCGCTCGACGACCAGGTCCACGTCCTGGGCGCCGACCGTGCCGTTCTCGTGCACCGCGCTGAAGCCGGACAGCTCCAGCGTGCGCAGCGGGTTGCGGGCCGCGACCGGCGGCGCGTCCGCGGTGCCCGCCGCGATGTCCACACCCGGCACCGCCGCCGAGTACGCCGAGGCGCCGGTCATGGCGACCGTGCGCCGCGTCCACACCCGGGCCGACGGGAAGTGCGACACCAGCGACGCCGTGGTCCAGGCGAACCACCGGGCCGCGCCGAGGGTCGCCACCGCGATCAGCGTCGCCGCCGCGGACAGGTTGCCGGCCAGGTACATCGCCCAGGCCGCGATCGGCAGCAGGCCGCTGACGATCGACGGGGTGGAGCGCGCCCACACCTGGATGGAGATCTCCCGGCGCTGCCGGTCGCTGCGGGCCGCGTCGAGCCCGGCCAGGTGGTCAAGCACCGGCACGGTCGCGCCGGCCAGCTTCACCGTGCGCGCCGCCGACAGCGACGACACCAGCGAGGTCGCGAACGCCGCGCGGGCCGCGACCGTGTGCCGGGCCGCCCGTTCCAGCCGGGGGCCGAACAAGGTCGCCGCCAGGCCGGAGATCACCATCGTGCCGACGAAGAAGGCGGCCGGCACGAACGACCGCGAGGTCGCCGTCATCGCCACGATCATGACCAGGCTGATGGTCGTGTCGATCAGGTTGTCGGCGAGCATGACGACGCGTTCGGTGTCGCCGCCGTGCGCCACGACCTCGGCCGGGGTGTACTTGCTGACCCGGCGCGGCCCGATCTGGCCGTGCACCAGCCGCATGCTGATCCGCAGCATCTGCCGGACCCACCACTCGGGGAACCAGGCGCCGGTGTAGTACAGCGCCGGGATCGCGACGATCAGCCCGGCGGTGATGCCGATCGCCGGCCACATCGGGTCGCCGATCCCGTCGACGACCTGCGACCACAGCAGCGGCAGGACCGCGCCGTCGAGGCCGAGCAGCACCAGGACGACGAAGAACGCGATCGCGGCCAGGCCGTACCGGGGGTCGTTGGTGGCCAGCCGGGCGATCTCGCGCATGGTGCGCGCCGGCGGCGCCGGCGGCAGCGGCGGCGGGTCGGCCAGCGGCAGCGAGTTGCCCAGCTCGGACCGCACCGGTTCGTCCGGCTCGCGTTCCAGCAGGGCCACCCCGCCGGACGCCCGGGCCGGCGCCGCGACACTGGAGCTGGCCAGCAGCTCGGCGAAGCGCCGCGACTCGCGCAGCGGGCCGGCCTCCAGCACCACACCGTCGGCGAGCACGACCACCTCGTCGCAGCGGCGCACCGAGGAGAGCCGGTGCGCGACGATGACGCCGATGCGGCCGGCCAGCAGCCGGTCGGTGGCGCGCTGCACCCAGGCCTCGGTGACCGGGTCCATCCGGGCGGTGGCCTCGTCGAGGATCACCACGTGCGGGTCCCGGACCAGGATGCGGGCGAACGCGACCAGCTGCTCCTGCCCGGCGGACAGCACGTAGCCGCCCTCGCCGAGCTTGGTGTCGATGCCGTCGGGCAGCCCGTCGGACCAGGCGGTGAGCCCCAGCTCGCGCAGCGCGGCCCCGGCCTGCGGCAGCAGCTCGGGATCGAACAGCGCGATGTTCTCGGCCAGGGTGCCGGCCAGGATCTCGGTGCGCTGCGGGACGATCGCCGTCCACCGGCGCAGCCCCTCCACGTCGAGATCGACGATGTCGGTGCCGCCCAGGAAGACCGTGCCGCGCGGCACGTCGACGGCCCGGGTCAGCACCTTGGCCAGGGTCGACTTGCCGGAGCCGGTGCGCCCGATCAGCGCGTAGGAGCGGCCGCGCGCGAAGGCCAGGTTGACCTCGCGCAGCGCCGGCGCGCGCCCGGCGGTGGCCTCGCCGTAGCGGAAGGTCAGGTCGCGGACCAGCAGATCGCCGTCGACCGGCGGCAGCCCGCCGGTCGGCTCCTGCGGTACGGCGCGCAGCGACTGCACGCGGCTCCACGCACCGAGCGCGTTCTGCAGCTCCGGCACCATCCGGGTGACGTGTTCCAGGGTGCCGCCGAAACCGAGCGCGAGCAGCCACACCGCGGTCAGCCGGGCGCCGTCGACGTGCCCGGCGGCAAGCGCCCAGGCGCCGACGATGACCAGCGCCGCGATCAGGACACGGGTGATCGCGCCGGCGCTCAGGGTCACCCGCGACGAGGTGGTCCAGACCTTGCGGCCGCGGACCAGGACCTCGCGGGCGCGCTGGGCGTAGAGCCGGAGCACGTACGGCGCCGCCAGGCTGGTGCGCACGTCGTCCTGGCCGTGCACCGACTCCTCCATCACGGCGGCCAGGTCGGACCAGGCCTCCTCCTCGCGCACCCGCAGCGGCGAGATGCGCTGGATGGGTTTGGTCAGCACGGCCACCAGCAGGAAGGAGACGGCCAGCATGCCCAGCCCGGCCGGCCACCAGGCGAAGAACGCGGTGACGATGGAGAGCACCGCGACCGCGAGCGACTGGGCCAGCCGGACGCCGCTGCCGCGCAGCTCGGAGCCGACCTGGTAGACGTCGCTGTCGATGCGGTCCAGCAGCTCGCCGACCGGGGTGTTCTCCAGCGCCGGCAGCTGCTGGCCGAAGGCCACCCGGCACAGGCCGCGGCGCACCGAGGCCGCCCAGTCGGCGGTCAGCCCGGCGACGACCAGGCCGACGATGACGTCGCTGAGCACCGAGGCCACCAGGGCGATGGCGAGCAGGGTGAACAGCGGGGCGGACCGGTTGACGAGGACCGCGCCGGCCAGCCCGAGGGCGCCGGCCTGCCCGGCCGAGCCGAGCACAATGAGCATGGCGACGAGGGCGGTGCGCCGGGGCGAAGTAGCCCATAAGTCGCGGAGCAGGCGCATCGAGAGTCCTCAAGGATAGGGGGTGGCGGTACCCCCCATCCTGGGCGCGTGCGGCCGGGGACTCAACGCAATTACGGCGCCGCGACTATCACGAGGATCACTGTGGCGGGGACGGGTCAGGCTGTGCGCAGGGTGAGCAGGGTGATCTCGCTCGGCGCGAAGATGCGGAACGGCGGCCCCCAGAAGCCGGTGCCGCGCGAGGTGTAGAGCTGGGTCCGGTCGCCGTGCCGGCTCAGGCCCTGCAGCACCGGCTGGTCCAGCCGGACCAGGTAGTGGAACGGCCACATCTGGCCGCCGTGGGTGTGGCCGGAGATCTGCAGGTCGACGCCGTGCGCGACCGCGCCGGTGACCTGCTGCGGCTGGTGGGCCAGCAGCAGCACCGGCAGGTCCTCCGGGCTGCCGGCCAGGGCCGCTTCGTGGTCCATGTGGTGGCCCGGCACGCCCGAGCCCGCGGCCGTCCGGTCGTCGACGCCGGCCACGATCAGGCTGCTGCCGTCGCGGGTCACCACCAGGTGCCGGTTGTGCAGGGCCTCCCAGCCCAGCGACGCCATGTAGTCGACCCAGCCCTGGGCGCCGCTGAAGTATTCGTGGTTGCCGGTCACGTAGACCCGGGCCAGCCGGGCCCGGACGTCGCCCAGCGGCGCGGCCTGCTCGCGGCGCTGGGCCACCTCGCCGTCGGCGATGTCGCCGGTGTGCGCGACCACGTCGGGCTCCAGCGAGTTGACGACGTCGACGACGCCGCGCGACCAGCGGGCCCGGTTGATCGGCCCGTAGTGGGTGTCGGTGAGCAGCACGACCTTCAGGCCGTCGAGACCCGCGCCGAGCCGGGGGATGCGCACGTCGACACGGCGGACCCGGGAGACGCGCATCGCTTCGCCGTACCCCCAGAGGAGCAGGACCGTCGCGACGAGCGCGACCACCGCCGTCACGGCCCGCGAGCGGGCCGGGTCGCCGACGCCCGCGACGGCCAGCGCGGCCCGCAGCACGTTGCCGAGCACGGACCAGACGAAAAGCACCCAGACGACGCCCAGCATGGTGTCCGCGGTGCGGGCGGCGCCGTCGCGGTGGTGCCGGCCGTGCCCGCTGATCATCAGGAACGGGAAGGCCGTCGCGGCGGCGGTGACCAGGACGGTGCCGGCGGCGAAGACGGCGCCGGGCCACCGGTTGCCGGACCAGACCAGCGTCCACCAGGGCACGCCGAACAACAGCAGCAGAATGGCGGCGACGATCAGGCCGAGGCGCAGGGCCCGGCCGGGCCGGCGCCGCGGCTCGGTCTCGACGGTTTCACCGGCGGTCACTGGCTGGCTCAAGGAGGCTGCTCCGTAGCTGAGAATCCGTAGCTGAGAAGTCGAAAGGCCGGGGCCCGGCCAAGCGTATCGCCCGGTCCAGCCGGGCCGGCATCGATGCCGGCGTCACGGCATCGGGTGATCTACCCCGAGAACGCGCCCAAACGGGGCATGGCGGACGCCGGTGTCTGACAGGGTGTGGCAGTGCGCCGCAAGTCCTACCCCGGTCCGGTCACCCCGCCGGCCGCGGGCCTGACCTCGCTGGCCGTGCCCGCGGCGATCGACGCGGAGCGGGTCCGCGGCCGTGCCAAGCTGATCACCGAACTCAGCCGCCTGTACCGGCGGCGGTTCCGCAGCGAGTCCCGGGTGCGGGTCCTGCACGGCGTGGGCGGATCCGGCAAGACCACCATCGCCCTGCAGGCCGCCCAGCGCCTGGGCCGGCGCGGCGTCACCGTGTGGTTCGTCTCCGCCGCTGAGCCCACCGACCTGCAGACCGGGATGCGGCAGCTGGCCCGCCGGCTCGGCGCCGACGTGCACGAGCTCGACCGGGACTGGGCCGACAACGCACCCGACGTCCTCTGGCGCCGGCTGAACGCGTACCCGGACCGCTGGTTGCTGATCATCGACAACGCCGACGACCTCGGTCTGCTGGCGCCGGCCGGCGAGCCGGTCGCCGGGCAACGCGGCTGGGTCCGCCCGGTCACCACCCGGCGCGGCGCGCTGCTGATCACCAGCCGCGACGGCGACCAGAGCGGGTGGGGTGACTGGTGCCGGCTTCATCCGGTCGGGATGGTGCCCACCGCCGACGGGGCCCGCGTGTTGCGGGACCTCGCCGGGCACCGCGCCGGGACCGCCGCGCAGGCCGCGGCCCTCGCCGACCGGCTCGGTGGCCTCGCCCTCGGCCTCACCCTGGCCGGCCACTATCTCGCCGACGCCAACCAGCTGCCGCCGCCCGACGCCATCACGAGCTTCGACGCCTATCTCGGTGCCCTCGACGCCCACGGCGTCGCGGAGATGCTCCCCGGCCCCGGGCAGGCCCCGGCCGGCGAGCCGGCCGACACCGTCATCGCCGAAAGCTGGGAGCTGTCGCTCGACCTGCTCGGCCAGCGCGGCCTGGCGCCCGCCCGGACCCTGCTGCGGTTGCTGGCGGTGCTGGCCGACGCGCCGATTCCCTACCAGGTGATCCTGCACCCGGCCGCGTTGGCGGTGTCGCCGCTCTTTTCCGGCATCGACGCCGCGCAACTCCGCGGCCTGCTTCATGCCCTCGCCGCCCTCGGCCTGCTCGACCTGGACACCGGCGGCACGCCGCAGGACCTCGCCGATGCTCAGTCACCGGCGACGTTGCGCGTGCACCCGTTGATCCGTGCCGCCAGCCTGCACGACCTGAGCAGCTCCGGGCAGCGACCGGCGTCCCTCGCGCTCGCCGCGGGCCTGCTCCACCGCGTCATCACCGGCAGCGCCGACGACCCTGCCCGCCAGCCCTGCTGGGAACACCTGGCGCCGCACCCGATCCACCTGCTGCGCACCGCCGCCGCGGCCGGCGCCGAACCCGGCACGATCGGTGCCGCGGCCGTCGCGGCGCTGCGAATCACGGAATGGCTGGCCGCCGCGGGCCTGGACGGCGTCGCCCTGACCCAGGCCGTCAGCATCCGGGACATCGCGACCTCGATCCTCGGCGCCGAGGATCCCACGGTGCTCGAAGCCGTCGAAGCAGTCGCGCACCGGACCGGCCGGGTGGGCGAGGTGGCGGCCGCCCGCGATCAGTTCGCGGCCCTGTTGCCGATCCGGGAGCGGGTGCTGGGCCCGGAATACCCGGACACCCTGACCACCCGGGCCGATCTCGCCGCGTACACCGGGCGGGCGGGTGATGTGGTGGCGGCCCGCGATCAGTTCGCGGCCCTGCTGCCGATCCGGGAGCGGGTGCTGGGCCCGGATCACCCGGGCACCCTGACCGTCCGGGCCAGCCTCGCCGGCTGGACCGGGCAGGCCGGCGATGTGCTGGCCGCCCGCGACCAGTGCGCCAAACTGTTGCCGATCTCCGAGTGGGTGCTCGGCCCGGAGCACCCCGACACCCTGGCCGTCCGGGCCGACCTCGCGCACTGGACCGGGGAGGCGGGCGATGTGGTGGCCGCTCGTGATCAGTACGCGGCCCTGCTGCCGATCTCCGGGCGGGTGCTCGGCCCGGAGCACCCCAACACCCTGACCGTCCGGGCGAACCTCGCCGGCTGGACCGGGCAGGCCGGTGATGCGGTGGCCGCCCGGGACCAGTGGGCCGGGCTGGTGCCGATCTCCGGGCGGGTGCTCGGCCCGGAGCACCCGGACACCCTGACCGCCCGGGCGAACCTCGCCGGCTGGACCGGGGAGGCGGGTGACGTGGTGGCCGCTCGTGATCAGTACGCGGCCCTGCTGCCGATCGCCGAGCGGGTGCTCGGCCCGGAGCACCCCGAGACGCTGGCCACCCGGAACAACGTCGTCTTCTGGAGAGCTCAGGCGCACCGAAGCCCGCGGTAGCCGGCCGACTCCTAGTGTGGCGGGGGCGGCGTGCCGATGGCCTCGATCAGCGCCGCCGGCACCAGCAGGTCGGCGCGGTCCCGGGTGGCCGCGATGACCGCGGCGTTGCTCTCGTCGGTGCCGGTGGCCCACGCCACCGCGGCCCGCTCGTCCTTGCCGAAGCGCACGTGCCGGTCGATCAGCCGGCGCAGCCGGGACCCCTGGTCCAGGTCGGCGTACCAGACCTCGTCGACCAGCGGCCGGATCCGCTGCCAGCCGCCGGTGGACAGCAGCAGGTAGTTGCCCTCCGAGACGATCAGCCGGGCCGCGCGCGGCACCCCGATGGCGCCGGCGATCGGCTGCTCGATGACCCGTTCGAAGCCGGGCGCGTAGATCATGTCGTCGGTGTCCTCGCGCAGCCGGCGCAGCAGCGCCGCGTAACCCAGCGGGTCGAAGGTGTCCGGTGCACCCTTGCGGTCGCGGCTGCCCAGCCGTTCGAGTTCCCCGTCGGCGAGGTGGAAGCCGTCCATCGGCACGTGCGCGACCCAGTCCGCGGGACCGGACTTCGCCAGCGCCGCCACCAGCTCCTCGGCCAGCGTGGTCTTGCCCGCCGCGGGCGCGCCGGCGATGCCCAGGATCGCCCGCCCGCCGACCGGTACCAGCGCCCGGGCCCGGGCGACGAGCCCTTCGAAAGTGACGGTCATGAACCGTACGGTACGGGTCCAGCCGCCGTCACAGGCCGAGGCGCAGCGCGGTGACGCCCGCCGGGGACAGCGGCCGCCGGGTGGCGCGCACCAGGTCGCTGTGGATGACGCCGGGCAGCTGGGTGCCGAGCGCGCACAGCGCCGGATAGTGGTCCAGCACCTCGCGGTGGCTGAGCGCGCCGACCCCGATCAGCAGGCCGTTGACCGCGGACGGGGTCCGGGACAGCTCCGAGCACAGCTCCATCCGCCAGACCGGGTCGTCGACGCGCGCGGCGAACTCCCGGGCGATCCGGTTGCTGGCCGAGTACGTCTCGTCGGGCGCGGCGTGGCGCCCGGAAGAGGCCAGCACGGGTGCCATCCGGACCACGACGCCCAGGTGCAGCGCCAGTTCCGGCAGGGTGAGGACCTCGAGGCCGAACGAGCAGGTGTCGCAGAGCCGCTGGAACGTCTCGGCGTGCACGACCACCGCGGTCCGCGGGCAGTAGGCGGTCGGACTGCAGACCGTGTCCATGATGATCTCGGCGAGCCGGCCCTCGTCGTCGAAGCGGCCGATGCCGAAGTACGCCGCCGGAGTCTCCCGGTAGCGGGCCAGGGCGGCGTGTTCGCTGCCGTAGCCGTCGGGGTCGATCCCGATGCGGGGTTCGCCGTGCTGTGCGCGGAGTTGGATGAGCCGGAACATCCTGTTCACTCCCGGGGGTCGTGAGGACGGTGCATCCGGGGGTACGCGTCAGGATGTCCGGCGGTTCACTCCTTACGCTGGGTATAAGAAAACTGCCGCCGCGCCCGGTGATTTGTCAGGAGGAAGCAGTCAAATGTCACGGCGTGTAGTGCGTAGGTCGCGGCGGTGAGCGCCAGCAGCATCCCGGCCAGCACGGCCAGCAACTGGGCGTCGAGCACCCGCCAGGCGGTGGGGAGCGCGACCATGCCGAGCACGAGCCCGGCCTCCAGGGTCGCCTCGGCGAGGCGTCGCGCGCGGTCTGGTTTCATGGTCATCACCCTGGCCGCCCGGGTGCCCGCCGCGCTTCCCTCCACAGCCGGATCGCGACTATGACTTTCGGTAGAGGCGCCGACTTCGGCGAACCACGAAGCTTGCCGGGCCGGCGACCGATAATGGTCATGTTCGCCAGCTGGGGGAGGAACGAGCGGTGACCGTTGCGGCGCCGCCGGCATGGGAGTCCATGCCGGCGCTGATGTACCACTCCGTGTCCGCCGTCGGCGGCCCGCTGAGCGATCTCGCCGTGCCCCGCGACCGCCTCGCCGAGCACCTCGGCGCCCTCACCGCCGCCGGCTACCGTCTCGTCGGCCTCTCCGACGCGCTGGACCGCCTCGGGCGGGGCAGCACCGAGAAGCTGCTCGCGGTCACCTTCGACGACGGCTACCGCGACTTCCTCACCGAGGGCGTGCCAGTGCTGGCCGAGGCGGGCGCCGGCGCCACCCTGTACGCCTCCGTCGGGCACCTCGGCGAGCAGGCCGGCTGGCTGGGCCGCTGGGCGCCCGCCTTCGGCCGGCTGCTCACCTGGGCGGAGCTCGCCGAGGTCGCCGCCGCCGGCATCGAGATCGGCAACCACAGCCTGCTGCACCATCCGCTCGACGTGCTGCCGCCCGCCGAACTGCGCGAGGAGACCCTGCGCAGCAAGGAAGAGCTGGAACAGCGGTTGCGGCGCCGGGTGCGCAGCTTCGCGTACCCGCACGGCTACCACGGCGCCAGGGTCCGCGCCGCGGTGCTGGCCGCCGGGCACGACAACGCCACCGAGGTTGGCAGGCGACTGCACCGGCCGGCCGAGCGGCGGTTCGCCGTACCCCGGTTGCAGCCCACCCCCGCGATGACCGGCGCCGACCTGGTCGCCCTGGTCGCCGGCGGCGGCCCGCCGCTGGTGCCGCAGCTCAAGCGGATCGCCCAGCCCGGCTGGCGGGCCGTGCGCCGGCTCGCCCGCGCGACCGGCCGGAACCTCACATGACGGCCGCCCACCGCGCCCCACGGCAGCTCACCCGCCGGCACCTCGTCGCCGGGCTCGCCGTGCTCGCCGCGGTCCCGGCCGCCGCGTTCGCCGTGCGCGCGATCGGCCGCGACGAGGCCGCGGCCGAGGCCACCACCTCGCCGGGCCGGGCCGCCGCGTCCGACCCGGCGCGACCCGGCGCGACCGTCGCGGCGGCGGCGACGGTGGTCACCAGCGGCGGCGGCCCGGTGCCGCTCCAGCCGGGCAAGGTCATGCTCGGCGCCTACCTGGGCCTGGACGGCAAGTCGCTGACCGAGAGCCTGGCGCTGCGCCGGAGCCAGCTCGGCCGCGACGAGCGCATCGTGCACGTCTTCTACGACTTCGCCGACGTCCTGCCGTCCGCCGTCGCGGGCCTACCGGCCCAGGCCACCCCGATGGTGTCGTGGCGCGGCTGCCCGCTCACCGACATCACCTCCGGCGCGAGCGACGACCTCATCATCCGCGCCGCCCGCCAGCTCCGGCGGCTGGGCCGGCCGGTGCTGCTGCGATGGGGCTGGGAGATGAACGGCGACTGGTACAAGTGGAGCGCCGCCCTCAACGACAAGGACGGCAAGGCGTACGTGGCCGCCTGGCAGCGCCTGCACCGCATCTTCGCGGCGCAGAAGGCCACCAACGTGTCCTGGGTGTGGAGCCCGAACTGGAACTCCGCCCCGGTCGCCGACTGGAACACCTTCGCGGCGCTCTACCCCGGCGACGGGTACGTCGACTGGGTCGGCGTCTCGGGCTACAACCTGCACCGCGAGACGCCGGACACCCTGTTCGGCGGCATCTACCAGGCGTACGCCGCCCGCAAGCCCATCATGATCACCGAGGTGGGCTCGATGGACCGCGGCGGGCGGACCAAGGCGGACTGGATCACGCTCTTCGCCCGGTGGGTCGAGGCACACCCGGCGGTGGGCGCGGTCACCTGGTTCGACACCGACACCCACCCCGGGTACGCCGAGAAGTGGCGCATCGACACCGACGCCGAGTCGCTGGCCGCCTACCGGGCGATGGCGGCGAGCGCCCGCTTCAGCGGCTAGCCGGCCAGCTTGCCGAGGTCCACGACCTTGTTCGCCGCCGGGGCCTTGAGGCCGGGGAACGTCGCGCCGAAGTCGCTGAACACCACCACGGAGTCGTTCTTGCCCGACAGCTGGAGCGGGTACGGCTCCCCGGTCGTCGCGATGTAGAGCACCGAGTCGGGGTCGCCGGCGTCATTGAGCCCGATGGCCGGCACGCCGCCGATCGCCTTCTCCTCGCCCTTGCTCAGCGCGCCCGTGGGCTTGAGGAACCCCTCGACGGTGCCGAGGGTGAACAGCTCCGCGAACGACTCGTCCTTTTCGGCTCCGGTGACCCAGCGGTCGCCGATACCCTTGGCCAGGACTTTGCCCTGCTTGGCGTCGGTCGACATGACCCAGAACTGCTCGTTCGGCCGCAGATACTTCTTACCGCCGGCGGCGAGCAGCTCGACCTTGGCCTTGTCGAAGGTCAGGGAGCCGATGAAGTCGTCCCCGCTGACCTTGAAGTCGACCTCGGTCTGCTCGCCCTCCTGGACCATCGCGCCCCTGGCCTGGTAGGACTTCGCCTCGGTGAGCGCGGCCTTCGCCCGCTGCAGGATCTCGTCGGCGCTCAGCGCCGCGACCCCGGAGCCGGCGGGTGCCGATGATGCGGCAGCACCGGCGGCGGGCTGCGCGGTGTCAGCCTTGTCGTTCTGACAACCGGCGAGGGCCGTGGCCGCGATGGTCAGAGCAACCAAGGCGGCCTTGGTGGGCATGCTTCGCAAGAAACTTTCCGTCCCGTGATGATGGAGATGACAACGGCCGGACCGACGATCATCGTCGGTCCGGCCGGATGCTGATCATGAGCGCCGAGACTGTACCGTGCCGTGGCCGTCGTGTCCGCCCCGTTGTGTCCGCCCCGTCGGCTCCGCCCCGGACGAAGCTCGGCTCCGCCCTCAGCGGCTGGCTTTCTCGGCCGCCTCGATCGCGTTGCGGAACAGCATCGCCACCGTGGTCGGGCCCACGCCGCCGACCCGCGGCGTGATCGCCCCGGCCACCCGCGCGACCTCCTCGGCCACGTCCGGCAGCAGCCGCCGGCCCTCATACCGCACGCCCGCGCCGACGACCGTCGCGCCCGGCTTGACGTGATCGGGCTGGATGATCCCGGGCACGCCGACCGCGGCGATCAGGATCTCGGCCCGCCGGGTGTAGCGCTGCCAGTCCGGCACGCCGGTGTGCACGACCGTCACGGCGGCGTTCGCGGTCGGGCGCTTCTGCGACAGCAGCATCGCCAGCGGGCGACCGATGGTCGCCCCCCGGCCGAGGATGACGACCTCGCGGCCCGCGACCGGCACTTCGTGGTACGCCAGCAGCGCCTCGATGCCGGCCGGGGTGCACGGCCGCGGCCCGGGCAGGCCCACCGAGAGCCGCCCCAGGTTGAGCGGGTGCATGCCGTCGACGTCCTTGTCCGGGTCGACGGTCAGCAGCGCCGCGTCGTAGTCGATGTGCGCCGGCGGCGGATACTGAATCAGCAGGGCGTGCACGGCCGGGTCGGCGTTCAGCCCGTCGATCGCCCGCAGCAGGTCGTCCTGCGTCGCGTCCGCGCCCAGGTGCACGTGCGGCGAGACGAAGCCCAGCTCGGCGGCCTGCCGCTGCTTGATCCGGATGTATCCGGCGCTGGCGTCGTCGTCGCCGACCAGGACGGTCGCCAGCGACGGCTGCACCCCGCCCTCACGCAGCTTCGCCGCGCGCTGCGCGACGTCGGCCAGGACCTCGTCGGCCACCGGCTTGCCGGGCAGCAGCCTTGCCTCTTGTACTTCGGACATCCAGCTTCCACTTCGGCGTGGGCACCCAGGCGGACGGCCCCCACGGCGAGCTCCCCGATGGTGGTCCCCATCCTCGATGCCGCCAGTCGCGTGTCCGAGTCAGTCTACGGCGCTGATGGAGAGGGTGCGGTAGGCGGTGGTGTCCCACGAACGGTAGAGGCTCACGGTCATCCGCTGCGCGCCCGGCAGGCTCAGCGTCTCGCTCCAGGTGCCGGCCCGGGTCACCGCGACGGTGCGCTCGACTGCTGCGGTCCCGGTCGGGCCGGTCACGCTGACCGTGTACGGGCCCTCGCTGGCGAGCAGGCCCGTCGCCGAGACCCGTACCGGGTGGTTCCCGGCCGTGTCGACCGGTCCCGGCGGCGTCGCGGACAGCGCGGTGACGACGGTGTCGTGCGTCGCCCGTGACGTGTCGAACGACAGCCAGCTCGCCCCGGCGAGCACCCCCGCGACCATGACCAGCGGCAGGAACTGCCGGAGCAGCCGCCGTCGCCGGGCCCGCTCCTGGGCCGTCCGCCCCGGCCCGTCCTCCGCCACCAGCACCGCCGGCACGATCGACATCACCACCGTGTGGGCCTCCGCCAGGTCCTGCACCGGCAGCCGGCCGCCGTCCCCGCCGGCCGGCAGCGGCTTCGCGCCGGTTTCGCCAACCTGCAGTGGTTGCGTGCCGGTCTCGCCGATTTGCGGTCGTTTGCCGGTCTCGCCGACTGGCTGCGGCTGCGTGCCGGTTTTGCCTGCTTGCGGTGGTTGCGCGCCGGGTTTGTCGGCCGGCTGCGGCTGCGTGTCGGTTTTGCCTGCCGGCTGGGGATGCGCGCCGCTCTTGTCGGGCGGCAGCGCGACGGCGACGGGCGTCCGGCGCCGTGTCAGGCGGGCGGCGGCCACGGCGACCAGGGTCACCCCGACGGTGGCCACGGTCCAGGCGAGCCGGTCGATCCGCAGGCCCACCACGTGGATCCCCAGCCCGGCGACGATCAGCACCCCCATGCTCAGCGCGGGGGTGAGCACCGCGCGCTCGACCGCGGTCAGCGCCCGCCGCCGGAACAGCACCCCCAACAGGGCCACCCCGGGCAGCACGAAGCCGAGCAGCAGGCCCCCGACGATGGCTAGCGCCTGCGGGGCGAACAGGACAGCCGCGCCGGCGGCGAGCGCCAGGCCGGCCACGATGCGCGACAGCAGAGCGCTCACTGGGCCCCCGTCCGGTAGATGCGGACATTCCCGTTGTCGTAGAGCCGGTCGAACCCGGCCAGCGTGTCGAACTTGCCGAGCTGCCCGACGGTCAGCGGCGAGGTGATCTGCCCGGAGCGCGGGTCGCTCTCGAAGTACGCGCCGCTCTCCGGCAGCTGGGTGCTCAGCCGCCGGTCCACCACCAGGTACGCCACGTGCAGCCGCTGCACCAGATCGTCCTGCTCCAGGCCCCAGACGTCGGCGTAGTACAGCGGGCCGACCTCGCGGACCGGGTCCTGCCGGCCGTACGTGGAGGCGAGCGAGACCGAGGTCGCATCGCCGCCCACCCGGTTGCCCGGGCCCAGCGCGGTGCGCTGCCAGTCGGCGGACGTCACCCCGTACGCGTCGACCGAGCGCTCGTACCCGCCGGCCAGGTACGGCCCGGGCAGGATCGACGCGATCGGCGGCCACCCGCCGGCCCGGGCCCCGATCATCAGCAGGGTGATCATCGCCGCGCCGGCCGCGACCCGGCTGTACAGGTTCCAGCCGCCCGGCATCATCACGTCGATGGCCGGGGCGGCGGCCCGCCACCGGTGCCCGTCGGCGTCCCGGGCCGGGATCAGCTGCACCCCGCGGACCAGGCCGATCGCGGCCAGGATGGAGATCGGGATGTAGGTGAAGGTGGACAGCCGGCCGGCGATCTCGGGGCCGTTCTGACCCAGGAACCGCACCCCGTTGCCGGCGAAGAACACCAGCCCGCCGGCGACCGCGGCCCACCGCCACCAGTCCCGGTCCCGGCGGTGCAGCATGTCCCGGGTGACCGCGAGATAAAGAACCAGCAACCCGAGCAGGCCGGCGCCCTGCACCGCGAGCTGGCCCAGCGAGACGGGCGCGGTCGCCGAGGCCGGGTCGCTCTTGCCGGACAAGAGCTGAGAAACGGTACGCCGGACCTGGTCGACCGGCTCCTCCAGGTACCCGAGAACGTCGGTGGCAACCAGCAGGATCCACGCGGCCACCACCACACCGGCCGTCGCGGGCATGACCAGCGCCGACCACCGGCGCGGCCGGTCGACGACCAGTTCGGCGACCGCCAGCAGCAGCAGGGTCGCGACCAGCGCCAGCGCGGTCACGTGGTGGCTGACGGTGGTCAGCGCCATCGCGGCCACGGCCAGCACCACGAACGCGCGGCCGCCCTCGGCCCGCCACCGACGCACCGCCCAGATCGTCAGCATGAAGAACGGCAGGGCGGCGGTCTGATACAGGAACATCGAGTTGAAGAACAGGTAGTGCAGGGCGGTCGCGTACGTGGCACAGGCGACGCCGGCGACGGCGGGGGAGTTGCTGGCCCGCAGCACCACCGCGAAGAGCACACCCACGAAGACGAGGTGCGCAACCCCGGCGACGACGACCCCGGCGGCCGTCACCGGCAGCCCGGTCATCTCCGCGACGGCGGCGCCGAGCTCGGCCAGGCCGGGAAAATGCTCGGCCGGCGGCAGCGCCGGGTTGGGCCGGAACAGCTCCCCGGACTGCACGATGACGGTCGTGGCCAGCCAGTGCTGCAACTCGTCGGGGAACCGGAACTGGTCCGGGCTGTACATCCACTTGAGCAGATACTGGTGCAGGGCAAGCCCCATGACCAGCACGAACGACTCGGCGACCCCGGCCATCCGGCGGCTGAGCAACCGCACGACGACGGGCGTGAAAACCACAACCTGCCCCACCCAGTACGCAAACTGGGCGTTGCCGGTGCTCACCCGCCCGCCGGCATAGGCCAGCGCGACCATGAGGACGCCCAGCGCGGAGATGGCCAGCACGGAGGGCGCGTGGCCCAGATCGAGCGGCTCGCGGCGGGCCCGGGCCGGCTTAGGCTTACGGCCGGGATCGGGCGCGGCGGCGACCCGGGTCCGCTGACCGTCCCGCCGGCCGGGCACCACGGGAATGACGGCGGTGACGACCCCGGTGGGCGGCGCCACGGTGCCGGCGGTGATCACGGGGATCACCACGGTGTCGTCGTGCGCCCGCGCCACGAGCACCACGGTGTCCTCGGGGTCGTCTTCGCCGGGGGCCTGCTCTTCGGGGGCTTCCTGCCCGGTGGGCTTCGGCGTGGTCGTCTCGGGAAGGGTCAGGACGACCGTGTCGTCGAGGCCCGGACCGTCGTCCGCCGGCTCCGCCGGCTCCGCCTCGTGGTCGGCTGGTGCTCCGGCGCCGGTCTCCGCGCTTTCTGTGCCTTCCGGGGTCTCCGTGGGTGGCCGGTCCACGGGTGTCGTGCCGATCTCGGCGGCGGCCTCACCGTCGGCTTCAGGTTGAGCTTCGCGTTCGGAGTCGGGCTCAACCTGAACGTCAGCTTGAGACTCGACGTCCGCCTCGGTGTCGGCTTTCTCGCCCTTGACCTGCTCGATGTCCGTTCCCCGGACGATCCTGGAGTCGGTCGCGGTCGCTACCTTGTGCCCGTCTTCTGCCCTCGCCTCAAGGGCTGCCGTTGCTTCGGGTCGGGCCCCCGCCTCCGCCTTTGGCGTGGCTTCCGCTTCCGGCGCGAACCCGGACTCAACGGCTGCCTCGGCCGCGCTCGCCGGCTCGGTCTCGATCGCGGCCGCGGTTGAATGCCCGGTTGCCGACTTGGTGTCGGCTCCGGGTTCGGCTTCGGTCGCGATCTTGGCGTCGGGTTCGGTCTTGGCGTCGGGTTCGGCTTTGGCTTCGGCCTTGGCGTCCGGCTTGGCCTCGGCGTCTGCGCTGGCCTCGACCTCGGCGAAAGTATCGTCGGTGCTGTCGGTCTCCGCCGAGATCGTCTCGACAGAGGCGTCCGTGGACTGTTTCGGGCCGCCCGGGTCCGCGACTCCGGGCACCTCGACGGCCTCGGTTTCCGGTCCGTCGGCGCTCGGCGTTTCCGGGACCGCGTCGTCGGAGGCGCCGGGTGGCACGCCCTCGGCTGGCGCCGGCGCTGGCACGGCAACCGGGATCACGACCTTGGGCACACCCGACGTGGTCTGGATGTCGGCGACCGCCGGTCCGGACGCGGCGACACCGGACGGCGCTGCTGGGCGTACCCGGTCTGTCCCGCGCGTAGGCCGCGCCTCCACACCCTCCCGGCCGGTACGGTCCGGCCGGTCTTGGGTCGGCCGGTCCTGGGCGGGCCGGTTGCTCATCTGGGTCGGTTCGGGCGGGCGTTGGTCGGCCGCGCGCTGGTCCGCCATGAAGTGGGCCTCCGCGGCATCGGGGGACTCGAACTGCTGGATGGACGTCATCGGCGCGGCCCGGCGCAGCACCGGCCCGCCACCCGGCTCGTCGGGCCCGGGGGAGGGATGCGAGGTCAGCATGCGGCGGCCACCCCGGTCGGTCGAGCCGGGGTGGCGCACGCGTTTCCGACCGGTCGCCACATCCGCTTCCTCCTGAGGCGAGAATGCCCGGTTCGGGGGGAAGTTTTCCGGTGAACGGCCGAGTCGGCTCGATCAGTGGCCGCTCCGTGCCCTCAATGAGCGAATGGTCGTGGGCGCTTCCCGGGACGCCGACACCGACGGGTTCGGTGATGCGAACACCCGCAGCGGGCTTGATCCCGATTGCGAGTGATTTCATGGGATTCGATCCGGCGGCGCTATCCACCGCCTCGCGGAGGTGTTTTAGACCTTGGTGCGTAGCGGCCTGCTCCGCACCCGCGCGTATCAAGGTCGCGGAGTCCGGCAGCGATATGGGACGTTATGCGAGTTTGTGGTCCGGGGTGTGGGACGGGATGCTCAGGATGTGGTGGCGTGCCCGGTGGGTGGGATCGGGGTCCATCAGCTGGACTGCCGCCGGGCGAGTAAGGGGTGGCGCTGGCGGGAAGTAGTTCCGAGGAGTCGCCAGGGCCGGTCGTGGGGCATGGCGGCGCGCGACCAGCGGCAAGATCCTCGCGGGAGTCGCCGACCCGGGGCAGGCCAGGGGAACAGGCCGGGGGGCGCCGGGTGCGGGCCGGGGCGCGCCGGGTGCGGGCCGGGGTCGATCGTGGTGCGGGCGGGTGTGGAGAGGGTCCAGTCAACCGGTGGTTGCAACGCCCCCCACCTGCACCATCACCTAGGCCAGCTCTTCCGCCGCTTGAGCTGGGCCGCAGTGGACGACGGGAGTGGGGAGCCCAGAGCGTGTTACAACCACCGGTTGAAATCGCCGAGCGGACCGCTCGACTCTCGCCACTTTCTGGATCGCTTGCCCGTAGGGCATCCACCATCCGCCCAGCTCATCTCGCATGTCGGGCACGGCGCCGAGAATATTGCGACTTGGCGCTGACCAGGCGATACGCAAGATCTACCTTCGAGTCGGGCCTGACCTGCGGCTACGCCGGCGCAAAATGGCGAAAGTCGAGGGACCGCGCCGTCCCAAGATCCGACAGCGGCCGAAGCCCCGAAAGCATGTCGGATAAAGGCGACTTATCGGGATCAAACGCCCGCCGAGGAGCATGACGTGGTGGAGCGCCACACCATGGTCCGCGGGTTGCCGTCGGCGCCGGCGATCAGCTGGCTCGGGCCGCTCGCCGGCCCTTCAGGTACGCGAGCGGTCCCGCCAGCATGCCCCGGCGGTTCGCCGTCAGCAGTTCCCGGGGGAAGTCCTCGCGTAGCGTCGAGACCCGCAGGCTGTCCTTGCTGGTCAGGTCGCGCAGCGCGCCCGGCGCCAGCTTGAGCAGTTGCCAGATGAGGCCGGGCCGCTTCAGCAGCAGGCCGGTGTAGGCGGCGGTCAGCCCGGCGCCGTAGCCCACCATCTGCTTGTGCAGGCCCTCGAGGTCGCGCCGGTGGTAGTGGTGGGTGACCGCGGTGGGCTGGTAGACGATGGTGCCGCCGCCGATCAGGACCTGGGTGAACGCCAGGGTGTCCTCGGAGCCCATCGCCGGGGTGCCGGCGCCCAGCGCGGTGTCCCAGCCGCCGATGCGCTCGATGACGCCGGGCCGGAAGGTCATGTTCGCGCCCGTGCCGAACGGTGGCAGCGGGTACAGCGGGCTTTGGAGGTGCGCCGTCGCCGGGCTGAACACGTCCGGGCGGAAGCCGCGGCCCTTGCTGTGCCCGCCGAACTGCTCGAACCACAGTTGCGCCTGGGTTTCCAGCTCGGCCGGGACGATCACGCCGGAGACCACGTCGGCTTCCGGGTGGTCGGCCAGCGCGCGGGCCACCTCGGCCAGCCAGTGCACGTCGGCGTACTCGTCGTCGTCGATCCAGGCCAGGATCTCGCCCGGCGCCGCCGCCACCGCCGCGTTGCGGGCGAACGACAGCCCGGCGCGGGGCTCCCGCAGGTATTGGATCGGGCCTCGGCGGGCCGCGGAGCGGACCACCTCGGCGGTCGCCTCGGTGACCGGCGCGTTGTCGACGACCAGGATCCGGAAGTCCGGGTAGGCCTGCGCGAGCAGGCTGTCCAGGCACCGGGCCAGCGCGCCGGGCCGCTCCCGGGTGCAGACCACCATGGTGATCTGCGGCGCGTCGGCGAGCACCTCGCGGCGGCGGGCCAGGAACGCCGGCTCGGTCGTCGGGGTGATGCCGTCGATCGGCAGCGCCGACAGGTGCAGCGCGGCGAGCCGGGGCGCCAGCGCGGTGCCGAGCTCGGCGCTGATCGCGGCCGCCAGCTCGGCGGGCCGCAGACCTTGCTCCGGTACGTCGGCCAGCACGGTACCGAGGGGTTCGGTGAAGAGCCGTACCAGCACCCAGGCCTGCAGGACGCGGCGCCCGTCCGGGCCTACTCCGGCGACGGTCGGCAGCGGGTCGGACAGGTCCAGGTCGAGCACCGTGGCCGGCAGCACCTCGCCGCTGGGGGCGAACGCGGGCGCGGTGATCAGCTCGTCGGTGCGCTGGGCGGGCACCCAGGTCTTGCCGTTGACGCCGGCCCCGTTCACGTGGGCGCTCATCGGGCGGCTCCGACCGTGACGGTGCGGCGCGCGGCCACGGTCTCGACGACCCCGCCGACCCCGGCCGCGGCGACGCCGGCGAGCACTCCGCCGGCCTTGAGCGCGTGGTGGGCGCCGTGGCCGCGGGTGGCGGCGACGAGGTTGCGCACCACCGCCATCGGCAGCGAGCGCAGGTAGTCGCGTTCCGAGCCGAGACTCGCCGAGCCGTCGAGCAGGCCGGCCATGGCGACCTTGCCGCGCCCCTCGGCGTAGCAGCGGCGCAGGAAGAAGCCGAACGTGGAGCGGTTGGCCGGCACCTCGTGGCGGATCACCGCCCCGGGCACGTACATCCAGTGTCCGCCGGCCAGCGCGCTCATCCGCAGGCACAGCTCGGTGTCCTCGGGCCGGTTCTGGTTGCCCAGCTTGCCGAAGCCGGCCCGGAAGCCGCCGACGGACAGGAAGGTGTGCCGCCGCACGACCATGCTGGCCGACCACACGTTGCGGATCGGCGCGGTGGCCGTCGGCATCCCGGCGTACGAGCCGCCGACCGCCCAGAGGAACTCCTCCGGCATCCAGTTCGGCTTCGCGCCCGCCCAGTCCGGGTTGATGCCGCCGCCGGCGCCGACCACCGACGGGTCCGCCACCAGCGGCTCGACCAGGTTTTCCAGCCACTCGGGGGAGGCCACCGTGTCGTCGTCGAGGAACGCGATCAGCGAGGTGCTGGTGTGGAACGCGCCGGTGTTGCGGTTGCCCGACACGCCCTGGGCGTACAGGTTCTCCAGGACGGTCACGCCGGCGAGGTCCCGCCGGGCCCGGCGGAACAGCGCCGGGTTGTGGTCGACCACGACCACGATCTCGGCGGGGGCGTAGGTCTGCGACCTCGCCGAGGCGACGGTGCGGATCAGGGCGTTCCAGCGCTGCTCGCTGTGGGTCGGGATGACGATGCTGACGGCGGGGCGGGGGGTGGATTCCACGCGGAAGCTCCTCGGGCGGTGGGGGGACCGGGACTGCAGAGCGGGAGAGCTCAGTCCTCGCGGGTGGCGCGGGCCTGCAGGGTCTTGACGTCTTCGGTACGGCGGCTGCCGGCGTCCTCGCGGCGCAGGCCGCCGCGGTTGAACTGCGCGAGGTGCTGGCGGGGATCGCCGGCGGAGGTGGCCCCGGCGGCGGGCGGCCGGTTGACGGCCTTGTTCAGCGCGTGCACCGACGGGATGTTCGCCATGGTGTTCGCCGAGCGCTGCTGCACGACGACGCCGTTGGTGCGGGAGCCGCCGCGACGCTGACGGCGCATCCGGCCGTACTCGCTGAAGATGGTGCGCAGCACCCGGAAGCCGTCCCGGAAGGTGTTGAGGTTGCTCTGACCGTGGATCCGGGCGTGCTCGACGCTGCCGACCTCGCCGACCTTCATGCCGTCGGCCGCGGCCCGGATGTTGATCATCGTCTCGATCTCGAACCCGTCGCCCCAGAGCTTGCGGCCGTCGGTGGGCCGCGGCAGGGTCGGGTCCGGCAGGTCCAGGGTCGGGACGACCCGGCGCCAGAAGGCGTTGTAGCCGTAGCAGAGGTCGGTGAAGCGGGTCCCGAACAGGACGTTCACCACCAGGTTGAGGCCGTCGTTGCCGAGCTTGCGCAGCGGGGTGATGTCGTGGCTGTGCCCGCCCTTGTCGAAGCGCGAGCCCTTGACGAAGTCGGCGCCGGCGACGAGCTCGGCGACGAAGCTGGGGATCTCGGCCGGGTCGGTCGAGCCGTCCGCGTCGATCATCACGATGATGTCGCCGGTGCAGGCCGCGAAGCCGCAGGCCAGGGCGTTGCCCTTGCCGGTACGGGTCTGCTGCACGATCACCACGTCGGGGCGCAGTTCGCGGGCTACGGCAACCGTGCGGTCGCGGGACCCGCCGTCGACCACGATCACCTCGTCGAGGCCGTCGGGCAGTTTGGCGAACACGTGCGGCAGGTTCCGCTCTTCGTTCAGGGTCGGAATCACGACGCTTACGGTCGGTGACGAATGCCCATTACTCGGCGTGTTGCCGGAGCTCGAAAAAAGCTGCATGTCGGTCCCTTCGGGGCGGGCACGTGCGACGAATTCGGCGGTTTCCGGGGGCAGAAACCCATGTCGCTCGCTTCTGGCGCCAAATCTACCAACACGCTACGTAGCGTCAACTAACCAAAGGGCCAGGGTGCCGATGCCCGTGCGGTGAACCCTGACTAATCGAATGACCAGGGAATATTCACTCTGGCACCAGAAGTGTCCACACGTCTCAGCAGTCACGCTCAGTAACAGACATCGAGGGACTGCGGACCGAACAAGGGCCTTCCGGCTCATTCCGGTCGATCATGCGGTTTCCTTGCATCGAACGGGGCATAGTCTAAATGTCGGATAACTCCTAGTGAAATACATCACTCACAGTAGTGTCACTGAACGTAATTCTTCGGTTGCGAGTGGGTGAGATCTGCCGCCGCGCAGCGCCCGGGCCCGTCGATGGATAGGTTGGCACCGTGACCATCAGGCCGGCCCTGCGCCCGTACGCGCGGTCGTCAACACCGTGGGTGAACCCATGACGACGACCGACGCGGTGTGTATCTGCGGCCATCGGCGCTCCGCCCACGAGCACCACCGGGCCGGCACCGAATGCACCTTCTGCGGACCCGAGGCGTGTCCCCGCTACCGCCGGCGCCGCTGGTGGCACCGGCGCGGCTGACCGCGGGGCCGCCGCGGCGTGCCGGCAGCCGGGCTGCTCAAGGTGTGGACACGGGGTCGCGAAAACCTACCGCGCCTGTAGGCTAACGTCTCTTTCGTTGGGCGCCGCGCACCCCGGGGGTGGCGTCGCCGCACCGCACGAGGAGGTTGCCCTCATGCCGCTCCCGGACTTCCTGATCGCCGGCGTCCCGAAGGCAGGCACCACGGCGCTGCATGCCGCCCTGGTCCGGCACCCGCAGTTGTATCTGTCGAAGGTGAAGGAACCGAAGTTCTTCCTCTCCGACGGCCCGCCGCCCACCTCCGGCGGCCCCGGCGACGTGCAGACCTACCAGGAGCACGTGTGGCGCCGCGCCGACTACGAGGCGCTGTTCACCCCCGCGCCGCCGGGCGCGGTGCGGGGCGAGGCCACCCCCTTCTACCTGTACGACCTGGCCGCGCACGACCGCATCCACGCCCTGATCCCCCAGGCGAAACTGATCGTGCTGCTGCGCGACCCGGTGGACCGGGCGCACTCCAACTGGACCCACCTGTGGAACGCGGGCCTGGAGCCCGAGGCCGACTTCCTCACCGCCTGCCGGGCCGAGGAGCAGCGCCGGGCGGACGGCTGGGCCGACTTCTGGCACTACGTCAGCCTCGGCCGGTACGGCCGCCAGGTGCAGCACCTCTACAAGATCTTCCCCCGTGAACAGGTACTGCTGATGCGCTATCGCGAGCTCAAGGACGCCCCCGCCGTCACCCTGGACCGGGTCTGCGACTTCCTCGGCGTGCCGGCCGGCGTGCTGCGCGAGATCCCCCGGGAGAACGTGAACCGGCACGTCGTGGAGGACAACGGCGTCAACCGGTTGCTGCGCGGGCTGCTGCGCGCCGGCGGGCGGTTCGGCCACCGCTTCCCCGTACCGTTGCGCCTGGCCGCCCGCGGCCCGATCCTGACCGCGCTGCACCGCAAGACCGGCGCCCGGCCGGTCACCACCCCGCAGGAGCGCGCCGCGCTGCTGCCGCTGTTCGCCGACGACATCGCGCTGCTGCAGGACGTGACGGGGGAGCGCTACGACGACTGGCTGTCGGTGGACCGACACGCCAACGCCGCGTAACTCCCCGATAATCCCGGTCTTCCCCATACCCTTCGCTGTGCCGCCGACGTCACGAAACGGAGCCGCCTTGTCCATCGGAACTCACGCCCTCCCGTTGCCACGCTGGGAAGATGCCACGGTGGTGGTCGAGCCGCCCGGTGCCGAGCCGGGGGCATGGGCGGGTGCGCCGTCCGCGATCGTTGCGGACGGTGCGGTCTACCTCGCGTACCGGTTGCGCTTGCCGCTCGGCGCGGGCCGGGGCATCGCCAACGTCGTGGCCCGCTCCGCCGACGGCCTGCACTTCACCGTCGTGGCCGAGATCGGCAAGGACGCCTTCGGCGCGGAATCGCTGGAACGGCCGGCGCTGGTCCGCACGCCGCAGGGCCGCTGGCGGCTCTACGTCTCCGCCGCCACCCCCGGCACCAAGCACTGGCGCGTCGACCTGCTGGAGGCCGACACCCCCGAGGGCCTGGCCACCGCGACGCCGCGCACGGTGCTCGCCGGCGACGACACCATCGGCGTCAAGGACCCGGTGCTGCACCACGACGAGCACGGCTGGCACCTCTGGGCGTCGGTGCACCCCCTCGAATCGTGGGACGACGCCGACCGGATGACCACCGAGTACGCGACCAGCCCCGACGGCGTGCACTGGACCTGGCGCGGCACGGCACTCGCGGGCCGGCCGGGCCGGTGGGACGCGCGCGGCGTGCGGGTCTCGTCGGTGGTGGTCGACGGCGACACCATCATGGCCGCCTACGACGGCCGGGCGACGGCGGGCGAAAACTGGGAGGAACGCACCGGCACGGCCCGCGGCGTGCGCCTGCCGGACGGCAGCTTCGGCGAACTGACGGCGGAGGACGGCGAGCCCGTCGGCAGCCCGCACGCCCCGAACGGGTTGCGCTACCTGAGCCTGGTCACCATGCCGGACGGGCGGCAGCGCGTCTACTACGAGGCCACCCGCGAGGACGGCGCCCACGACCTGCGCACGGAGCTCGCCTTCTGATCGCGCTCGCCTTCTGATCGTGTTCGCCTTCTGTTCGTGCTCGCCTTCTGTTCGTGCTCGCCCGTTGTTCGTGCTCGCCCGTTGTTCGTGCTCGCCCGTTGTTCGTGTTCGCTTGTTGATCGTGTGAGAGCGGCGTCACGATGGCCGGGCCCGGCTCGCCAACCGTGATCGACCTGCCCTAACGTCGATCTTCATAACGCCCGGTCCTCGGGGCCCGCCACCATCAACGGCGGATCTGTACCGAGCGACCGTTCATGGCGGAGCCCATCCCACGAGGATGCGCTCCGCCATGTCTGTCTGTGGCGGGGGTCGCTTGGCTGCGCCGAGGGTTCGCGCGCTGGGGCGGGTGCGGGCGGTGCGGCGCGTGCTGTCGCAGTCCCTGGGTCGACGTTGTTGCGTGCGGGTGCGGAGCGGACCGCTCCGCTACAGGATCCGGTCGTGGCTCCGGGCAGGCCCCCGCGAGGATCTGGCCGCGGTCGCGCACCGCCATGCCTCCCACCACCGGTCGCGGCGACTCGCCGCAACCACTCCCCGCCGGCTCCATCCACTCCGGTGAAAGTCCAGCTGATGGACCCCGATCCCGCATGCCGGGCACCGTCACCACATCCTGGACATCTCGTCCCACATCCCGGGCCACAACCTCGCATAACGTCCCATATCGCCATCGGATTCCGCGACCTTGATGCGTGCGTTGTGCCCTGAACAGTGAAGGAGCTGATGTGTAGGCAGGCTCTGGAATTGATGCTGTACGGGAGATGAAGGTTTGGCCCTTCGGAGT
>Ga0307515_10003392_pt1 | contig 33542 bp, 30 predicted proteins | sample 17_EM_MG_FD_194513 | JGI IMG/M metagenome (GOLD analysis project Ga0307515, IMG submission 194513) | Populus trichocarpa ectomycorrhiza microbial communities from riparian zone in the Pacific Northwest, United States - 17_EM | ecosystem: Host-associated > Plants > Roots > Unclassified | place...
CAACATCCCGGAGCAAGTCTTCGGCCTGATCCAGGTATTTTTGCATTTCGTTTGCTTTCTTCCGGCAGATAACGGTCTTGCCATTCTCAGTGGAGAGCTCGATCGTATCCGAGTCAGAGGCGAGGAGGGTACGGTATTCCTCTAGGCGAAGCTTGATACGATCATATGAAAGAGAGGCGTCAGGGGATAGTATGGAGAAGGCGACAGTGGATGTGGTTGTATTGGCCACGACCTGAGAATGATGCCTATTAGTATATATCTATAAGCGTAGATTGTGACGCACCCTTGTTGTCTGGCTGTTGAAGCCAGCTGGTTCGACTTGCGAGTGCACTGAGAGAGTACGAGAGCGTTGCCGGACCGGGCCCTGCTGGAGCATGATGAGTACCTGTTGGAGTAGAGCCATCGTTTCCGTCTGGGCAGAGTCCACTCGCGCAAGGGTGCAAACTTGCAGTCGAACCTGACCGTGATGATTGTCAACACACCACCTCCGAACCTAAGCGACCCCTCGTACCTGCCATCGAGCACGGACGCTACTGATCTTCGCATTAGATGCCGCCAATTTCTCACGTAGATCTCCGGCTTTCCACACTTCTTTAAAACCAGGTAACTTCTTTTTCTTGCCCAGGTTCGGATTGACCGAATTCAGCCATTCGTCGAGGTCGCGCAGGATTCTGCGCCGAAGTGTCAGGCCAGTCCGCGAACGGCAAACGGGAGGCAAGAACGACTCGTACTCTGCAAGCTCCTTCAAGTCGGTGTTGAGTTCATGCTGGTCCAATAATTCCTTGTTGTTGTTGTAGAGTGACTCGAGGAGGTTGATATCCTTTTCGTATTCAATGAGCGCTGCCAAGAGCTCCGCTTTCTCCGATGCGACCTGCGAACATGGATATAGGACATAGAATAATCGTGAGTGCTCTGACGGTACACAGAGGATTCGGAGGATAACGGACGTACCAATTTGATCTTGTCCCGTAATTCTTTTGCACATTTGAAGACTGGAATGGCCAGGCCGACGACCGCGCTAGTTGCGCCGAGGGCTTCCATAGGTGGTCGAGATGAACGAGTTGACTGGGAGAATTGTTGGGGGGTACAGCTTACAGACTCGGAGCAGTTCAAGCTGTGGTGGGAACGGGCGTCTAACGGATGGCCAGTCTCCGACCGGCCGGACCCTAACCGAGACGAGACGGAGACGGCTCAGTTACACTGGCCGAGATGTTTCCTCTGGGTACCACATATGCAACAATTACCGTGTTCCATTTCATTGGCAGTCATCATCATAAATTCGCATTTTACATAAATGGACCACAAACGACAACGAGGCGAGGAAGAGCACAGAACGCAGAGCACGCAATGCATGAGATGAAAAATCACTTGTCGGGAATTTACAGTTGTGGGAAGAGAGAAGTGGTGGCGTAGGAAACAAAAAAGGGCAGAGACGATGAAGAAGAACCATACAGGGCGAAACGAGGTTTCATACAGATCAGTCAGAGGGAGAGATTAGGGATCGCCGCCCGGAGGATGAGGCCGATAGGAGAGGCTGAAAGCTGAACACAACCAGATAATAGCACGATGGAATGGCCCTTTACACGACAAGGGCAGGAGACGTCTACTCTCTATAGGTTACGAGAGCGGAAGGCGTGTGGTATACCGGGATGGGTATCATGATCATCCAAATACAGTATCCATAAGCGCCTGGGCCAAGCAGGTGTATTGACTACTTGGATGGGTCCAAAAGTCCCGCCGTTTTCTAGGGGGTGGGCTCAATCAGATGCACAGCGGTGGGGGATACCCTACCAATGGAGACACTACCCGACCACCCGAAGCAGCACCGACGACAGTCGCCTCTCCGGATACAGACTACTCGCGCTCGACAGTAACACCCCCGGGCACGCCTATACTCATACTTCCTCTCCCAGAGCTAACAGGCCCGACGCCAGTGCGCGTGCAGTAGCCGCAGACGAGCTGAACCTTCTCCTCCTCGCGTTCGCATAGATTGTCGGCGGGTCCGTGTGCTCAGGCGTTCCCGGAGCCAGCAGTGTCCGGACTCCGCTGCTTCCCCACTTAGCCGGGTTGCTGACAAGCGCACCGCCGAAAATATTCGGATCGACGTAGGTGTACGGTTGACTGCTCCGGCAGCAGCAGGTGCAGACGCAGGGGTAGCCGAGTCGTACCACCCAAACGACTAGTATGGGAACATGCTGAGGGTCGCCGTCCTGCCGATGTTGAAAGGATCGAGTCGCGCTCTCCCTCCAAAGGCGGGCAGACGGCGGGAGGATAACTCATCAAACGGGGGCGAGGTGAAGCTGTCGATCCCACCACCTGCGCATTACTTCTGTTGCTGCTGTTGTTGTTGATGAGATCGGCCACCGAAAGAGAAGCTGAACGGGGCTGGAGCAAGTTGGCTGAGTTCAGCCATCCGTTGCATCGTCACACTCGCCCGGGAACGAAAGCAAAGACCACGCGTACTATGCGAGCTCCTTCAGGTCGGCGTCGAGTTTGTGCTAGTCCAATAGTTCATTGTTGGTCGTAGAGTGAATCGATCAGGTTTCATATTCGATGAGCGCTGTCAAGAGTTCCGCTTTCTCCGATGCGACCTGCGAACACAGATGGAGAATAATTATGAGCAGTCTGAGGGTACGCAGAGAATGTACGGAGAAGTTTGATCCTGTCCCGTAATTCTTTTGCCCATTTGAAGACAGGGATGGCTAGTCCGTAGGTGCGCCGAGGGGGTCCATAGGTGGTCAAGATGAACGGGTTGATTAGGAGAGTTGTTGAGGACACGGTGTGCAGACTCGGAGCAGTTTAAGCTCTGGCGGGAACCGGCGTCTATAATGGTTCGGCTGCCTCAGCTCTCGTGGGAACATGGCGAGGCTACATCCGTCGCCGAGCGTCTCTTGCATTTCTCTTGTCCCAAACATTTACTGTCTACTCTGCATGCCGCGGCACATTTCCTTTCGCGCTCACGTGGCAGCCACTCTATCTGCCAACGGAGTCTGAATTCGACTGCCGACCGCTCAGTTGAATTGACCTGTAACATTCGTGCAGAGTGATATGTACCCGAAGCCCGCTCCTCCACCCCGGCTTTCTGACACCACTCGTCGTCATTTCTCATCGTCATCATCGCGGTGCATACCCACAACCCTCGTTTTCGATCATTCGCTCGTTCACAAGGTTACCCTTCTCACGACACGACACCATGCGCACAATGCTTTCTGCTCTCGCCTGGCTCTCCACTCTCACAACTATCTATCCTGCTAGTGCCGAAAAATGGAGGTCACAGTCCATATACCAGTAAATATCATCACCCTCCCCGACTTGATTCCTTCGTGTGCTTGGAGAACAGACACGCCTGGCGCTCTGCAAAGTCTACCAATATGCTAAACTAAACAATGTGTTCTACTGCTCTTTGTCGAGGGATTTCGATCTCAGTTCGTGCGTGCGGCGGGCCCGCTCTATGGCGCTGGTTCCGCTGCCTCTCGTGGAAACATGGAGAGGCTATATCCACTCTGTTGCACTCTGCTCCTCCTCTAGGGTATATACACTCGGGGCAATATTGCAGTCGCCGAGCGTCTTTAGCATTTCTCCTGTCCCAACATTTACGCCTGGAGCCCCATGGGTCACTGTCTACTTTACATGCTGCGTTTACTGGTGTACATACACATTTCCTTTCGCACTCACGTGGCAAGTCCTTGCCAACCCGGCATTCTATCTGCCAATGGTGTCTGAATTCGACTCCTCCCTACTATCCGACCGCATTCCCAGCATGTTTACTCGACTGCTCAGTTGAATTGACTCATAATATTCCTGCAGAGTAATAACCGACCGATTCGCCAACGATGATCCCAGCGTACAATGCAACGATGCAGACCAAACCTACTGTAGAGGCACATGAAGGTCTATTTTGAATCACCTCGACTACATCCAGTCAATGGGCTTCACCGCCATTTGGACGAGCCCAGTCAACAAGAACTACGACGGCCCTCGGACACCACACGGTGACCCATATCGTGCATACTGGGTCACTGATATCTCCAAGCTCAATGACAAGTTTGGGCCGGCAGGCGACTTGAAGGAGCTGTCCAAAGCTCTCCATGCCCGGAAGATGTTGATATAGTCCTTAACCACGGCCTGTCATTCACTATTTGTGTGCCGTACTCCCATTGCTGAAATATCCTAGTGCCATCTCTCACTCAGCACCCCCCCCGACTTTTCATCTTACTTCTTCAAGGACCCAGTGCGTGTTGTAACCTGGGTCCCCAGCGACACTCACTGGTACCACTGGTACAGCAACAATATCACCCATACTGTGCAATTGACTGGGGTAATGAGCTCAGCGAGCAGTAATGTTGGATGGGGGACGACAAGGTTGCCTTGATGGACGTCGACCCAGAAAATGACTCCGTCGTCAAAGCGTACCACGATTGGATTGGACGCTTTGTTAAGGAGTATGGTATTGACGGTCTCCGGATCGACGCCGCCCGGCATATTCGCGCAGATTTCTGGCAACCATCCGCGGAGGCTGCCGGAGTTTTCTGTATCGGGGAAGTCTTTGAGAATGACCCTGTGATGGCGTCCAAGTGACAAGGACCCCTCGACTCTATTCTGAACTTCCCTCTTCGCAAAGCTATCCTCGACGCGTTTACTATTCCGGGTCCCCAGAACATCTCCACTCTTGAAACAACAATGAAGGCTAACTGGGGCCTATTCAAAGACGCTGGACTATTTGGAACCTTCTTGGAGAACCAGGATGTTCCGCGTTGGGCCAACCTGTCAGTTGATCCCCAAAGTCTTTAGTTCGTATTGTTCCTTCGTTCCATTGTCCTCGTCATTTCCAATTAACTATTCCTTAGTAACGCAATGTCATTCATCTTTATGACCAACGGCATCCCCATCGTTTACTACTGTCAAGAGCAAGCCATGCACGGCAATTCCGACCCCTACAACCGTGAAGCGCTGTGGCCATCTGGATACCAAAATAACACCACCGTGTATCTCCTTTCCAAGCTCAACAGACTGCGCCAGTGGATGATCAAGACGGACAGCCAATTCCTAACCCAGCAGACGTCCATCTTGTCGACCACGGCGACTAGCATTGCCATTCAGAAGGGATATGTCACCTCCATTATGACTAACATTGGTTCGCCTGTACGTGACTGGCCGTCGTTCCGTGATGTTGCTGACTTCAATATACTCTTAGCCGCAGAATATTAGCGTGCCAGTTTATACTCCCTACCGTCGCAATGTGGCAACCACTGAGTGAGCGTCTCGATATTCCTCTGCTTGATCTGTTTGCTGACCTCCCACCTTTCAGTATCCTAAGCTGCAAGCAATATGTGGTCGGTAGCGAGGGTGCTATAGCCGTTCAGTACCCTGCTGGAGGCCGTCCTACGGTGTGTCTGTAGTGCCGTTTCCAGCGAACGGCCTGACTCATACTACTCTGGATCCTCGTCCCCAGCACGTATCTCCGCAGATCTGGTTTATGTGACATTAATGTTGCGGAGGCGAACGTGGTGGAGCTCCAAGGTAGCAGTGCAGCGCTTTTAGGCGCCTCGTGGCTCGTCCTGCTGGTAGCTGGAATTGCTGGTTGGGCAGTGACGCAGAGTCTATAACCCAGCGTCTTCCCCCTGTCTCCTTGTCGTGTTCTTTATGATGGACAGTGTCTCGTCTGGTGTGTAGAATACGCGATAGGCCCGCTCTTATCTTGGTCGACCCTCGCCTCGCTCTTTTTCAGAAGCCTACTTGACACATGGCATCTTGTCGAGCTTGTACCCTTTTAATGTGCGGCTCTTCGCATCATTCACTATCTTTCCGTCATTGCTTTCCTACCCTTTGACGCCTCTAGTCGACTCCAATCGACTCGTATTCCCTCCTCCATGTTGACTGGTGCTTGGGCTGTACGTATATTTGTGTGCGAACTGATACCTTTAGCTTTTTGTTGCTCCAGGCCTCAAAGGACAAGATATTCACTATCCGCTAATTCTTCCGAAACCTTTCCGGAGGTGTGCTATGTTCGACATACAATGAGTCCCGAGACCTATTGCTCCTGTCGTTCTCGGATATACCTGGGACCAAGACACTCAGCAAGCAAACCTATGAAGCCCCCAAGTGATGATTGATCGATCTGATTAATTGACCCAGAGTGATCGCTCAAATACTGAGAATGTGCTATGTATGTTTATTGATAAAGCGCCTTTCTTTCCAGTCGTTGTGACGATCATGCATTCCACCCGTCTAGATATCATTCCTTGCTGGTTCAAAAACATGTGGCTGCTGTTGTATATATTCAACGCAAGAATAAACTCAGGATCATTTCTGAATATCAATAATGATACCCTGATTTTGTTTCCTTTGCAAACCCAACATCGCGTTAATTCAATTTTGGTATTTCAATGTTCGCTGGGCAGCCAACTGTGAATACAGAATATATAGATGCAAGGCTAGCATGCATATTGACTACAACGTTCCATGGGCATAAGGAGATGAAAGGAAGTATAGCGGGAATTATGAAGCACGTTGAGGACACAAAGGGGACATATCATTCACTGAGCCCTATTTCGTCTGAAACCCAAGTATATTGTCCCTCTTTCTGCGTACTGGCATGTTCAGAGTTCTCCAGTGGGCTTTGGGGTCTCGGCTGGGGTAAGGGAGGCATCAGCCCCGGCATGCTGTGGGGAGGAGATAGCCTGAAGGACAGGGAGAGTTTGTGAAATATCCTGTAGTGAATCGGGTATAATGCCTCTCTGGCACACAAAGCACGCGTTGAAGTCTGGTGCATAACGACAATTTTCTTTTACCCTCCCATGATTCCTTTCCAGAAATTCAGTGGCAGCAGTATTTGCCTCAGGATATTTGTCAAGAGCACGGAAGGAGTTGGCAATGTTGTGGAGAGCCACATTTAGATAAATTTCCTCCTCAGCGTCTGGTGCAGCACGGGCACGTCGCAGGAAAATAGATTCCTGATATGCAAGCATAGCCTCTGTATGCTGTCTAAGTGAAGCACAGCTATTACCATAATTATGAAGAGCATCACAGAGTAAATTTGTACACTCATCCCCTGTTTGAGCAAGGTTGCGAAGGAGTGAGACGGCCTGCTTTTCCACTACTGCTGCTTCAGAGACTTGGCTTAAATTCTGAAGTGTGACCCCATAATTAAGGAGTGTTCTTGCTCTCAATATATTGTACCGAAGTGGATCTTGTGTTGACATAGTCGTACTGATCTCCAGAACTTCTTTGTAAGCAACGATAGCATCATCATATTTTCCAATGTCATCAAGTGCTATGCCCATATTCATGAGTGTCTCAGCAAAGTAGATTTTGTACTTCGCCGGATCATTATCAACCAATGTGCGGCGAATTGAAACTGCCTCGTGGTATGCCTCAAAGGCATCGGAATATTGCTTGAGCCGGCGGAGGCCATTTCCATAGTTGTAGTAGATGACGCTGCGGGAATGAGGATCCACCATTGTTGGTGGAAGTTCTTTCGTCATGAGTTGTATAGCACGTTCCAGCCATTGTGGAGAAAGTGCAGAAAGGTGCTCCGAGGCCCAGTAGCCAGCTGTGTTCAACACAATAAGGAGCTTATGTTTATTTGAGTGTGAGGCATCATTTTCCACCACTTCCTCGCAGATGGAGACGGCCTGGATGAAGAGAGTACGAGCCCGGGGCTCATACACAGAGAGCCCAGCAACGAGTGAAAGTGTATCAGCCTGCGCGTGTCTGAACTCGAGTGACCGTCGACCCAAAGCTTCGGCAAGATCAAGTGCACAGTTGCCTGTTAGGCGGCATTCATCATACAGTTTCAGGTTGTCCAGGACCCCTGCGAGGTCGCAAAGATGATGCAGGACGACAAGCGTAGAGATATCACGCGATTGGACAACATCCCGCAGCAATTCTTCGGCCTGATCCAGATATTCTTCCATTTCGTTTGCTTGCTTCCGGCAGATAACAGTCTTGCCATTCTCGGTGGAAAGCTCGATCGTATCCGAGTTAGAGGCGAGGAGCGTACGGTATTCCTCTAGGCGAAGCTTGATACGATCATATGAAAGAGAAGCGTCAGGGGATAGTATAGAGAAGGCGACAGTGGATGTGGTTGTATTGGCCACGACCTGAGAATGATACCTATTAGTATATATCTATAAGCGTGGATGGTGACGCACCCTCGTCGTCTGGCTCTTGAAGCCAGCCGGTTCGACTTGCGAGTGCATTGAGAGACTACGAGAGCGTGGCCGGACCTGCCCCTGCTGGAGCATGGTGAGTACCTGTTGGAGCAGAGCTGTCGTTTCCGTCTGAGCAGAGTCCATTCGCCCGAGGATCACGTTTGTCGATACGAGTGTGCAGACTTGCAGTCGCACCTGACAGTGATGGTGATCAGCACAGTCCGCCTCCGAATCCCGAGCGCCCACCCCCCCACATACCTGCCATCGAGCGCGAACGCTACTGATCTTCGCATTTGACGCGGTTAATTTCTCGTGCAGATCTCCGGCTTTCCACAGTTCCTTAACGCCCGGCAGCTTCTTCTTCTTGCCCAGGTTCGTATTGACCGAATTCAACCATTCATCGAGGTCGCGTAGGATTCTGCGCCGTCGTGTCAGGCCTGTCTGCGAACGTCGAACGGGAAGCAAGAACAACACGTACTCTGCAAGCTCCTTCAGGTCGGTGTCGAGCTCGTGCTGGTCTAGTAGTGCCTTGTTGTTGTTGTAGAGTGACTCGAGGAGATTGATATCCTGTTCATATTCGATGAGCGCTGCCAAGAGCTCCGCTTTCTCCGATGCGACCTGCAAGTACGGATATAGAATATAGAATAATTATGAGCGCTCTGATGGTACGCAGAGGGTTCTTGGAGGATAACGGACGTACCAATTTGATCTTGTCCCGTAATTCCTTCGCACATTTGAAGACTGGAATGGCCAATCCGACGACCGCGCTAGTTGCGCCGAGGGCTTCCATAGGTGGTCGAGATGAACGAGTTGATTGGGAAAGTTGTTGGGGGGTACAGCTTACAGACTCGAAGCAGTTCAAGCTGTGGTGGGAACGGGCGTCTACGCGGAATCAGAGAAGTGGCCGGTCTCCAGCCAGACTCTCAGAGCGGCTCAGTTGATAGCAGGTGCATGCTGTGCATACTGGCCGAGACATTGACAGGCTCAAGGTCTAGGGTGCACATTGGTAGTATGTTCTCGTCGTCAGTTCGAGAACCACGCACTGAGGGACCCACACAGCTGGAACGTAAGCACTCCAGTTTCGTTTGGTACTAGTACCGTGAACGAACAAAGAGAGGAAAGCACAGGATAGTCTGGCAATCACACTTTGGGTCTCTGCCGCGCTGCCACATAATCACCAATACCTTGAAGGCGCTTCAAAAGTGTACGGCATTCCATGTCATTGGGCTGTCATCAAAATAAATTCCCATTCTACCCAAATGGACCACAAAGAGAGAGAGAGAGAGAAAAGTGGACGAGATAAGAAAGATCATTTGCCGAGGAATCGGAGTCGTGGGACCAGAGAAAAGGTGGGGTCGCATAGCGACGGAGAAAAAAAAAGGGTCGAAAATGATGAGGAAGAACCATACAGGGGCCGGTTTTCATACAGATGAGGCAGAGGCGAAAGATCAGGGAGAGGGCGAAAGATGAGCACAACCAGATAACAGCACAAGGGAATGGTCCGTTGCATGATGAGGGCAAGCGATGTCTACTATAGGTTACAAGGGACGGAAAGAGTGTGGTATACGGGGGCGGGTATCATGATCACCCAACTGGGTGAGGGGATGGGTTCACGCGGAATCGTTCACAGGTCCAGCGGATGGAGGGAGCACCAGGCTGACGCTGCCACTCGACCGTCGCTGCCGTTTCATCGCGAGCTCGGTGGGGCTACCGAGACCACCAGAGGGGGCAAGGGGTCGTGTCGGCGGGGGGAGCCCTGCGGCGCTGGTCATGGAGTTACGCCCTTTGGCGGTGACGATACCGCGAGTGGCGCCTGTAGTGGTGATAGCCGGCACCGTCTTTCTCGAGCCAGCTGCAAGGCTGCTGCCGTTGCGGTTGCGCTTCTTAATCACGTCTGTCTTGAGGGACAGAGGCCGAGTAACACCGTGGAGTTTCTGCCGAGGCGAAAAGACCGGGGTCAGTATAATTCCCAATCACTGCTAACACTTGGGAGAACACTCACGAAGAATAAGCCACAGGCGTTGCACAGTGGTTGGCCCTGTGGGTCACGTCTTCAGAGGGGCGTAGTGGCGGTCTTGCAGTTCGTGCACTGCGTCTGTCCTTCTCCGCCAGTGGGGGATATCCCACCAATCGAGACACTACCCGATCCACCCGAAGCAGCAGCGACCACAGTCGCCTCTCCAGATACGGACAACTTGCGCTCGACAGTAACGCCCCCGGACGTCCCCATGCTCGTGCTTCCTCTCCTCTGTTGGCGAATAGGCCCGACGCCAGTGCGTGTGGGCGCACTCCCAATAGCGTGAGAAGCACCCGCAGACGAGCTGAGCCTTCTCCTCCTCGCGTTAGTGGTCGGCGGTCCCGCGTGCTCAGACGTCTCCGAGCCAGGAGTGTCCGGACTTGCCGTGCCACCAGACCCATTCCTACTCCCGAGGGAGCCAGTTTGCGGGATATGCCCAAGAGCCGCGCCGTTGCTCCCCCACTCAGTCGGGCTGCCAACAAGTCCACCGCCGAGGATATTCGGATCGATGTGGGTGTATGGTGTGCTCATGATCTCGTTTCCAGTTCCAGAGGCAGCTGCAGACGCAGACGCAGACGCAGTAGTAGTGGAGTCGAACCATCCAAACGCCTGGAACGGGAACATGTTGAGCATCGCCCCGCTGAGGTTGAACGGGTCGAGCCCGCTGTTGAGTGAGTGTGACTCATCACACGCCATGTTTTTGGGTGTTTCGTGTTTCGTTCCTGTTTTGTATATTTAGCGCATTGTTTGCCCATATATACTTTACGGTTGTCTCCCGACTCTCCAGCGTTAGGTCTGGTCGTGCTCGTTCAACACCTGCCAAACGGTGCGTTCTCTCCTCCAAAGGAGGGCACACCGCTTTCTGCGTAGGGCGCGAATCGGCCGACGGCCTCATCCACAGCGGCTTGGGCAGCAGCGACAAGGTCCTGTGTGCCTCCGGCTGTGCTTGGGCGCGCGGAAGTCGGAGGGGACAACTCATCGAACGGGAGCTGGGTGAAGCCGCCGATCCCGCCGTCTATACATTGCTGTTGCTGAGATCGCCCATCGAAGGAGAAGCTGAATGGGGTGTTGGGGTAACTTGTCTCAGTGGTGTAAGGGAGCGCGGGAACGAAACCTGTCGATCCATTCCCATATGGGAAAGTAGCGAGGGGAGGTAGCGACGTGCTGAGTTGTACGAAAGGCTGCTCGTTGCAAAGGCCGACTTGGGCGGGTCGCCACGGGCCAGTGAATCAACGAGCGGTTCTTCAGCCCTGCGTTTGCCCTGGTGGTTGAAATACATATCATTTAGTCCCACTCTCCGCGTACATATACATCGAGTGACTTACTAGCGTTCTCTCCGGGACTTTAGGAGGAAGTGGCCTTTGGTGACCTCCAGGACGTTCCGAGGGTCCCCAGAGAGGGCCCGGTCAAGGCTCATCCTGCGCACATGCCTGGAGAATGGGCTCATAGTCGCAGTCATAGTCGCCGCCAAGGGTTGAGCAAACGAAAATCCAAGGTGGAACGCAGGAAGACTAGAAGACAGGAACCCTCCGAAACTCTCCTCGTCTGCTCTTCCTGCTGTTCGGTTTGCTGTTGCTCTTCGTCGCTCGACACCGCGTGTTGGAGCTGTACGGCCTCGCCGATCTGGTGCACGTGCTGTTGCTGTGGCGGGGGAGCACCAAGACGGCTGATACCCGTCCATCCACCATACCCAACCACCGGAGGGCTCTCGCTAAACACTTTCAAGCTCCTCGTTAACAGACTCCGTCCGCTCCCAATGCCCCCGCTGCACACACCCTGGCCGCTCGCGTGGGCACTCGGCGGTATAGCGACTCCCCCCTCGACATTGGCGGTGGTGTTGACGCTGCCGTTGTTACTGGTGGTGTCGTCAAAGTCGAAGCCATGTATGCCAGTGGTTTGAAGGTGGAATTGAGATGGGCGAGATCGACTCTGGCTCCTGCTCCCAGGACGCCAATCCATCCCTATCCCCATCCCTGAGCCACGAACGCGAGACTGCGAGCGTGAGGCCGTACGCTAGTCCATCCCTTGGTCCGCACATTCCGCTTCATGATCCCTGTGCACCAAACCATGACATTAGTACATGGACCATCCATACAAACAGGCGAAGGAAAAAAAAACAAAATAGAAATACGCACCCATAGCCATCGCTCTCGTCAGGCATTTCAAAGCCCTCAACACGCGTCTACGCCTTGACCCTCATGATCGTCGGCGCCGATGAGGTGATCATAGAACCCGGAATCGCCGCAGACCCACCATACTTCTGCAGCCTGCATCCTCGATCGGGGGCATCCACCTGTTCGTCGACCGGCACAAGTTTATGTTCCTCCTGCTCCTGCTCTTTCATCTCCATATGTATCGTCTGGCCGCGTGGGTACTGTTGTTGTGGGTGCTGGTGCGCCTGCATCTGCTCTTCGAGTCGTTGTCGTCCCAGAGCCATTCCCACCATCCGCCACTCCATCCGCTGCGCATGTGGCAAGTTGGCCTTAGTGCGCGCGTACAGCCTCCACATCTGGATCGAAAGTGGGTCCTCCTTCTGCAGCTCCTCCGGACTCCATTCTTCCACACCAGGACCAGTGCTGGCGCCGGCCTCTGAGAAGAGATCGGAGAACATGCCCGCCGAGGTATCTGAGGCAGCAGAAAGTGGTGGGGGCTGGTGGTGGTAGTGGTTCTGCGCATCGGCGCCGAAACCTTCGAGGCTAGAGGGGAGGTTCGAATAAGAAGAAGGTACAATAGAAAGCGCGTGCTTGCACTCGCGTTCGTGGTCGTCTTCGTCGATCGTGCTCATGACAGGAGCCAAGACACCAGAGTCCCGTCTGTCGCGCATGGCGCCAAAGCCGAGACTCGTGCTGGCGAGACTCAAACTGGTGGTGATACTGCTCGAGGGGGAGAGGGGTTGTTCCTGAGTGAGCGGGAGAGGCTGCTGCTGCTGTTGTTGTCGTTGGTGATTTCCATATAGCTGGTTCTACTGCTGCTACTGCTGTCGTAGTGGTAGTGGTAGTGGTGGCTGTCGTTTCTGCGCCTGCTCAAGGCCCTGCTGGATCTTAGGAAACCCATCTGGAGCTAGGGACGGGGGTCGTTGGACTGATCCATAGAGTGGGTGGAAGACTCGGGTACACACGCATCGATGAACCGTGTGTATACATCGGCCTGCGTGCTCCAGGATGTCCAGGGCCATTAGGGGGATGAGGGCCTCTGCCCGAATTGGTGGCGACTCCGCCAACTGGACGCTGCCGCCGCTGCCGCCGCTGCCGGAGCCGGGGTCGGAGCCGATGCCGTGCACATTTGTGTACCGCTCGTGCTGGTGTTGGTATTCTCCCGTGACCGTGACTGACTCCCGCCGATCGCGGAGGGGCAGTCAGGGGCGGGGGCGAGATCGCCGTCGTCCTGTGCGCTGCATTGGGCTTGGGCTTGTGTACATGGGGGTGCGAGACAAGGTTGACAAAGCCAAGCTGGGCATGCTGCGGGGACGAGAGGGCAGGAGTAAAGGGTGATTCGGTGAATTGGGGTGGCACGGATTCGGAAAGTGGTTTGTGCATGGGCTGGGCATGTGTAGGATCAAAGGTAAAGGATCGGGGGTCGTAGGGTTCGGCGGCTTGGGCATGATATTGGGTGGAGGATGGACGGGTGGAAGAAGAATTGGAGTAGAAAGGTGGTGAGTCGAGGGTAGATTGGGGGGTCGGCCGGGCGTGACATGGTGTCGTGGTGAATGAAAAACAAGAGCAAGTAACAAAGTGGACAAACAACGGGGCGACGGAGGAACATCGTCAAAGAGGATAGGATGGAATGTGCTTCGTGCTTCGTGGGTGCTTCTGCTTCGCGCGGGCTCAAGCGAGGGTGGTCTAGGGTGTCTAGGTATCTGGGTATTATCTGGAATCTGAGTGTGGTGACTGGCGAGTGGCTGGCTGGCTGGCTGGCGAGAAGAGAAGTCGAAGAATGGTGTCTGGAAGTCTGGCGAAGTCTGGCGGCTGTTCATGCTGTTCATCAACGCAGGGCTCCCACAGTTGGTGGATGACCCGATGAATGCATTAGGTGTGAGGTACACGAGGAAATAGGTTTGATGTGGTAGTGATGATTCATATTCAGAATGAACTGAATGGGGTTTCTCGATTACAATGTATTTAATCATGTTTTGGAGACTATCGTAGGAGGTGTATTTTGATGATGAGTTAAGTTGGAGCAGCGGAGAGTATATGGGATGTGGGGCGAGGAACTGGGTATGGCGGTCCATAGTGAAGAGAGTTCTTCTATCTGTGCACATACACGAACTGTGCTGATAGCGGGACGTTTGGACTGAGAAGTTGAATTGCATGCGTAGGATCGGGGTTTTGAAGAGGTGCAGGCCAGCATACAACAATGGATGAGAGGATGTGTTCGGATTTCGAGCGGGCGGTAGGAGGCCGCATGCTGCGCTGTGACGGACTAAAAAGAGAGGTGAGCGATGAAGAGGGCGGGTGTTGGGAGTGAAGTTACCAAGTCGGTGGTGGAAGCAGAGTGCTGAGTACGGTGGATCGTCTAGCTGGGTGGAATATGAACGTGTAGACGTCGTACGGGTGGGTCAGCAAGCGGAGGAAGCGGTGGAAATCGTCAGAGGTATTTTGGGATGTCTACCAGAGGAGCAGGCGTAGGTATAGGTGGATGAAGGTCTGATTTGCGGGAGGTAAACGCGAGATAGAAATCGGGCGAGGTGGTGCGCGAGGTGGCTGCTCCACACAGATCGCAGCTGGGCGAGAGGCGGGGGCGATATCACCGTCGTACTGAGCTATCGGCGAACAGGAGGGTCGATCAACTTGGATTGACGCAGCGCTGTAGTAAGAAACGAGTGGTTTTAGCACTCAAGCCACGAGCTGACTTAAAACTCGTCCTGATCAGTACTCGTGCACTAACAGAATAAGACCTCGCCCTTCAACAATTCCTTGATAACCACAGGAAAGGTGGTGATGCTGATGTGCTTCCTCTACATGGCAGCGGCAGTGGGAAGCGATTTGTTGCTCGCTGTTCTCGGTCAAATTCAAGGTGGAAACATGAGAGAGGCGAGGTAAATAGCGACCAGGTCTATCGATTGTTATAATAAAGACGGTCCATCTATCTGGATATGTCGCCAGCAGCGTCGTGGGCGTCGAGAGTCCAGGCTTCCTCGGCAAACGCCGTATGCTTTGAGTCCCACCCACCTTACCCCGCAATAGTGAAGACGCTCGTTACCAGAAAATTGCAAGGGAACGCGTTAGGCATGGCTTTCCTGACACGGTCGCGCCCTCCTAAACAATCATTCTCTCAAATGTGCCCTCTCAGTCTGACGCGATAGATACGCGGGACACGAGCGAGACCACTAATATCCTTCACGACTATACCCCCGTTGAAACAATCTCACACCGTCTTCGCTTTGCGTACTAGGACATCCCTCTCACCCAGTATCTCCACAAACCTCGCAGTTACGCCCGCCGCGCAGATCGATTTGCCCAATACCGGCAATCCACCACGCCCATATCCGACGATCCACAAAAGGTGGCCCTGTTCAAGCAGCGTGTCCCTCTGTCCGCCCAACGTATCTCGTCGACGGAATTCGTCATCTTCATCATCACTAACATCGGTTCACCTTGTCGGTCATTTCCGTGATATTACTGAGTCCGACATATTCTTGGCCGCAAAATAGTAGCGTGCCCGTTTATACCCCGTACCGTCGCAACGTGGTAGCCACTGAGTGAGCGTCTCGATGGTCCTCTGCTTGATCTGTTTGCTGACCTCCCACCTTTCAGTATCCTAAGCCGCAAGCAATACGCGGTCGGTAGCGAGGGTGCTATAGCCGTTCAGTACTCTACTGGAGGCCGTCCCACGGTGCCTGTAGTGCCGTTTTCAGTGAACGATCTGACCCAGATCACCCTCGCCTCGCTCTTTTTCAGAAGCCTACGTGACACACGCCATCTTGTCGAGCTTGTACCCTTATAATGTGCGGCTCTTCGCATCGTTCACCACCTTTCCATCATTGCTTTCCTGTCCTTTGACGACTCCAGTCGACTCCAGTCGACTCCTATTCCCTCTTCCATGTTGACTGGTGCTTGGGCTTTGTGTACGAACTGGTACCTTAGCCTTTTGTTGCGAGGAATTCACTCTTCCGAAACCTTACCGGAGGGTGTGCTATGTCCGACGCACAATGATTTCCAGGCCTATTGCTCCCGTCGTTCTCGGATATACCAGGGACCATGACACTCGGCAAGCAAACCTATGAAGCCTCCAAGTGACGATTGATCGAGCAGATTAATTGTCCCCAGAGTGATCGCTCAAATACTGAGAATGTTATTAACCTAATAAGAAACAACTGGATCGCAACACAGTTTATGGACAATCAGAAGAGACATTCCAGACAACGAGAGCGACGAGCCCTTTGAGGGGACAAACGTTTCGTCGATTTCGACTCCGACCCGAACAAGGCTGCCATAGACTTCTCTTAACGGGATGTAGCTGAGAACACCGGCGGGAGACGGTTTTAGGGGGTAGGAACCTAATATACATTTGTGAAGAAGACCACTCTCAGCATACGAGACGCAGAAAGACGTATTTGGTTTGGTCAAACAAAGCTGGAATTTTAAGGGAGGTTGCACAAAGGGGACGACATATCATTCACTGAGCCCTATTTCCTCTGAAAAACCCTATGATCTTATCCCTCCTTCTACGTACTGATATGTTCACAATTCCTCCGGTGGGCTTTGGGGTCTCGGCTGGGGCAAGGGAAGCATCAGCCCCGGCCCGCCATAGGGAAGAGATAGCCCGAATGACAGGGTGAGGCGCTGAAGTATTCTGTAGTGAATCGGGTATAATGCCTCTCTGGCACACAAAGCACGCGCTGAAGTCCGGTGCATAATCACAATCTTCTAGTACCCCCCCATGATTCCTTTCCAGAGCTTCAGTGGCAGCAGTATTTGCTTCGGCATATTTGTCAAGAGCACGGAAGGAGTTGGCAATCTCATGTAGAGACCACATTAAACAAATTTCAGCCTCAGGGTCTGTTGCAGCAAGGGCACGCCGCAGGGGGATAGATTCCTGATATGCGAGCACAGCTTCTTCGTGCTGTCCAAGTAAAGCACAGCTGATCCCATAGTTATAAAGAGCATAACAGAGTAACTTTGTGCACTCGTTCCCTGTTTGAGCAAGGTTGCGAATGAGTGAGACAGCCTGCTTTTCTACCACTGCTGCTTCAGAGACTTGGCTTAAATTCTGAAGTGTGACCCCATAATTAACGAGTATTCTTGCTCTCAATATATTGTACCGAAGTGGATCTTGTGTTGACATAGTCGTACAGATCTCCAGAACTTCTTTGTAAGCAACGATAGCATCATCATATTTTCCAATGTCATCAAGTGCTATGCCCATATTCATGAGTGTCTCAGCAAAGTAGATTTTGTACTTCGCCGGATCATTATCAACCAATGTGCGGCGAATTGAAACTGCCTCGTGGTATGCCTCAAAGGCATCGGAATATTGCTTGAGCCGGCGGAGGCCATCTCCATAGTTGTTGTAGATGACGCTGCGGAAATGAGGAACCACCGTTGTTGGTGGAAGTTCTTTCGTCATGAGCTGTATAGCACGTTCCCGCCATTGTGAAGAAAGTGCGGTAAGGTGATCCAAGGCCCAGTAGGCAGCACTCTCCAACACAAGAAGGAGCTTATGTTTATTTGAGTGTGAGGCATTATTTTCCACCAGTTCCTCGCAGATGGAGATGGCCTGGATGAAGAGAGTACGAGCACGGGGCTGATACACAGAGAGCCCAGCAATGAGTGCAAGTGTCTCAGCCTGCTCTTGTCTGAACTCGAGTGACCGTCGACCCAAAGCCTCGGCAAGGTCAAGTGCACAGTTGCCCGTTAGGCGGCATTCATCATATAGTTTCAGGTTGTCCAGGACCTTGGTAAGGTCACGAAGGTGATTTAGAACAACAATCGTAGGGATGTCACGCGATTGGACAACATCCCGCAACAATATTTCGGCCCGATCCAGATATTTTTCCATTTCGTTTGCTTGCTTCCGGCAGATAAATGTCTTGCCATTCTCGGTAGAAAGCTCGATCGTATCTGAGTCAGAGGCAAGGAGGGTACGGTATTCCTCTAGGCGAAGCTTGATACGATCATATGAAAAGGACGGGTCAGGGGATAATACGGAGAAGGTGACAATGGATGTTGTTGGATTGGCCACGACCTGAGAATGATACTCATCAGTATGTGCCTTGACGCATGTATGACAACCCACCCTCGTCGTCTGGCTATTGAAGCCCACGGGTTCGACTTGTGAGTGCATTGAGAGACTACGAGAGCGTTGGCGGACCTGCCCCTGCTGGAGCATGGTGAACATCTGTTCGAACCTAGCTGCCATTTCGGTCTGAGCAGCAAGAATCATGTTCGTCGATACGAATGTATGAAGGTGCAGTCGCGTCTGGCCGTGATGGTGGTCAGCACAGTCTGCCTCCGAAACCTGAGCGGCCCCCATACCTGCCATCGAGCACGGACACTACTGATCTTCGCATTTGACGCGGCCAATTTCTCACGTAGATCTCCGGCTTTCCACAGTTCCTTAACACCCGGCAGCTTCTTCTTGTTGTCCAGGTTCGGATTGACCGAGTTCAGCCATTCATCGAGGTCGCGTAGGATTCTGCGTCGTCGTGTCAGGCCCGTCTGCGCACGGCGAACGGGAAGCAAGAACCACTCGTACCCTGCAAGCTCCTTCAGGTCGGTGTCGAGTTCGTGCTGGTCCAATAGCTCCTTGTTGTTGTTGTAGAGTGACTCGAGGAGGTTGATATCCTTTTCGTATTCGATGAGCGCTGCCAAGAGCTCCGCTTTCTCCGATGCGACCTGCGAACACGAATATTGATATCGAATAATCATGAGCGCTCTGATGGTACACAGAGGGCTCGGAGGATAACGGACGTACCAATTTGATCTTGTCCCGTAATTCTTTTGCACATTTGAAGACTGGAATGGCCAATCCGACGACCGCGCTAGTTGCGCCGAGGGCTTCCATCGGTGGTCGAGATGAACGAGTTGATTGGGAGAGTCGTTGGGGGGTACAGTCTACAGACTCGGGGTAGATCAAGCTGTGGTGGGAACGGGCGTCTAACGGAATAAGAGAAGTGGCCAGTCTCCAGCCGAACCCTAGACGAGACGAGACGAGACGGAGACGGCGGCTCAGTTGATAGCAGGTGCATGCTGGGCACACTGGCCGAGATGGGTACCACATATGCATGGCAACAACTACCGTGTTCCATTTCATTGGCAGTCATCATAAATTCCCATATTTACATAAATGGACCACAAACGATAACGAGGCCAGGAAGAGCACAGCACGCAGATCACGCAATGCATGAGATGAAAGATCACTTGTCGGGAATTTACAGTTGTGGGAAGAGAGAAGTGGTGGCGTAGGAAACGAAAAGGCCAGAGACGATGAGGAAGAACCATACAGGGCGACGCGAGGTTTCATACAGATCAGTCAGAGGGAGAGATTAGGGATCGCGGCCCGGAAGATGAGGCCGATGGAAGAGGGCGAAAGTTGAACACAACCAGATGATAGCACAATGGAATGGACCTTTGCATGACAAGGGCAGGAGACGTCTACTGTAGGTTACGAGAGCGGAAGGAGCGTGGTATACCGGGGTGGGTATCATGATCATCCAAGTACAGCATCCATGACCTCCTGAGCCAAGCAGATGAGTTGATTACATGGCTGGGTCCAAAGACCCGCTGTCTTCTAGGGGGTGGGCTCAAGCAGAATCGGTCGCAAGGGAGGGAGCGCTAGGCCAATGCTGCCACTCGATCGTCACGGCCATTTCATGGAGAGCTTGGTGGGGCTTCCGAGATCCCGAGAGTACTAGAGGAGGCGAGAGGTCGTGTCGGCGGGGAGAGCCCGGCAGCGCTGGACATGGAGTCACGTCCTTTGGCGGTAGCGATACTGCAAGCGGCGCCTGTAGCAGTGACGGATGGCACCGACTTCCTCGAGTTAGTTGCAAGGCTGCGGCCGTTGCGATTGCGCTTCTTGATCCCGTCCGTCTTGAAGGACAGAGGCGGAGTGATACCGTGGAGTTTCTGTCGAGGCGAAAAGACCAGGTTCAGTATAATTCACAATCACTGCTAACATCTTGGAGAACACTCACGAAGGACGAGCCACACGCATTGCACAGCGGTTAACCCTGTGGGTCACGTATCCAGAGCGGTCTTGTGGCGGTCTTGCATGCGTCGGCCCTCCTCCACCAGTGGGGAATACCCTACTAATGGAGACACTACTCGACCACCCGAAGCAGCACCGACGACAGTCGCCTATCCGGATACAGACTACTCGCGCTCGACAGCAACACCCCTCGGCGCGCCTATGCTCACACTTCCTCTCCCAGAGCTAACAGGCCCGACGCCAGCGCGCGTGTAGTAGCCGCAGACGAGCTGGACCTTCTCCTCCTCGCGTTCGCATAGATTGTCGGCGCGTCCGTGTGCTCAGACGTTCCCGGAGCCACCCGCTGCTTCCCCACTCAGCCCGGGCTGCTGACGAGCGCACCGCCGAAAATATACGGATCGACGTAGGTGTATGGTTGACTGTAATGCTCCGGCAGCAGGTGCAGACGCAGTAGTAACCGAGTCGTACCACCCAAACGACGAGTATGGGAACACGCCGAGGTCGCCGTCCTGCCTACCATGAAAGCATCGAGTCGGCAAACGGCGCCCTCTCCTCCAAAGGCGGGCAGACGGCGGGAGGATAACTCATCAAATGGGGGCGAGGTGAAGCTGCCGATCCCACCGTCTGCGGATTACTTCTGTTGCTGCTGTTGTTGTTGATGAGATCGGCCATCGAAAGAGAAGCTGAACGGGGTTGGAGCAAGTTGGCCGAGTTCAGTCATCCGTTGAGGTCGCGCAGGATTGTGCGCCATTGTCAGACCCGCCCGCGAACGAAAAGCAAAGACCACGCATACTATGCGAGCTCCTTCAGGTCGGCGTTGAGTTTGTGCTAGTCCAATAGTTCATTGTTGGTGTCGTAAAGTGAACCGATGAGGTTTCATATTCGATGAGTGCTGTCAAGAGTTCCGCTTTCCCCGATGCGATGCGACCTGCGAACACAGATGGAGAATGATTATGAGCAGTCTGAGGGTACGCAGAGGGTGAGGAGGATAACGTACGGACAAGTTTGATCCTGTCCCGTAATTCTTTTGCGCATTTGAAGGCCGGAATGGCTAGTCCGTAGTTGCGCCGAGGGTGTCCATAGGTGGTCAAGATGAATGCGTTGATTGGGAGAGTTGTTGAGGGGCACGGTGTACAGACTTGGAGCTGTTCAAGCTCTGGTGGGAACCGGCGTCTATAATGGCTCGGCTGCCTATCGTGGGAACATGGCGAGGCTACATCCACTCGGGGCGGCATTGCAGTCGGCGCGGCACGTTTCCTTTCGCGCTCACATGGCAGCCACTCTATCATATCTGCCGATGGAGTCTGAATTCGGCTCCGACCGGTCAGTTGAGTTGACCTGTAACATTCCTGCAGAGTCCATTTCTAAATGAGCCAGTACAAATCCATGATGTCAACGTGTTTTTCTCAAAGGGTTGAGGAGGAACGGTGACCATTCCCTGTCATCGAAATAAAGTCGCATTCTCCCCAAATGGACCACAAGTGTGAGATAAGAGAGTCGGAATTCACAGACGTGGGAAGAGCCGAAGAGGAGCAACGGACGAAGACGATGAGGAATAACTGTACAGGGTCAAGCAAGTTTGCATACATATGAGACAGAGGGAGAGATCCGGGATGGCTCTTGGAGGATGAAGCCGACGAGATGGCCAAAGAGGAACACGACCAGATAACAGCACAATGGAACGGTCCTTCGCAAGATAAGGGCAGGCGGTGTCTACTATAGGATATGAGGGTGGAAGACGCGTGGTACCGGGGCGAGTATCATGGAGCCAAGCAGGTGTATTGGTGACTTGGCCGGGTTCAAAGTCGGATCGTTATTAAGGGGGTGGGCTCAAGCAGAATTGTTTGCAAGTCAAGCTGACTGGGCGCTAGGCTGCTAGGCTGATGCTGCCACTCAATCGTCGCTTCCGTTTCATGGCGGGTTCGGTTTACGCCCTTTGAGGGTAGCGATACCATACAGGAGGACCCTCACTCAATATTGGCAAGATCACCGTCAACAGACTCCGTCCGCTCCCACTGTCTCCTGGACGTTCGCGCGGATAATCGGCGGTATAGCGACTCCCCCCCTCGATGTTAGCGATGGTGTTGACACTGCCGCTGTTACTGTATCGTCAAACTCAAAGCCGTGTATGGCAGTGGTTTGGAGGTGAAGTTGAGACGGGCAAGATCGAGTATGGCTCCTGCCTCCAGGCATCCCTATCCCCAATCCCACCCGCAGTCCTGCCCCTGAGCCGCGAGTGCGAGAGTGCGAGTCCATCCCTTGGTCCACAACTTCCGGTCCATAAACCCTATACAACAGGCCACGACATCGGTACATGGGAAATCCATGTATACAGATGGAGGAATTGGATTACCATAGAAATACGCACCGCACCCTCACCTTGACCCTCGTGGTCGTCGGTGTAGATGTGGTGGTTATGCGTGTCATAGGCGGGAATCGTAGCAGACCCACCAGCCTTCTGGGTCCTTTGCGTCATCCACCTGTTCGTTGACTTGCACGACTTCGCATTCCTCGTGCTCCTCCTTCATTTGCATCAGCTGGTCGTGTGGGTACTGTTGGTATGGCTGGTGCTGCGCCCGCATCTGCGCCTCGAGCTGGATCTGGATCGAGAGCGGGAGCTCCTTTTGCAGCTCCCCCGGGCTCCGTTCTTCCCCAACACCCACGCCGGCACCTACGCCGGCACCGGCCCGGGATAGGAGACGGAGAACATGCATTCCGAGACGCCTGAGATGACAGAAAGTGGTGAGGCTTATTGATGCTTTAGAATCGGTGGCGAGAGCTTTGAGGCCAGAGGGAAGTTCGAGAAGGAGGAAGAAGGCATGATGGAGAGTTTCTGCTCAGGTGAAAAGACCAGGTTCAGTATAATTCCCAATCACGGCTGGCATTCGGAGAACACTCACGAAGAACAAGCCACACGCATTGAACAGCGGTTGGCCCTGTGGGTCACATCTCCAGAGGGGCGCAGTGGCAGTCTTGCAGTTCGTGCACTGGGTCTGTCCTTCTCCGCCAGTGGAGACACAGCCAGGTCCAACCCGAAGCAGCAGCGACGACAGTCGCTCTCCGGATACAGACAACTTGCGCTCGACAGTAACACCCCCGGAAGTTCCTATCCTCGTGCCTCCTCTCCTCTGTTGGCGAAGAGGCCCGACGCCGTGCGTGTTGGCGCAATCCCAATGGTCCCAATAGCGTGCGCAGCAGCCGCAGCCGCAGACGAGCCGAGCCTTATCCTCCTCGCATTAGCGTGGATTGTCGGCAGTCCCGTGTGCTCAGACGTCCTCGAGCTAGTAGTGTCCGGACTCGCTGCGCCACCAGTGCCATTCCTACTCCCGACGGAGCCTGTTCGCGGGATGTGCCCAAAAGCCGCGCCGTTGCTCCCCCACTCAGTCGGGGTACCAGCAAGTCCACCGATCTCGGTGCCAGCCTCGGCGGCAGAGGCGGCAACAGACGCAGACGCAGACGCAGTAGTAGTGGAGTCGAACCATCCAAATACCTGGAACGGGAACATGTTGAGCATCGTCACGCCGCTGACGTTGAACGGATTGACCCCGCCAAACGGCGTGCTGTCTCGTCCAAAGGAGGGCACGTCGCTTTCTGCATACAGCGCGAATCGGCCAGCGGCCTCATCCACAACTGCATGAGTAGCAGCGACAAGGTCCTGTGTGCCTCCGGCTGTGCTTGGGCGTACGGAAGTCGGAGGGGACAACTCATCGAACAGGAGCCGGGTGAAGCTGCCGACGCCACCCTCTATACATTGCTGCGGCTGTAGTTGCTGCAGTTGGGATCGGACATCGAAGGAGAAGCTGAATGGGGTGTCGGGGTAACTTGGCTCACTGGTGCAAGGGAGAGCGGGAACAAAGCCTGCCAATCCATTCGCAGGTAGGAAAGTAGCGAGGGGAGGTAGCGATGTGCTGAGCTATACGAAGGGTTGCTGTTGTTGTTACGTTGCAATGGCCGACTTGGGGGGTCAGGGAACCAACGAGCGGCTCTTCAACCCTGCGTTTGCCCTGGTGGTTGAAATACATACCATTCAGTCCCACCCTCCGCTTACGCATTCATCGAGTGACTCACCAGGGTACTCCCTCTGGGACTTTAGGAGGAAGTGGCCTTTGATGACCTCCAGGACGTTCCGAGGCAGTGCTGCCGTCCCCAGAAAGGGCTTGATCAAGGATCATGCTGCGCACATGCCTGGAGAATGGGCCCACAGTCGCAGTCGCAGTCGCCGGCAAGGGTTGAGCAAACGAAATCCAAGGTGGGACGCAGGAAGACTAGAAGACAGAAACCCTCCAAAATCCTCCTCATCCTGCGCTTCCTGTTGTTCGGTTTGCTGTTGCTCTTCGTCGCTCGACACCGCGTGTTGGGGCTGTACGACTTCACCGATCTGGCGCACGTGTTGCTGCCGCTGCGGACCAGCAAGACGGCTGATGTTCGTCCGTCCGCCATATCCGACCACAGGAGGGCTCTCGCTGAACATTTTCAAGCCCCTCGTTAACAGACTCCGCCCGCTCCCCTGCTGCCCGCTTCACCCGCTCCCTGGTTGCTCGCGTGGACACTCGGCGGTATAGCGACTCCCCTATCGATGTTGGCAGTGGTGCTGACGTTGCCGTTGTTACTGGCGGTGTCGTCAAATTCGAAGCCATGTATGCCAGTGGATTGGAGGTAAAGTTGAGATGAGCAAGATCGACTCTGGCTCCTGCTCCCAGGACGCCAATCCATCCCTATCCCCTTCCCCACTCCCACTGCAAAGTCGCACGCCAGTCCATCCCATATTCCGCGACTTCCGCTTCACAATCCATATGCACCAAACCGTGACACCAGTACATTGGGCATCCATACAAACGGACGAAGGAAATAAAATCCATCCGCTGCGCATGTGGCAGGTCGGCCTTGGTTCTCGCGTAGCCTCCACATCTGGATCGAGAGTGGGTCCTCCTTCTGCAGCCCTCTGAGCTCCATTCTTCCACGCCAGGACCCGTGCTGGCGTGAGCCTCGGACTGGAGATCGGAGAACATGCTCGCTGAGACCCGAGCCAGCAGAAAGTGGTGGCGGCTGGTGGTGGTAGTGGGGGCTATTCTGCGCATCGGCCCCGAGACTGTCGAGGCCAGAGGGGAGGTTCGAAAAGGAAGAAGGCACGATGGAAAGCGCGGGCTTGTGTTCGCGCTCGCGCTCGTCTTCGTCGATCGTGCTCATACAGGGTCGGACACTCCCGTCTGCAGCGCGTAGCGCCAAAGCTGAGACTCGTGCTGGCGAGACTCATACTGGTGTCGATACTATTCGAGGGGGAGAGGGTTTGTTCCTGGCTGAGCGGGGGAAGGTCGCTGCTGCTGTTGCTAGTGGTTTCCATACAGCTGGTTCTGCTGCTGCGGCAGTGGTGGTGATAGCTGTCGTTTCTGCGCCTGCGCAAGGCCCTGCTAGATCTTAGGAACCCAGGTCTGGAGCCAGGGCAAGTTCGTTGGGCTCATCCAGAGTGGGTGGAAGAAGACTTGGGTGGACACGCATCGATGGTCCATGTGAATACGTGGATCTGCGTGCCCCAGGACGTCCAGGGCCATTAGTAGGACCAGGAGGACGAGGGCCGCTGTCCGAATTTTTGGCGACCCCGCCGACTGGAGGCCGCTGGAGCCGGCCGTGCACGTTTGTATTTGCACCGCTCGTGCTGGTGGTAGTGCGACTGGAAATGCTCTCGTGACCGTGGCTGATGCCCGCTGATCGCGGCCTGGGTAAGGATGCAATGAAGGCGAGATCGTCAACAGCCTGTGAGTAGCATTGGTCTTGTGCTTGTGTGAATGCGGGTGCGAGACGGAGTTGACAAAGTCAGTTGGACATGCTGCGGGGACGACTGGGAGAGGCAGGAATGCGGTGAACTGGGATGGTGCGGGTTCGGAAAGTGGTTTGTGCATGGGCCGCACACGTGTAGGATCAAAGGTGAAGGATCGGGGGTCGTGAGTGTCAGGGCATGGTTTTGGGTGGAGGATGGGTGGGTGGAAGAAGAATCGGAGTAGAAGGGTGGGGGTATATGGGGTTTGGAGATTGTAGGACGTGTAATTGGAGCCATTATGTTGGATGAGCGGAGAAGAAGAAAGGGCGAGGAACTGGGTATGCTGGGTTTGGTCGTCCATGGTGAAGCCGGTCTTCCACCCGTGTTGATAGTGGGACATTTGAACGTTGTTGTTCTGTTGTGTGTAGGCCTGGGGTGTTGAAAGGATTTACGCGAGTCTGGGCTAGTATACAACAATGTATGAAAGGATGTGTTCGTATTTCGACAAGGCTGCATGCGATGCTGTGAACACGGACTAAAAGGGACGCCAGCGATGAGAAGGGTCGGTGTTAGGAGTGAAGATACCAAGCAGGTGGTGGCAGCAGACTGCTGGGTACAGTGGATAGTCTAGCTGGGTGGACTGTGGACGAGTAGAAACCGTACAGGTGGGTCACGAGCGTCGCAAGTGGGGGAAATCGTCAACAACGTAGGGCAGTACCGGAGGATAAAGCGTAGGTAGGTGGAGGTCTCATTTGAGGGGAGTATACGCGAGGTAGAATTCGGACGAGGTTGTGCGCGAGGTGGCTGCTCCATACAGATCGTGGCTGGACGGCTGGGCGAGAGGTGGGGGCGATAGCGCCGTCGTCCTGTCTTATCGGCGAACAGGAGGGCCGAGCAGCTTAGATTGATGGAGCGCTGTAGTAAGAAACGAGTAGTTTTTAGCACTTCAGTTTACGAGCTGATTTAGACGTCGTCTTGATCAGTGCTCATGGTCTGGAAGAACGAGTCCTCACCCTTCAACCATTGTCCAATGACCCCAGAACATTGATATGGCGCCCTTAAGTGGTGGCGGTAGACAGCTGGCGAAACGGAGGCGATTTATCAATCGTTTTTCTCAAGATGGTAAAGTGGTGAGACGCGAGATGAATATAAAGAATGTCCATCTATCTCTGCCATCATCGCTAGCGGCGTCGTAGGCGTCAAGTCTAAGGTTGGTCGGTAAACAGCCATTGCTTTGAGAACCACCTCTGCCTTCTGGCGAGTACGAAAGCATATTTGAACAGCATTAATTTGGGATTACTGAACCCTCGTTACTTGGTATAAGTGCAGTCGTGGAGAGTCTGTAGTGATGAGGTGGGCATGCTCTGACCCAGAGAGGCGCTCATCCATCGCCCTGCAATGTTGAAGTCATGGACAAAATGCAAGGGACCACGTTAATCAAGGCGCTCCTGATACGGTCACACCTCCAAAGAAACATCCTCTCGAATGCGCTCTCTCAGGCGTTGGAAGACCGACACCATGGGAAATGAGGGAGACCACTGCCATGCTCCACGACTAGATTCCCTATCGAAACAAACTCGCATCGTCCTCTGTCTGCATACTAGGTTATTCTTCTCACCAAGTACCCTCACTTCTTACACCTTTGAACCTACAAGCATCCTTGTTCAATCCTCACAATTACGCCCGCCACGCAGATCCACTTGCCCAATGCTTGGATTTTTCCATGTACCACCAGCGTGTACAGCGTAGCATGTCGTCCGTGTCGGCGTCTGCGTTGAGCCCGGCGACGAGCACATCAGGAATCACTACGAAGGTGCCGAGGCCGTGTTCTACGCGTTTTGCAAGCGTAGTGGTGTTGACAGGTTTTTGCTAGCGTACCTGTGTTGCTAAGCCGTGGAACCTGGTTCACGGCAAGAGGTCGGTCCTTTTTTCCGTTCCCTCTGGGTAGGTACTGATAATTCTTACTCTAGGAGGAAGGGAATATGAATACTACTCCCCACACTCCCCACGCCTCACTCGGTTCGCGTCAAACACCCCTTGCATACTTTACAACGACCTTCTCGCCCTTGATCAACAATCTCACGGCGATCACCGCTGAGCCTTAGTGAGCGAGGCCACCAGAAAGCCATGCGTGACACTCATCCGCATATCATTGCTGACCGTTCATGTCAAAAAATTGTGGCTACTGTTGTATTCAACACAAGAATACATTCGGAATCCGTTTTGAATACCAATGATGATGCCCTGAACTATTTTTGCTTCGCAAAATCAATATCGCATTAATTAAATTTGGAATTTAAATGTTCGCTGCCATATGTGAATACAGGACATAAATGCAAAGCGAGCATGTATATTGACTACAACGTTTCATGGGCATAAGGAGATAAAAGGAAGTATAGCAGGAATTATGAGGCACGATGAGGCACGATGATAGCGCAAAGGGGACAGACATATCATTCACTGAGCCCTATTTCGTCTGAAAAACCCTAGGACCTTGTCCCTCTTTGTACGTACTGGCATGTTCACAGTCTCTCCAGTGGGCTTTGAGGTCTCGGCTGGGGTAAGGGAGGCATCAGCGCCAGCTCGCTGTGGGGAAAGGTGATGAAACATTGCATAGTGTATCGGGTATAATGCCTCTCTGGCACACGAAGCACCGACTGAAGTCCGGTGCAAAGTCACAATCTTCTAGTACCCTCCCATGATTCCTTTCCAGAAATTCAGTGGCTGCAGTATTTGCCTCGGCATATTTGCCAAGAGCATGGAAGGACTGGGCAATGTGGTGGAGAGTTGACATCAGATCCTTTTCAGCCTGAGAGTCTGTTGCAGCAAGGGCACGCCGCAGGGGGATACATTCCTGAAATGCGAGCACAGCCTCTGCATGCTGTCCAAGAGAATAACAGCTAACACCATAGTTATTAAGAGCATCACAGAGCAATTCCGTACGCTCGTTCCCTGCCTGAGCAAGGTTGCGAAGGAGTGAGATAGCCTGCTTTTCCATTACTGCTGCCTCAGGGACTTGCTTTAAATTCTGAAGTGTGGCCCCATAGTTAAGGAGTGTCCTTGCTCTCAATTCATTGTACCGAAGTGGATCCTGAGTTGACATAGTCGTACAGATCTCCAGAGCTTCCTTGTAAGCAACAATAGCATCATCATATTTTCCAATGTCATCAAGTGTTATGCCAATATTCATGAGTGTCTCAGCAAAGTTGAGATTGTGCTTCGCCGGATCATTATTAGCCAATGTGCGGCGAATTGAAACTGCCTCGTGGTATGCCTCCAAGGCATTGGAATATTGCTTGAGCCGGCGGAGGCCATATCCATAGTTGTTGTAGATGACGCTGCGGAAATAAGGATCCACCATTGTTGGTGGAAGTTCTTTCGTCATAAGCTGTACAGCATATCCCATCCATTGCACACGAAGGTGATCCTTGACCCTGAAGCTAGCTCGGCGCAACACAATAAGGAGCCTATGTTTATTTGAGTGTGAGGCATCATTCCCCACCACTTCCTCACAGATGGAGACGGCCTGGATGAAGAGAGTATGAGCCCGGGGCTGATAGACAGAGAGCCGGGCAATACGTGAAATTGTCTCAGCCTGCTCATGTCTGAACTCGACTGACCGTCGACCCAAAGCCTCGGCAAGATCAAGTGCACAGTTGCCCGTTAGGCGGCATTCATCATACAGTTTCAGGTCATCCAGGACCCATGCGAGGTCACGGAGATTATGTAGGACGACAAGCGTAGAGATATCACAAGATTGGACAATATCCCGAAGCAATTCCTCGGCCTCATCCAGATATTCTTCCATTTCGTTTGCTTCCTTCCGGCAGACAACGGTCTTGCCATTCTCGGTAGAAAGCTCGATCGTATCCGAGTCAGAGGCGAGGAGGGTACGGTATTCCTCTAGGCGAAGCTTGATACGATCATATGAAAGAGAGGCGTCAGGGGATAATATGGAGAAGGCAACAGTGGATGTGGTTGTATTGGCCACGACCTGAGAATGATACCTATTAGTATATATGTATAAGCGTGGATGGTGACGCACCCTTGTTGTCTGGCTATTGAAGCCAGCCGGTTCGACTTGCGAGTGCATTGATAGACTACGAGAGCGTTGGCGGACCTGCCCCTGCTGGAGCATGGTGAACATCTGTTGGAACTGCGCTGCCATTTCGGTGTGAACAGAGTCCAGTCGTCCAAGGATCACGTTTGTGGATACGAGTGTGCAGACTTGCAGTCGTGCCTGACAGTGATGGAGATCAGCGGTCCGCCTCCGAAACCTGAGCGCCCTCCCCCCACATACCTGCCATCGAGCGCGAACGCTACTGATCTTTGCATTTGACGCGGCTAATTTCTCACGTAGATCTCCGGCTTTCCACAATTCCTTAACACCCGGCAGCTTCTTCTTCTTGGCCAGGTTCGGATTGACCGAGTTCAGCCATTCGTCGAGGTCGCGTAGGATTCTGCGTCGTCGTGTCAGGCCTGTCTGCGAACTGCGAACGGGAAGCAAGAACAACTCGTACTCTGCAAGCTCCTTCAGGTCGGTGTCGAGTTCGTGCTGGTCCAACAGTGCCTTGTTGTTGTTGTAGAGTGACTCGAGGAGGTTGATATCCTTTTCGTATTCGATGAGTGCTGCCAAGAGTTCCGCCTTCTCCGATGCGACCTGCGAACACGGATATAGAATATAGAATAATCATGAGCGCTCTGATGGTACGCAGAGGGTGAGGAGGATAACGGACGTACCAATTTGATCTTGTCCCGTAATTCTTTTGCACATTTGAAGACTGGAATGGCCAGTCCGACGACCGCGCGAGTTGCGCCGAGGGCTTCCATAGGTGGTCGAGATGAACGAGTTGATTGGGAGAGTTGTTGGGGGGTACAGCTTACAGACTCGGAGCAGTTCAAGCTGTGGTGGGAACGGGCGTCTAACGGAATAAGAGAAGTGGCCAGTCTCCAGCCAGACCCTAGACGAGACGGAGACGGCGGCTCAGTTGATAGTAGGTGCATGTTGGGCACACTGGCCGAGATGTTGCCTCTGGGTACCACATATATATGCAACAACTACCGTGTTCCAATTTATTGGCAGTCATCATAATAGATTCCCATTTTACATAAATGGACCACAAACGACAACGAGGCGAGGAAGAGTGCAGAGCGCAGAGCACACAGTGCATGAGATGAAAGATTATTTGTCGAGAATTCACCATTGTGGGAAAAGAGAAGCGGCGGTGTAGCAAAGGAAAAGGGCAGAGACGATGAAGAAGAACCATACAGGGCGACACAAGGTTTCATACAGATCAATCAGAGGGAGAGATTAGGGATCGGGCCCCGGAGGATAAGGCCGATGGAAGAGGGCGAAAGTTGAACACAACCAGATAATAGCACAATGGAATGGCCTTTTACACGACAAGGGCAGGAGACGTCTACTATAGGTTACGAGAGCGGGAAGAGCGTGGTATACCGGGGTGGGTATAATGATCATCCAAACACAGCATCCATGACCTCCTGAGCCAATCAGATGTACTGAGTACTTGGCTGGGTCCAAAGTCCCGCCGTTTCCTGAGGGGTGGGCTCCAGCAGAATCGGTCGCAAGGGAGGAAGCGCTAGGCTGATGCTGCCACTCGATCGTCACGGCCATTTCATGGCGAGCTTGGTGGGGCTTCCGAGATCCCGAGAGTACTAGAGGAGGCGAGAGGTCGTGTCGGCGGGGAGAGCCCGGCGGCGCTGGACATGGAGTCACGTCCTTTGGCGGTAGCGATACTGCAAGCGGTGCCTGTAGCAGTGACGGATGGCACCGACTTCCTCGAGCTAGTTGCAAGGCTGCGGCCGTTGTGATTGCGCTTCTTGATCCCGTCCGTCTTGAGGGACAAAGGCCAAGTGATACCGTGGGGTTTCTGTTGAGGCGAAAAGACCAGGTTCAGTATAATTCACAATCACTGCTAACATCTGGGAGAACACTCACGAAGGACAAACCACACGCGTTGCACAGCGGTTAGCCCTGTGGGTCACGTCTCCAGAGCGGTCTTGTGGCGGGCTTGCATGGGTCGGCCCTCCTCCACCGGCGGGGGATACCCTACCAATGGAGACACTACCCGACCACCCGAAGCAGCACCGACGACAGTCGCCTCTCCGGATACAGACTACTCGCGCTCGACAGTAACACACCCGGGCGCGCCTATACTCATACTTCCTCTCCCAGAGCTAACAGGCCCGACGCTAGTGCGCGTGCAATAGCCGCAGACGAGCTGGGCCTTCTCCTCTTCGCGTTTGCATAGATTGTCGGCGCGTCCGTGCGCTCAGACGTTCCCGGAGCCAGCAGTGTCCGGACTCCGCTGCTTCCCCACTCAGCCAGGGTGCTGACAAGCGCACCGCCGAAAAGATTCGGATCGAGGTAGGTGTATGGTTGACTGCTCCGGCAGCAGCAGGTGCAGACGCAGACGCAGTAGTAGCCGAGTCGTACCACCCAAACGACTAGTATGGGAACATGCTGAGGGTCGCCGTCCTGCCGACGTTGAATGGATCGAGTCGGCAAACGGAGCGCGCTCCTCTAAAGGCGGGCAGACGGCGGGAGGATAACTCATCAAACGGGGGCGAGGTGAAGCTGCCGATCCCACCGTCTGCGCATTACTTCTGTTGCTGCTGTTGTTGATGATGAGATCGGCCATCGAAAGAGAAGCTGAACGGGGTTGGAGCAAGTTGGCCGAGTCCAGCCATCCGTTGGGGTCGCGCAGGGTTCTGCGCCATCGTCAGACCCGCCCGCGAACGAAACCAAAGACCACGCGTACTATGCGAACTCATTCAGGCCGGTGTCGAGTTTGTGCTAGTCCAATAGTTCATTGTTGGTGTTGTAGAGTGAATCGATGAGGTTTCATATTCGATGAGCGCTGTCAAGAGTTCCGCTTTCTCCGGTGCGACCTGCGAACACAGATGGAGAATGATTATGAGCAGTCTGAGGGTATGCAGAGGCTTTGGAGGATAACGTACGGACAAGTTTGATCTTGTCCCGTAATTCTTTTGCGCATTTGAAGACCGGAATGGCTAGTCCGTAGTTGCGCCGAGGGGTTCCATAGGTGGTCGAGATGAACGCGTTGATTGGGAGAGTTGTTGGGGGACACGGTGTGCAGACTCGGAGCAGTTCAAGCTCTGGCGGGAACCGGCGTCTATAATGGTTCGGCTGCCTCTCGTGGGAACATGGCGAGGCTACATCCACTCGGGGCAACATTGCAATCGCCGAGCGTCTCTAGCATTTCTCGTGTCCCAACATTTACTGTCTACTCTGCATGCCGCGGCACTTTCCGTTTCCCGCTCACGTGGCAGCCACTCTATCTGCCAACGGAGTCTGAATTCGACTGCCCACCGCTCAGTTGAATTGACCTGTAACATTTCTGCAGAGTAATGACCGAGCGATTCGCCAACGATGATCCCAGCATACAACGCGACCATGCAGAGCAAACCTACTATGGACGCACATGAA
>Ga0307515_10003393_pt1 | contig 33536 bp, 26 predicted proteins | sample 17_EM_MG_FD_194513 | JGI IMG/M metagenome (GOLD analysis project Ga0307515, IMG submission 194513) | Populus trichocarpa ectomycorrhiza microbial communities from riparian zone in the Pacific Northwest, United States - 17_EM | ecosystem: Host-associated > Plants > Roots > Unclassified | place...
AAGGCATCAATTTCGAAATTTAATTTTTTTCTCAATAGAGAAAAGTTTTGACGCTCAACAAGCCCGCCCACGCAAAACATTTTAGAACCGTTAACGCGGCTTTCTATAAAATTAAATGAGCTGTGTTAAGGCCTGGCGTTTTGCATCAACGAACTGTTGAATTTAACAATAAGCCCAAACAGGTCTTTATATTTATTTAAGGGTAGCGTGGCGCTGATATCAAATACATCGTGATAAGCCTTTATGCCGCCCATGGTATAAATAAAAAATGCTGGTACCCCTTTTTCGGTAAATAAATAATGGTCGCTGTTGGCAGCTTTGCCGCGTTTGGCTACTTTAATAAAATAGTGGTTATCGTTATTTATCTGCTGCATGGCGGCAAACTCCTGCGGATAAACGGTGGCGTTTACCACCGTTATTCCTTCAACACCAGTGCCGTTCAAATCCAGGTTAATCAAAAAACGAATCTTTTTCAAGTCGGTCAAGGGGTTTTCTGTAAAGTATTTTGAGCCAAGCAGGCCGGCTTCCTCACCCGAAAAAGCAATAAAGGCCATGGTATAAGGCTGTGGGTTTGCCGCGTAATATTTGGCCAGGCTCAGCATTTGCGTTAACCCGCTGGCATTATCGTTGGCGCCGGGGAAATAAGTATCGCTGCCCATGCCGCCCAAATGATCATAATGAGCGGTAACCACTATCATCGAATCGGGCTTAACCGTTCCCTTTATTACTCCACAAACATTGGCTGTTTTAAAATCGGGGATGAGTTTATTTTCTATAGCTACCGTTAACGAAGAGGGGGGCTGTTTCAGTGCTTTTTTATCAACCTGTATCACGGTAAAATCCAGCGCTTTACCATCAACCGACCAGGTTAGTTTATTCTCTAAAGAAACAATGACCCGGTTTTGCCTGTCCACAAAGTGTGTGCTGTCTGTTTGTTCCAGTTTGCCGGTTGCCGTTATGCCACGGCTATCGGGGCTCACAATAAATTCCCTACCCGGAATAAGCTTAATCCCATTGATGGCCACATCCATTTTGCCGGGGAAAATATTAACCGGGTAACTAAATTCCTGCAGGTAATTTTTGCCTGCCATTGGTTTTACCCCATAGCTTTTAAACTGTGCCGATATAAATGCCGCCGCTTTATGTACACCATCACGGGTATAACCACGACCCCAAAAATATGGCGAGGTAAGGGTATCCACCAGTTTACGCGCATACAGGCTGTCCTGTGCAAATGCACCGCCGGATACAAAAAACAGCAGCAGGGTAAGTTTAAATTTCATTTATTGTGATGCAGGTAATATATAGAAGCTAAAAGCAGAATGCACAAAGCTTAAAGCCAACTCAATGATTTTCTATTTGATAAAAGGATATATGTAAAATTAATAGACTCTATATAATTTGCGAGGTAGTAATTTATATAATAACAACGGAATGCTACATAAAACTATCCACTTCCCTATAAGCTTTTATCAAAGCCAGCTCGCCTTCTTTGCCCTGGCCGGCGGTGCCATGTTCCATGCCTAAAACGCCGCGATAGCCCTTGTTATAAATGTGTTTGAAAATATTTTTATAGTTTACCTCGCCCGTGCCGGGTTCTTTGCGGCCGGGGTTATCGCCAATTTGGTAATAACCTATTTCGTCGTAAACCAAATCGAGGGTTGGGATAATGTTGCCCTGGTTGCGCTGTACATGGTACATGTCATATAATATTTTGCATGATGGGCTGCCTACGGCCTTGCAAATGGCATAAGCCTGGTCGGGTGTACGCAGGAAAAGGTCGGGGTTGTCGCTTAATGGCTCCAGCACCATAATAACTCCGTGGGGCTCTAAAATGGCGGTGCCTTTTTTAATAGCTTCTATTACATTGCCGGTTTGTACGCCAATGGGCAGGTTGCGCGCAAAATCGCCGGGTACAACAGTTACCAGTTTGCTGTTGATGCGTTTGGCAATTTCAACCGCCTGTTTGCACGATGCTATAAATTTCTCCACCTGGTCGGCCTTGCCCGATGCCAGCATGTTGCTGTCATTACCCAAACCTGGCTGAACGAACACGCCCATAGCCATGCCCAGCCTGGCCAATGTATCGCCAATTTTTTTCTGCTCATCTTCGGTACGATGGCTCATGCCGTTATCCTCAATAGCGCGGAAGCCTTTATCGTGGGCAAATTTTATCTGCTCCACAAAATTATCGCCGGCGTGGTTTTTAAACATGCCATCGTGAATGCCATAATTAAGATTGAAAGGCTTATCGGCAGCGGTTGTTGCCACACCAGCCGGATCGGCACAGCCGGTAAGCGTAGCAGCGTTTAATACGCCGGTACTTAATAATGATGCGCCTGCCAGCATCGAGCTTTGCACAAAGTTTCTGCGTTTCATAGGCCTGAATTGGTTTGAGGCAGCAAGATAGTTTTATTGAAGGCAAAATTCAACAATAAAAATTCAAAAATGGATGTATGGACAACCAATAGCGCAGTAAACGCTAAATTTTATTCCCTCTTTCACCGGCTTCAACCCGTCGTTTACCGACGAAAACCCGGCCTACATCTAATTCACCCGAAATGGCTGTAACGTTTCAAAAATGGGGGAGTCTTATTGGTGTATTTAAAAATTACAATATACAATTACTTGACAATCAAAATATTAATATCATGAAAACTACATTATTAACCATCGCCGCTTCATTAGTTTTAGCAGCTGGTTTATCAAACTCAACCTTCGCATCTACAAAAAATACCCAAACTGTTGCTACCGTATTAACCGATGTAAGCCACATCAACAAAATCGAGATCCGTGGTAACGTTGAACTTTACGTATCGGCCGGAGCAACCGACCAGGTGAAGGTTTACAATAAGTATTATGCCGAAAGTGCCCTGGTACAAAGCTCAAAAGGTGTATTACGCATTACATCATACAGCAACGAAAAATTGGTGGTTTGGGTAACAGCCAATGATCTGGCGGCTATCAGCGCCTACGATAACGCCGAGGTTAAATCATTCGGTAACCTATCTGCCATCGAACTGGAAGTTAACCTGCATAACAACGCCACCGCCAATTTGAAACTGGATGTTTATACTGCTAACGTAAACACAAGCGATAAATCAAAAATTGAATTATCGGGAACTGCCGAAGTATATACTTTAAACCACAATACCCAATCAAGTGTAAACAACAACAAATTTGTTGCCCAGGCCTACACTGATAAAGTAACCAACAGTCCCGCCAAACAAAACAACGACTTAGCGGGCATCTAATCTCTCAAGACTTTTGCAAAAGTCCATCATATATTACTACGGGAAGCTATCATATATATGATGGCTTTTTTTGTTTTGTGGACTTAGAATAGTATCAAGTATCAAGACCGCTGCAAAATAGTATCAAGTATCAAGGCCGCTGCAACCCGGTTAGTCCGAAAGTCAAAAAAATCTTGATACTTGATACTTGCGACTTGATACTATTTAAAAATATTTCCTCCATTCACCGATGATTTCACCGCGTTCGCCGATTAAAACCGGGTGTACATCTAATTCATCCAAAACGGCTGTAACGTTTTAAAAATGGTGGCGTCTTATTGGTGTATTTAAAAATAACACAATACAATTACTTGACAATCAAAATATTAATATCATGAAAACTACATTATTCACCATCGCCGCTTCATTAGTTTTAGTAGCTGGTTTATCAAACACAACTTTTGCATCTACAAAAAATACTCAAAATGTTGCTACCGTATTAACCGATGTAAGCAATATCAATAAAATTGAAGTTCGCGGTAATGTTGAGCTTTATGTATCTGCCGGTACTGCCGATCAGGTTAAGGTTTACAACAAATACTATGCATCCGGTGCATTGGTACAAAGCTCAAAAGGGGTGCTGCGCATTGCATCATACAGCAACGAAAAATTAGTGGTTTGGGTTACCGCAAATGACTTGCATGCCATCAGCGCTTATGATAACGCCGAAGTTAAATCATTCGGTAAACTATCTGCCATTGATCTGGATGTTAACCTGCACAACAATGCTACCGCTAAATTAGATTTGGATACTTATAACACCAACGTAAATGTAAGCAACAACGCTAAAATTGAGCTTGCCGGTACAACCGAGGTTTATACCCTTAACCACAACCTGCAATCAAGCGTTAATAACAACAACTTTACAGCCGCCACTTATACCGATAAATTAACCGATATCGCATCTGCCAAAAATGAAAACGAGTTTGCCGGTTTGTAATTATATAAGCACCAGTAACTTTTGCAAAAGTCTATCATATATTCTGAAAAGCTATCATTTAAAATATGGTAGCTTTTTTTAATTTTGATGTAACATCCGTATCGAAACCAACGTCATAAAAATCAAAACACTATGAAAAAATTTAACCTGAATATCGCAGCTTTAGTTGCCATTATTGTATTTGTAAGTATATTTTCATCATGCCGCCTTCACTGCGTACGTGGCTCTGGTAATATAACCACCGAAAATCGCCAGGCCGAAGAGTTTACCAACTTAGATATTGCCGGCGCCTTTAAAGTAATTTTAAAACAGGACAGCTCGCTTAAAATAAGTATCACCGGCGATGATAACCTGCTTAAATATGTATCAACCTCGGTTGAGGGCGGCGAGTTGCGCATCAAATCAAAAAAATCTTTTTGCGACGATCATATCGAGATCACCGTTGGCGTGCGTAACCTGAAAGAGATAGATGCATCCGGCGCGGTTGAAGTTTCATCAGACGGGAAAATAAATGCCGGTGATTTTAAATTCCATTTATCGGGCGCTACAAAGGTTAACCTCGACCTGAATGCAGCCGGCGTGAAAACCGAAAGTAGCGGCATGAGCGAATTAAACCTGAAAGGACAGGCGGCATCGCATCGGGTTGAATCAAGCGGCGCCACCAAGATCAACGGGTTTGATTTTGTTGTCGGCGATTATGACATCAATACCTCGGGCGTAAGCAACTGCAAAATCAATGTGTTAAAAACGTTAAATGTACATTCCAGCGGCGCCTCCGAAATCGAATATAAAGGTTCGCCGGCAACAGTAAATAACGATAAATCGGGAGCATCGAGCATAAAAAAAGTTGATTGATGCCAGTCTTAAGTTAAAATCACAACCGCCATCTTATCATGAAAAAGTTTTTAAAGTATACAGCTTACTTTATAATAGCTGTAGTTTTAATTGTTATTGCAGGCGTATCATACATTACGCTTGCATTGCCCAATGTTGGTAAGCCCGAAGAAATTAAAGTAGAAGCCACGCCGCAGCGTATTGAACGCGGAAAATACCTGGCAAATCATGTAACGCTGTGTATGGATTGCCACTCTACCCGCGACTGGACAAAATTTGCCGGCCCTATGCTGGAGGGTACCGATGGTAAAGGCGGCGAAAAGTTTACCGCCGCTGTGGGTTTCCCGGGCAATGTAGAAGTGCCAAACATTACGCCCTATAATTTGGGCAATTGGACAGATGGCGAGTTATTCCGTTCCATTACTACGGGTGTTAAAAAAGATGGCTCGGCTATATTCCCGCTGATGCCCTGGCCATATTACTCCAAAATGGACCGCGAAGATCTTTACAGTATCATAGCCTATATTCGCTCGCTTAAACCAATAAAAGTAGATTACCCGAAAAGTACACTCGATTTTCCGTTGAATATATTAGTACATACTATGCCGCAAAAGGCAAGCTTAGGCACGCGCCCAAATGAAAAGGATACCCTTAAATATGGCGAATACCTGGTTACCTCGGCAGCTTGTATGGAATGCCACAGCCAGGTTGATAAAGGTAAAATTATACCAGGCCTGGAATATGCCGGCGGCCGCGAATTTGTGATACCGGGGTATGGCGCTGTAAAATCATCAAATATTACATCTGATAAAGAAACCGGTCTGGGCAACTGGACAAAAGCGCAATTTGTAAACCGCTTTAAGGTTTATGCCGATAGTACAAAAGGCCCCATGGGGGTTAAATCACATGAATACCAGTCAATTATGCCCTGGTACAAATACGCCGGTTTAAAAACAAGCGACCTGGAGGCTATTTATGCCTATGTTAAAACCATTAAACCGGTTAAAAACCAGTTTGTGAAATTTGTGGCGAAGTAATAATAAATTATGAGAAGTAAAGTTGCGCAACGGATTCAGGCTGAAACGCCCCGCCACGTACGGATTTTTGTGCGGTGGTATACGTATATTACAGTCCGGATAAATAAAATAGCGCAAATGAAAAATCGTTAGTAGCGAACAAAAGCTTTATTTATTCAAGAGCTTTAATTAAAAATAAATTCATACTTTTGCGCCTCGAAATTTGTATAGTCCGCAAGTTATTTTCGGTCTACATTTCAATGGATCAATTAAAATACCCGGTAAAAAGATGAATATTACACAGGAAAAAGTAGATGCCCTGAATGCAGTTGTTAAGATCAATATCGTTCCTGCCGATTATCAGCCACGCGTTGATAAAGCGATAAAAGAAAACGCAAAAAAAGCAAAATTACCAGGTTTTCGCCCGGGAATGGTGCCAGCATCACACATCAAAAGAATGTACGGTAAAAGTATTTTGGTTGATGAGATCAATAACCTGTTACAGGATACCTTAACCAAATATATTGAAGAGCAGGACCTGCGCGTATTAGGCCAGCCTTTGCCAAAAACCGATAACGAAAAAGAATATAACTGGGATTTTGCGGATAATTTCGAGTTCAATTATGAACTGGGCTTAGCCCCTGAATTCAATATTGATTTTTCATCAACAGATAAAGTTACCCAGTACGTAATTAAAGTTGATGACGAAACATTGGCTTCCCGCATCAAAAATATTCGCCGCAGCTATGGCAAAATGACAAATCCTGACGTATCGGCAGACGATGACGTCCTTTACGGCGAATTAGTCCAGCTTTCTCCGGATGGTAGTGTTTTTGAGGGTGGAATAAGCAATACAGCATCTGTACGTTTAGACCAGGTTAAAGACGAAGCCATTAAAGCTTCATTGATTGGCCTGAAGAAAGGTGATATTGTAACCTTCGATATTCAGAAAGCTTATGATAACGATGCAGCTAAGGTTGCCGGTTTATTAAAGATAGAAGAAGACGAAGCGGCTGATTTAAAATCGGACTTCCAGCTATTGGTTAAAAACGTTAACCGTTTAGAAGAAGGTGATTTAAACCAGGAGTTCTTTGACAAATTATTTGGTGAAGGTGTAGTAACAACCGAAGCGGAATTTACAGCTAAAATTACCGAAGAGCTTGAAACAATGATGGTGCAGGATAGCGAACGCAAATTGCAGGACGATATTTACAAAGCCGCCATTGCTAAAGTTGACTTTAATTTACCTGACGAGTTTTTAAAACGCTGGTTAAAAGCTACTAACGAAAAACTGACTGCGGAAGAACTGGAAGGCGGTTATAATGATTTTGCTCAAAACCTTAAATGGACTTTGATCGAGAACAAAATAATTACCGATAACAAAATCGAAATTAAATACGATGAGGTTTTCGCGCTTGCAAAAGTAAGGTTAGATCAGCAGTTCAGGATGTACAGCCCGCAGGCTATCCCTGAGGAGCAATTAGCCCAGTACACCGTACAATACCTGCAAAACAAAGAGAATGCTAACAAAATATTTGAAGAAGTAAAAGCATTAAAGGTGTTTGACTATATTAAAAGTGTAATCACTTTAGATAAACAAGACATCCTGTTTACTGATTTCAATAAATTGGTTTCTGAGAAATAGGGAACACAATTTTTAAATATATTTTACCAAAAGCAACTCACAAGGTTGCTTTTGGTGTATAGGTAGGGTTGGAAGTTAAAAAGTCCGGAAGTCAGTAAAGTCGGAAAGTCTGGAAGTTATTGACTTGTCGGCCTGCTACAAAACAGCATACTTTCTTAACTTTCGGACTTTGCTGACTTTCGGACTTCCCGACTCCATTCACCACACAAATAATTTTTACTTTATACAAACTATCTTCCTAAAATTGTATTCAACTAAAAACTATATTTATCCGCAGGTAAAATGCCTGCATTCTAAAAATAAAACATACACAAACACCATGAGTAATAATATCGATAAAAACGAATTCAGAAAATACGCTGTTAAACACCACCGTATTAACAGCCTCTTTGTAGATAAATATCTTGGAAACTTTGATAGCCGCCGTATGCCGCAGGGTATTGCCACAACGGTACCAACCGGTATGACGCCTTATATTATTGAAGAACGCCAGCTTAACGTAGCCCAGATGGACGTGTTCTCGCGTTTGATGATGGACCGCATTATTTTCCTTGGCGATGCGATTTATGAAAATATTGCAAACATTATCCAGGCTCAATTGCTGTTTCTACAATCGGCTGATGCTAAACGCGATATCCAGATCTATATCAATTCACCTGGTGGTTCGGTATATGCAGGTTTAGGTATTTATGATACCATGCAGTTTATTTCAAACGATGTAGCAACTATTTGTACAGGTATGGCCGCTTCGATGGGCGCTGTATTATTAGTAGCCGGTACCGAAGGAAAAAGGGCTGCATTGCCACATGCAAGGGTAATGATACACCAGCCATCGGGCGGTGCACAGGGCCAGCAATCAGATATTGAGATCACCTACCATGAGATCACTAAACTGAAGAAAGAATTGTACCAGATAATTGCCGATCATAGTGGCGCCTCATTCGAAAAAGTTTGGGATGCATCAGACCGCGATTACTGGATGATTGCCGAAGAAGCCAAAGAATTTGGTATGGTAGACGAGATTTTAAGAGGAAATAAAGGGAAGTAAGTCTTAAGACGGAAAGTCCGAAAGTCCGGAAAGTCCGGAAGTATTTAGTTCGAAAGTCTGGAAGTCTGAAAGTGAGTTTTTACTTTCGGACTTGCCGACTTTCGGACTTCCGGACTACTCCACTTTGAATTCTCGCACTAATTAACTAATTTTGATTAAGTAAACGAATCAGATGAATAAAAGCAGTAAGGAAATCAGGTGCTCATTTTGCGGCGCCGGAAAACAGGATTCCCTGATGTTGATTGCAGGGCTCGACGCTCATATCTGTGATAAGTGCGTTAACCAGGCTAATGAAATATTAGCTGAGGAGTTAAAGGTACGTAAAGTAAAGTCGTCGCCACTGGCGCCTGCGTTGCTTAAACCATACGAGATCAAAACTCACCTCGATCAATATGTTATTGGTCAGGATGATGCCAAAAAAATACTATCGGTAGCGGTATATAACCATTACAAACGCCTTAACCAGCGTATAGATAAGGATGAGGTAGAGATTGAAAAATCGAACATCATTATGGTTGGCGAAACAGGAACAGGTAAAACCCTGCTTGCCAAAACCATGGCCAAAATATTAAATGTTCCGTTTTGTATTTGCGATGCCACCGTACTAACCGAAGCTGGTTATGTGGGCGAGGACGTGGAAAGCATCCTTACCCGCTTGCTGCAAAGCGCCGACTACGATGTTACCCTTGCCGAAAAGGGAATTGTTTACATTGATGAGGTAGATAAAATTGCCCGCAAGAGCGACAACGCTTCCATCACCCGCGATGTATCCGGAGAAGGTGTGCAACAGGCCTTGTTGAAGATCCTGGAAGGTACAATGGTTAACGTACCACCCCAAGGTGGCCGTAAACACCCCGATCAAAAAATGATCACGGTGAATACCAGCAACATCCTGTTTATTTGCGGCGGCGCTTTTGATGGCATCGACCGTAAAATAGCAAACCGTCTGCGTACGCAAACAGTTGGTTATAAATTAAAGCGCGATGATGGCGAGATAGATATGAAAAATCTGTACAAGTACATCACCCCGCAGGATTTGAAGTCATTTGGGTTAATACCCGAGTTGATTGGCCGTTTGCCTATATTAACCTACTTGAACCCGCTTGACAGGGCTGCCCTGCGCAATATTTTAACCGAGCCTAAAAACTCGCTGTTAAAGCAATACAAAAAACTGTTTGATTATGAAGGCGTAAAGCTGGATTTTGAAGACGAAGTGCTGGAGTTTATTGTGGATAAAGCAATGGAGTTTAAATTAGGGGCAAGGGGCTTACGATCAATATGTGAGGCCATTATGATTGACGCGATGTTTGAGTTCCCATCTAAAAAAGATGTAAAACGCCTGCATATCACGTTGGATTACGCCCACGAGAAATTTGAAAAATCGGATCTGAAAAAATTAAAAGTAGCTTAACCTCCCGGTAAAACCCCGAAGCTATCTTTATTGAAATAACACAGACCCTGGTGAAACGCCGGGGTTTGTTGTATAAGAAACATTCTTTTACCAAGGCAGCCCCAACAGGCTGCCATTGCTGGTTAAAACAAAAAATTATTTAATATGAACGAAGAATTAAATGCAAAAAAGAACCCTACTGATGCACCGGTAGTAAAGGAAGTGCAGTCGCCTGTAAAATCGGGACTGAAGACAAAAGAGGCAATTGTGGCCAACTGGCTGCCACGCTATACCGGCCGACCGCTGGAGGCTTTTGGAGATTATATTATCTTAACCAATTTCTCAAAGTATATCCAACTATTTAGCCAGTGGAATGATGACGCGCCGATAATGGGCCTCGAGAAACCCATGCAAAGCGTTACCGCCAATGGCATTACCATTATTAATTTTGGTATGGGCAGCTCTGTTGCTGCAACAGTAATGGATCTTTTGACTGCTATACACCCCAAAGCGGTGATATTTTTAGGAAAGTGCGGAGGTTTAAAAAAGAGGATCGCAGTAGGTGAGCTTATCCTGCCGATAGCGGCAATCAGGGGCGAGGGTACATCTAACGACTATATGCCTGCCGAAGTGCCTGCATTGCCGTCATTTGCCCTGCAAAAAGCCATCTCGACCACCATTCGTGATTTTAGCCGCGATTACTGGACAGGTACCTGCTACACCACCAACCGCCGCGTTTGGGAACACGATAAAATATTTAAAAAATACCTGAAAGATTTACGCGCCATGGCGGTAGATATGGAAACCGCCACAATTTTTACCACCGGCTTCGCCAACAAGATCCCCACGGGAGCGCTGCTGCTGGTATCAGACCAGCCAATGATCCCCGAAGGTGTTAAAACCGCCGAAAGCGATTCTGTTGTAAGCGAACAATATGTAGAAACGCATTTGAAAATTGGTATTGAATCGTTAAAGCAGTTGATTAATAATGGGTTAACTGTTAAGCATTTGAAATTTTAAGGTGGTTCATTAGTTCACTTGTTCATTAGTTCATTGGTCTTGTCCTGCGGTTGGTGCGCTACAACTGTTTAGGTGTCGAAAGACAATCGAAGTTTTTAAAACTAAGTCTGGTGCTCACCTATTTCCGCGTTCAACAATAACCTAATGACTCAATGACCCAATGACTACCTGTTTCATCCCTTCCCGCCCGTAAAATACCGGGAAATACATCATTTCGGCTTTAGCCGGGTTTAGGGTGTATTTGCCATCATAGCGAGGGATTAGGTTTACGGTGAAAGTATATTTGCCCTCTTTTAGTTTGCGGCAAAATATACTTACTTTCTCTTTAAAATATTCCCGGTGAACCTCGTTGTTGCCCCAGGGTTGGTCTTTGCTTTCATAGGAGCATCCTGCCGGGATAGGAATTTCTATCATAACAAAATCGGCATCGCCTTTGGCGGTTACTTCAGCTCGTAACTGTACAACTTCGCCGCCTTTCAGGCTGGTAACTTTTTGTTCTTTCCGCTCGAACCGGGTATTTACTGTAAAGTCTTTACTTACCTTTTCCGGTTTGGTGTTCCAGAATTTTTGCGATCCGGTAATGTATACCGGTAAGCTGCCGGTTTTGCTAATACTGATGTTTTCAGGTTTAAACGTGGCGGAGTGAGGGAAAGTGCTTATTGTTTGGGTGGCTGCTCCCTTAATGGTTATAGCTGATGGTTTTACCTGGTTATCAGCAACCAGCAAATCGGGCAGGATAGTTTCCAGTATTAATGCCGATTCGTAGGTATTACGCCATTCGCCATGACTGCGCTGTTCTAAAAAGTAGTTTTGTATTTTGCGCAGCAGTTCGGGGTGTTTGCCTTCAGCTTTAATAATCTGGTAGGCCAATACGCTTAGCTGAACAGAATTATCAAAAAAGCGGTAACTGTCGTCGCCCCAGTAAATATTACCAAATAGAGTGTGGTGCTCGCGGGCATACAAACTATCCAGTTTAACAGGTAAGCCGGTTTCCTGCTTCACCAGCATCAGTCTTAATTTATCATAAGCAGATAGCGGGATGCCGGTTTTTAGTTTGAAGGCTTTGTTTTCCTTTTCAACAATGTCGATATATTTTTGAAAGTCAACCTTGGCTTGTAATTTATGGAGCAATTCCAGGCAGGTTAGCTTATCTGCACCGCGATAGCTTTCCAATTGATAAACCAGGTAGTCAGTCAGTTTTTGTTTATCCAACTGGATCATGTAGCCTTCCTTTTGGGCATCTAATAAAGCCTCTACTGCATGCAGGCTAATCCAAAGTTCCTCGTCTGTATCTTTCCACCAGCCCCAGGTGCCGTTGGTTTTACGGTTTTCCTGCAGTTTTTTAATAACTTCCTGTATATTTTTACCGTATTTAAATTCTTCGCCCAGGAATTTTTTTATCCGGCGTTCGGCCAGCAGGCCTTTTAATTTTGAGGCCAGTTGTTCGTTACACAAGTATTTGTATTCGCGCAGCTTGCGGGATTCTTCGGCCAGGGTTGGTAACACGGAAGCCTCGGCCCGGAAGGTAACAGGTCCCATTGCCGGGTCGAATTTCAGGTTTACCGTGGTATCACCATTTAAGGAATTAAATACCCCCTTGGTTTCTTCAACCCCCTGTTTTATAACAGGCACCTTCCGGCGTTCGCCATCAAAATAGCCGTTATCGCGCTTTATGGTGTATTCAAAATTCAGGCTGTCGGAGTTGTCCGCAACTATACCAAGTGTATCTATCTTCGAATTTTTAACCTCAAGTTCATCCTGTTTAAGCTGTTTGTCATTGTAAGTGAATGTGCGGGTAAGCTTAACACTGGCAGAATTATAGTTCATTACTTTGCCAATCAGTTTCATTTCATCGCCGGCTACAGCAAACTGGGGTGCGATAAAATTGGCGCTCAGTGGTTTGAATGATTTGATATTATTTTCGGCAAAACCGGTTTGCTGCTTATCAGAAATACCGATGATAAATGTGCGCCAGTTGGTAATATCATCCGGGAAGGTAGCTGTAAAACTGGCTTTGCCCAACTCATTGGTGGTAAGTTTTGGTTGCCAGTACGCATAATCAGAAAAGTTATTGCGTAGCGAAAGTTCGCTGCCGGGCTGGCTGGGCTCATTTGCTTTATTTACGGGTGCGCCTGGCTTTGGTTTGGTCCTGATTACAATTACACCGTTGGCGGCGCGGGCACCATAAATGCCTGTAGCTGCGGCATCTTTTAATACACTTATTTCCCCAATACTTTCTTTGTCTATACCATCCATGCTCTCAACAATTTCACCGTCCACCACAATTAATGGTTTAGCCGAAGGAAGGCTTGATACTCCACGTATTTGAATATTAACGCCGCCACCCGGTGTGCCATCTGTTACCATCAGGCCAGCAACCTGGCCCTGTACGGCAGACATTGTAGTTACTGACATGGTCATGTTTTTTTTCAACGCCGTGCCATAACCAATCACCACCACTTCGTTAAGCGCATTGCTTGACGCTTTGAGGCTTATTTTTACGGTAACTCCAGGCTGAATGACAATCTCTTTTTGCTCGTAACCAACAAAACTGACCACTAATTTGCCGTTCGCTGGTACCCTAAGCCTGAAGTGGCCGCTAATGTCAGTTACAGTGCCTGTTGCAGTCCCTTTTACCCTTACAGTAACACCTGGTATAGGTGTATTATCTTTAACGTCTGTCACTATACCGGTCATTACATTACTAAAATTATCGGTGTTTAAATATTTTTCATTAAATGCTTCTTTTATTTTTAATGCATCATTTTCAATCGCATAATCCTTATAATCATTCCAGGTGGTTCTGTTGTTTATGATATTGCTGATTTTAATGCTTACCGAATCTTTAGGATGGATTGGTAAAATATCAAATTTATAATAGTTTGTTCCATAAGGTTTTATGCTTACATTTTCTTTTATATCATAAACATCGCCTTTTAACAAAAACAGGATGCGGTAGTTGCCGGTCGTTAAGCCGTATATATTGGTGGTAATACCAGGGTAAATCTGTATAAAATCCGGGTCGTTATATTTGTACACGATGACATTTTTTATCAGCAGCTTGTTGTTTTTAGGTTGGTTAATATCAAAATTCAATTTGCCGCCTATCCCATTTTGCATATCGTTATTAAACAGCAGTTGCGTGTTGCTACGCAGGTCGAGGTATTGCTGCCAGATGTCTGTCGCCTCGTTTTTGCTGAGCACATGTTGGCTATAATCCGGCTCGCCCGAATAAGATGATAAAATGGGATTGAATGGATAAGCAGCCGGGATACTTTTTTGTTTAAGCAATCCAGGCTCAAACAAGTAACTATAGTTGGGTTCGGTTTCAAACAACCGGTCTTTTTCTCCGGTTACCGCAAGCGTTGCAAAATTGTTAGCCAATGGCCCGGCGAGTATGCTGTTCCTGTAACCGTTTTGTGGGTTCAGCATAAATAGCCCGTCATTTTGTTGCAAAAGGGCCATTTTAACGCCAAAATTGTTGATCACTGTAATCAAGTATTTATTGATCAGGTCCGACTCATAGCTGCTAAGGGTATCGGATACCGCGGTTGATTTTGCATTAGCTGCATTGACGCTGATGATCAGTTTTTTTGATCGCTCCACCATTATGCTATCAACCAAAATATTTTGATGGCTGGTCCTGAAACGCAGCGTATGTTTGCCAGGCGGTACCGCAAAGCTATAACGTTTTAATTGTTGGGTTTGGTCAAAATAAACCGGCCTGCCATCTATATACAGTATATGCACAGGCAAAATGTCGCCATCCTTAACTACAAAGGGGGCAACCTGGGTAAGCGTATCCGCAATGCTTTCTTCTATCCGGTAAACCTTATCTGGATGTGTAAACTGGAAGTAGGCAATGCTGTCTAAGCCAATTTCGTTGCCCCAGCGGTTCCAGTTTAATTTCAGCGAGCCTTCTCCATCTGTTTTCAGGATATTAAAAGGTTTTTTAGGCTTACGGTAGGAGTAAACCTTACCCATGTAAGGCACAAAGGGCACTTTATAACCGGTGAATTTACTGGTCATGGACCATGCCGTTAAATCGGCATTGGCAACGGGTTTTCCTTCATTATCGGTAACCACAATATCCGTTTTTACCCGCTGGCCGGGGTATACCGATACCGGCTGCTTCACATTAATGGTAAGCAACTTATCGCGATAAAGTATATCGGTAGCTTCTGTTTTACTTTCGCCGCCCCAAACGTAATGAACCAGGAAATTTATATTGTTTTGGCTGTTATAGGCCTTGGCATATAGGAGCTTATCAGCCTCCCCGCCGTCTATCAGTTTTTGCCCGCCAAATACCGAATACCAGAAATGCAGATGACGCTGATTTTCTACTTTAACAAATAACGAATCGGCAGTGCGATAACCTGATAAGGAAATGCCGCTTTCGCTATCCTTTAAATCAAGGCCGCTATAAGCGTTATCAGCTTCAATATCATAGCTGTAAGCATTTGGGTTGATGATGGTTTTAGATGGCAGCATTACCTTTATTGCAGCTATCGTATCGTTTTGGGCATCCAGGGCGCTGATAACGGCCGGGGCTTGCACTTCTTTACCATTATCAAGGTAGGTAGCTATTAAAGTATCCCCGTTTAACGTCGATTCTATGTGATACCTGTTAAATGTGTAGCTCATCTCATTTGCATCAGATTGGCTTTCATTGTTACTGTTTAAAAAAACAGAATTGATCTCGTAACTGATATCAGCTTTTGGAAAAATTGAATCGGGGATTGTCAATTTGGTTTCACCAAGTGGATCAAGGGGCATTTTATGTGTCCATAAAGTATCAGGTACAAAAAGATGCTCCGGCTCAAACCTGCTGGTGCTGCGGGAAAGCAATGTTATAGTAACCCTACCATCCGCAACAGGTAAATTATTTTCATCAACGGCCTTCAGATAAAGTGCCGGCGGATTGCCCGGTGAATGGGTTGTTTTATCAACACGGGTACTGAATTTAATTGATTTTAACTCGTATTCCTCGTATTTAAAATCGCCCGTTAAATAAACTTTTCTTTTCGCCAAAAATGCCCTTTCGTCATCACCCTCGTATTTGTCAAGATCATATTTAATGCTCGATGGATCTTCCAGCGAAATGGTATAATCCTCATCAAGTGAAAGTTTCAGGCTATCATTTAAAACAAAACTATACTCGTAGGCACCGTTACGATAGCTGTTAACCTTGCCTATAATTTTGCCATCGTCATCATTGCGTTCTTTTAACCGTATCAGCAGTTGTGGTGCATCTATCGTTTTTTTTGATTTTCGTGCTAAAATAAAAGCTTTAAATTTTACAGTATCGTTGGGCTTGTATATTGCTTTGTTAAAAACCAGGTAACCCGTATAATTATAGGTGGTGGATGATTGGCTCCCATATCCATAACTTTTTTTGAATATTCTTTTTACAGCATACCATTTTCTTTTAAACCAGTTATTTTGTTTACCGTAGCCACGATATTTGTGGGGCTGCTCCTGCTTAACCGAAAAATAGTTGCTAACCCCGGCATAATCAACCTTTAATACAGTGTCTTTTTTTGATTGGTTGGCTATATACAAGCCGTTTTTGGAATCATAGGCTACCATTTTATTATTAAACATCACAGCGGCGTTATTAATCGTGCTGCCCTGTTTATCGGTTAAAATAAAACGCAGGTCGTAATTATTACGCATCACCTTCAAATAAGCCGACCGGTTTTCAATCAGCTTATACTTCAGCTTATTTTTTTCTGCATAAACCTTCAGGTAGTTGCCTGCCGGGAGGTTGTTTTTCCAGTTGTCGTTCGTTTTAAAGGAATCGACCGGGTTGTGCAGTATTTTTTCCTCGGGATCCTGGCCGGGGTATTTATAAAACCTCAAAACATCAGCCGGTTCAATTTTATAGATGTAGGTATAAAAACTACTTTGCCTGCTGGGCGTAAGCAGTTTTTGCGCGAATAAAGGGCCTGCAAAAAAAAACGGGGTCAGGATAAGCAATAAGGTTTTTTTATAAAGTGATAGCATATATAGGTGTGTTTTGAGGCCCTGGCCCCAGGTTTAAATATAAGAGTTGTGCCCGTACGTTTTACATGATGCACATCTATTTACTTTTCCATAAAGAAATATCAGTTTATAAAAACTATTTTTGAGGCGTAATCCCGCTTAGTACACCGGATTAGTAGAATTTAAATTTATGTGGCATAATAACATATTAGAAACCATAGGTAACACGCCCCTGGTAAGGTTAAATAAAGTAACCAAAGACATCCCTGCAACGGTTTTGGCCAAAATTGAAACAACCAATCCCGGTAACTCCATAAAGGACCGTATGGCCCTTAAAATGATTGAGGATGCCGAAAAAAGCGGTAAGCTTAAACCCGGCGGTACCATTATAGAAGGTACGTCTGGTAACACAGGTATGGGCCTGGCCATTGCGGCGGTGATAAAAGGCTACAAATGTATTTTCACCAGTACCGATAAACAATCAAAAGAAAAGTTTGATGCCCTGCGCGCCTTTGGCGCCGAGGTAATTGTTTGCCCAACTAATGTGGAGCCGGAAGACCCGCGGTCATATTACTCCGTGTCATCGCGCCTGGAGCGTGAAGTGCCTAACTCCTGGAAACCCAACCAGTACGATAACCTGAGCAACTCGCAGGCGCACTATGAACAAACCGGCCCCGAAATTTGGGAACAAACCGAAGGCAAGATAACGCACCTGGTAGTAGGAGTGGGCACCGGCGGGACTATATCAGGTACAGCCCGTTTCCTGAAAGAAAAGAACCCAAACATCCAGGTTTTAGGTATCGATACCTATGGTTCGGTATTTAAAAAGTACAAAGAGACCGGGATTATGGATAAGAACGAGATTTATCCATACATCACCGAAGGTATAGGTGAAGACTTTTTACCGCAAAACGTTGATTTTAGCCTGATAGATCATTTTGAAAAAGTAACCGATAAAGACGCGGCCCTCATGACCCGTGAAATTGCCCGTAAGGAAGGCATCTTCGCCGGTAACTCCACCGGATCGGCAGTGGCCGGTACGCTGCAAATGAAAGACAGGTTTAAAGAAGGCGATGTAGTAGTAATCATCTTCCCCGACCATGGCACCCGCTACCTGGGCAAAATGTACAATGACGACTGGCTGCGCGACCGCGGTTTCCTGAAAGATGGCAAACTTACCGCCCGCGATATCATCAGCAAAAAAGATGTACAGGAAATTATCACCATCGACTGCGAAAAATCGGTACTGGAGGCTATCAATACCATCAAATCGCTCAATATCTCGCAAATTCCTGTTACACAAAAAGGTATGGTGATTGGCAAGATAACCGAAAGCGATATCCTGAATTCGCTGTTAGAGAACCCATCCATCAAATCGCAGCCCGTAAAAAATATTACCACAACGCCGTTCCCGTTTGTTGATCTGAATACCTCTATCGACAGGATCTCGGGTATGATCAATAAGGAAAACATCGCCGTACTGGTTGAAAGCGAAGACGGTAAAATTGAAATTATTACGCAGTATGATATTATAAACGCGATATCAGCTTAGCCTCCAGAGGTTAAAGGCGAAAGGATAAAGGTGTTATGCTTAGGCATGGCGCCTTTTTTAGTTTATATTTGGGTATGAACCGTAATATTTGGCATAAAGTTTCAGTCTTGTTTTTTGGGATCGTGTTTTTGTCTTCGTGCGATTGTGTTCAGCAGGTTAAGGGCGTAGTTGTTGATAAAGTAACGGATAAACCCATCGCTGATGTTCTGATAAGAAAAGAACACGGGAGCGAAGTTGAAATGAAAACTGACTCTACAGGAGAATTTAAATTGTCGGCTATATCTGGCGGCTTGTTCGGATGCCCGGCTATGGATATATCAGCTTACAAACAAGGATATAAAATAACAACCGCCACGGTGCCAGCCGGTGGTGAAATAACGATTGAATTAGAGCGATGAAGAAATTGGATGTAACAACAGGTTATTTAATTTTAATATGCTTTTTTTTGAGTTTGTGCTCGTGTAATAAGCATGAAAAATTAGGCTTGCAGGTAGCGAAAGATGAGCTCAAAGGAGCATTATTTTACAAAGGGGGACAAAAACTGTTTTCTGGTAACTTAATAACTACTCCCGAGGTCGCGATAGCAGTTGCCGAACCGATATTGTTCAGCATTTATGGCAAGGAACAAATTTTAGACGAACGACCGTATGAAGTATATCATTTGGATGAATACTGGGTATTGAATGGAACTTTGCCTGTGGGAAGTCATGGCGGTGGTTTTTTAATTATTCTGTCGGCTAAAGACGGTAGAATAATTAAATTAATTCACTATAAATAAGTTAATTAATCATATTCTGTCATCTTCCTCCATTCCCAGTTTTTAATGTTCACATCATGAAAATTAAAACCGATGTCTATGGTTACCTATGACCCTGAATATTTACAGCAAGCACACAAGGCTTCTATTTTTCATAAAACCCAAATAGAGCAGAGTGATATTTGCGGATGTTTTTATTGCCTTGGAATTTTTTATCCCGATGGAATACTGGAATGGACTGATCAAGGAAATTCGGCAGGAGAGACAGCATGGTGCCCTTTATGCGCAATGGATACAGTGATAGGTTCAGCATCGGGCTACCCGGTAACCGACAGGGATTTTTTGATACAAATGAACGCCATATGGTTCCCAGGAAGTGATGACGACGAAGCTGATGAATTATAATAATGATAAATTGCCACCTTGGTAACTTCAAAAATCCTATTTTAAAGCTTTAACAACCTCTTGTGAAGTAAGCACAGTCAGTTTCATCCAAACGGGTGTGGCGGGATTGCCGTTCTTATCAACTGTTACCGCCGTTACCTGGTCTATCAGTTCAATGCCTTTTACTATTTCGCCAAAAACGGTATAGTGCCCATCAAGAAAAGGCGTTCCGCCAACGGTGCGGTAAGTGTTGCGCTGCGCTTCGGTAAAGTGGGTGTTATACTTTTTTTCGATGGCATCCAACTCTTCGTTTGTCCAGGTGCGGCCATCTACTATGTAAAACTGGGTGGTGTATGATGATTCTGTTGCGTTAGCATCGCGGCCCATGGCTACCACTCCACGGCGATGGTACAGCTCGGCCACAAATTCGGGCGCTATCCACTTCATTTCGGGCTTTAAGCTGCGCCCCTTATCGTATAATGAATCCGGGTCGCCACCCTGTATCACAAAACCTTTCAGTATCCGGTTAAAAGTGGTGGCATCAAAATAACGACTTTTAACCAGTTTAATAAAATTATCGCGGTGCAGTGGCGTTTGGTTGTACAGTTTTACAATACACCATCCCTGTGGCGTTTCTATTTTTACGTAGGTGTTTTTTTGTTGGGCTAACGCACCCAGACAAAGGCATAACAAAGCAGCAAACAGGAGTAGTGATTTTTTCATTTTGGTAAAGTTTACAGAAACTAATAAACATGGTTTCCCGCTGACCAATTTATGTAAAACTACACTTCGCCTGCAATATATTTTAACCGTTTATACTTATAAAATACCCCAACCTTTTAATGCATTTGAAGCGGACGGTATGGTTTTAAATGTAAATTGTATTTGGTTATATTTACGCATTGGGCAATAATGGCCCGTAAACCAATATAACCGGGAACAGATGGATCGTTCCAAATTATTAAGAAATAAACTTTTAACGGGTTTTGCTATGAAAAAATATGTGTCGTTTTCTACTATGTTTATTTGCGCAATGTTTTGTTGTTTCAACAGCTTTGCCGCCGTGGTAGATACCCTGGAGGTTAAAAGTGAGGTAATGCAAAAAAACATTAAAGCCGCTGTAGTGCTGCCGCAATCGTACAAAACCGCGCAACAAAACTACCCGGTGATTTACCTGTTGCACGGCGGCCAGGGAAATTACCGCGACTGGCTGTCAAAAACCGACGATAAGCTGCTGCTGCACAAACTTGCCGACCAGTATAATTTTATCATCGTTACGCCCGATGCCGGACTAATGAGCTATTATTTTGACAGCCCGCTTGATAAAGCCAGCCAGTACGAAACCTTTATAACCAAAGAGCTGGTAGAAAAAGTTGACGGCACCTACCGCACTATAAAAGACAGGAAGGGGAGGATCATAGCCGGCCTATCCATGGGAGGGCACGGCGCTATGTACCTATCGGCACGCCACCCCGAATTATATTGTGCTGCGGGCAGCATGAGTGGCGTAATGAACATTAATACCGGCACCTGGACTGTGCCCGCGGAATTTGCCCAATTGCGCAATAAAAACTTTGAACACTTGCTTGGTCCGCCAAGGGATGCCGCGAATCCATATCGCGAATACTCTGCCGTAGGGCTGGCCGATAAAATGAAAACCAACGATGTAAAGCTGATTTTTGATTGCGGCTTTGACGATATCATGATTAAACCAAACCGCGAACTTCACCAACTGTTATTAGCCAACGGAACGCCCCATGAATACACCGAACGCCCCGGCAAACACGAATGGCCCTACTGGAGCAACGCCGTATCCTACCAGTTTCTTTTCTTCAAAAAAGTAATGAGTAGTATAAAGTAGTAAGTTTCAAGTAGTAAGTAGTAAGACCGCTGCAATTGTATTCTTTAAGTCCGAAAGCTTTTTGTCCGAAAGTCAAAAATCTTGATACTTACTACTTGATACTAATTCCTCACTAATAAAAAGAAAATGCAACAATAACATCCCAGCCCGGTCTAATCAGTAAGTGAGCCACCAAAACGCATATCAACATCCGGATCAGCAACTGGTTTCCCGCGTTTTGGGTGGCGACCGCCATGCTTTTGGTATCATCATAAAAAATACTGAAGGACTGGTGGCCCAACTTATTTTTAAAATGATACCGGTACCGGCAGATAGAAAAGACCTTGCGCAGGATGTTTACCTGAAGGCATATAAAAACTTGCCCGGCTTTAAATTTCAGTCCAAGCTATCAACCTGGATTGGGCAGATCACCTACAACACCTGCCTACATTACCTCGAGAAAAAAAAGGTTGTGTTGATAGATGAGCGGGATGATGAGGAGGGTGGGCAACAACAAAGCCTGGAGCGTTTGCAGCAAAAAGATGTGGGCCGGTATGATAATGAGGTTGAGTGCTTACTATCGGCAAAGGAGTTATCCGTTATTTTAAATACCGAAATGGATAAATTATCGCCGGTTTACAAAACACTGTTATCCCTGTATCACCAGGAAGAAATGAGCTATGCGGAAATAGGCCAGATAACCAACCTGCCCGAAGGCACCGTGAAAAATTACCTGTTCAGGGCCCGCAAAGCCTTAAAACAAAATTTGCTAACCAACTATAAACGCGAAGATTTATGAGTAGTTACCATCCATCAGATAACGAATTACAGCAATATGCCATGGACGGCACGTTTGCAGGTGATGAACTTGCCGCTCACACACAAGGCTGTGCCGCTTGCAGCGCTAAGCTGGCCAATTACCGCTTGCTTACCCGGCAAATGAGCGTAATGCCAAAGCCTGCATTTGATTTCGACCTTGCCGGCCTGGTACTGCAACAACTGCCTGCCCCAAAGGCAGAATTTCCGTGGATAGCCGTTTTAGGTGTTACCTTAACCATGATTTTTTTAGCTGCCATATCATTGCTGTTTGGCAGCTACCTGGTACAGTTGCTTCAAGATTTGCCGGCCTTGTTTGCCACCATTTTAGCAGCAAGCGCAATAGCCGTATTTGCGGGAATGCTTAATACCATGATTAAAGAACACCACGACCAGATGAAAAAGCTGGATTTTAATTAATTAACTGCAACATAAACTCAGGCTACCGGTCTCATCTGGTATTACAACAATAAAAAATTGATAACATGAAAAAAATAGCCATCATCATATCCTTAATGTCTGCAGGCATTACTGCCAATGCCCAAACCGTATTTGATCCCTTTACCGACGAGCGGGCCTTTTTTGAAATGATGCACAGCGTAGTGATCATTATCCTCGTTTTCCTGGCATCCTCGTTCGTGCTTACACTCATCAAACTATTTTTAGACGACAGGTTAAAACGCTCCATTGTTGAAAAAGGCGTTGCCGAGGGTGTAATTGCCCAATTACTACCCGAAAATCAAAAAGGCAAGGAGAACTCGCTTAAATGGTTTGCCATACTAACTGCTATCGCCATCGGCCTTACGGTCATCAGCTTTTACATGCCATCGGGCCTGTACGCCGCCACCGTGATGATATTCAGCATAGCCCTGGGTTTCCTGGGGTATTACTTCCTGTTAAAAAAGCTTAGTTAGGGAGAATCAAGAGTTAAGAATCAAGAATTAAGACAGCTGCAAAATTTAGGTAGCATTTTTAAACGTCCGCACCTTGGGCACAGGGAAAGCTATGCCCTTTAATTAATCCATCCATCCATCAACCCTCAAATTAACCAACCATGAAATCGTTTTATTATTTACTCATAACAGGCATTATATCCATTACTATTTGCCTGGCCTTTACTATTACCAATAATGGCGACCGTACCCGGGTTAAAATAACCGAGACATTCGGCCTGTATAAACTGGAAGCCTCCTACAGTCGCGATCAAACTAAAAAGGTGGAAGCTTTTATCAACCAAACCTTAAAGCCGGTAACCGTATTTAACACCTCCGACGAATTAGATACCCGCATAACGCTTGGCGATAGCAGCAATTTTTATATCAGGGCCTCAACCGGATGGCTATTGATTAAGGTGGATAAAGGCACCAACTCCGAGGCATCCCTGCTGCGCCTCAAAAACCTTTGTCAGCAATTAAGCAAAAACGTAATTAAGTAAGGCCGCGCGCCCGTACCAAACCCTTTAAATTTTATTGAAATGAAAAAACTGATCATGGTTATTTTAACCATATGGATAACTATTGCCCCGATTTTTGTAAACGGCCAAACGCCACCCGGCAAAATAACAGGCAAAGTATGGGATGCCACCCAAAAGCCTGTCAACGGCGCTACGGTGGTTTTACACGGCGTAAAAGATTCTATCCCGCTGAAATATGAAGTGGCAGATGCCAACGGGAACTTTGTTTTTAACGGGCTTAAAACCGGCCTTTACCGCGTGTATATTTCCGCTGCCGGTTTTGCCCCCTATAAAAGCGATACCATCACTATTAACGGCAAACAGCCACTTGTAACGGTAAACGATATCGTTTTACAAACCGTGAATGTTACACTTAAAGAAGTAAGTATTACCGGTAAAAAATCGTACATCGAGCATAAAACAGATCGTACGGTGGTAAATGTCGATGCCCTTATCAGCAACGCAGGAGCCACCGCGCTGGAGGTATTGGAAAAATCGCCTGGCGTATTGGTTGATCAGAATGGTGGTATCAGCCTGAAGGGGCAGCAGGGTGTAGCTATTTTTATTGACGATAAGCCCAGTTACCTGTCGGGCGCTGCCCTTGCCGACTATTTGCGCAGCCTGCCATCATCAAGCCTGCAGCAAATAGAGATTATGACCAACCCGCCCGCAAAATACGATGCTGCCGGCAACGCAGGCGTTATCAACATAAAAACCAAAAAAACGCAGGTTAAGGGCTTTAACCTTGGGCTTAGCTTAAGCATTGGCCAGGCCCGGTATACACGCACCAATAACAGCCTTAACTTCAATTACCGCAAAAATAAGCTAAACCTGTTTGGCAGCATGGACTATACCGTACGCAACAGCTATGCCGATGTAGCTATCTTCCGCAGGTATAAAAACACCCAGGGCGAAACCACGGGGACTTTTAACCAGGATACCTATAACCACCGGCAGGGGCACGGCGGCAGGTTTACCATTGGCGCCGATTATTACGCAACACCAAATACAACCTATGGCATAGCGCTCACCGGTTTGGCCCGTTACCCTTATTTGCCAAGCACGGGCACTGGCAACCTGTTAAATGCCGCAGGCCGGCTTGACTCCAGCGTTGTTTCAAACAATACCGAAAAAGGCAGTTTTAAAAATACTGCCCTGAACCTGAATTACACGCACGAGTTTAAAAAAGACGGCCCCGATGTTAACGCCAACCTTGATTATCTTAACTACGCCACCACCAATAAACAGGATTTTGATAACGAAACCTTTTTGCCCAACGGCGCATTGATAAGCCAGAGCAGCTTAAACGGCAGCCTGCCGTCAAATATTAAAATCCTATCGGCAAAGGCCGATTACGGGCATCCACTGGGCAACGGCATTAAACTGGAGGCCGGCTTAAAAGCCAGCTATACCCAAACCGATAACATAGCCAATTATTTTAATACCACTAACGGCAACAGCACACCCGATTATGATAAAACCAACCACTTTAACTACAAAGAGAACATTAATGCCGCCTACCTTAACCTGAATAAGGATTTTAAAAGGCTGAGTATCCAGGCCGGTTTAAGGCTGGAAAATACCGGTTCAAACGGGCATCAGCTGGGTAACGTCATGAAGCCCGACTCGGCCTTTAACCGTAACTATACCAACCTGTTCCCAACCTTTTTTATGCAATACAAGCTGGATACCCTTGGCGATAACCAAATTCAGCTAAATTATGGCCGCCGTATCGAGCGGCCATATTACCAGGACCTGAACCCCTTTGTTACCCCCTTTGATAAATTTACCTACTACGTAGGTAACCCATACCTGCAGCCATCGTTCGCCAATAAAGTTGAGCTGGCCTATATTTTTAAAAACCATATTACCGGTACCCTCAGTTATAGCGACACCAAAAATGATACCGACGAAACCATCCAGATAGTAGATGGCATTTATTACAGCCGCCCCGGCAATATAGGCCATAAAACGGTAACCAGTTTTTCTGTAGATGGCGACTTTGAACCGACAAAATGGTTAAGCGTAAATTTAAATGGCGAAGTAACCCGCATCCATTCGCGCGGTAATTTTTATACCGGAATGCTGGATACCAAAGGCACATTTGTATACGGCCAGGGTATTTTACAGTTTAAACTGCAAAAAGGCTTTAACCTTCAGCTCGACGGTAGCTACCAAAGCGGCATAACCAATGCCCAGTTTGTAACCGGCGGCAAAGGCGCTTTAAATGCGGGGGCATCCAAAAACCTATCGCCCAAAGTAACCCTTAAATTTAGCGTGACCGATATTTTGTATACCAACATCAACCGGGGCGCCATCAATAACCTATACCTAACCGATGCCAGCTACACCAACCACGGCGGCACCCGGTCGGCCCAGTTAACCCTCAGTTTTCGTTTTGGCAAAGCAATAGCCGGCCAGCGCAAAAAAAAACAAACCGGAGCCGATACGGAGCAGGGACGGGTGAAGAATTAGTAGAATAGTATCAAGTAGTTAGTATCAAGTATCAAGATTTTTTTAGGAGGAGAATCAGCAATAGTATCAAGATTTTTAACTTTCGGACTTCCGGACAAAAAACTTTCGGACTTAAGGAAATGCAGCGGTCTTGATACTTGATACTTGCGACTTGATACTAAAAATGCAGCAGTCTTGATACTTGATACTTGCGACTTGATACTAAAAATGCAGCGGTCTTGATACTTGATACTTGCGACTTGATACTAAAAATGCAGCGGTCTTACTACTTGATACTTACTACTTGATACTCCTTAATTGAGCACGGCTGCTAAAGGCAGGCTAAAGTAAAATGTAGACCCTTTGCCCAACACACTGTCCGACCATACTTTGCCTTTATGCCGTTGAATGATTTCGGCCGACAGGTAAAGGCCAAGCCCGAAGCCCGAGATACTTGTGGTATGCGCGCTTTCGATGCGGTAATAACGATCAAAAAGCTTTTCTTGCTCCTGGGGGTTAATGCCTATTCCTTCATCTTTAACACTAACCAGCAGCATATCATCTGCTTGCCTGCAATGTAACTCAATATTGCCGCCTTTGGGCGAATATTTTACCGCGTTGCTCAAAAAATTACTAACCACCTGGCCTATTTTATCCCTATCTGCTTTAATGGAGATAACAGTGCCAGGAAGTACGGTAACCTGGTGACTATTGGTTGTTAACAACAACTCTTCAACAACCTCGTCCAATAAGGTATTCATTTCGAAGGTTTCTTCGTTCAAATAAATTTTACCCGCTTCAAAACTCGATGCATTCAAAAAACCGTTAATTAAAGTAGTCATCTTTTTTACCTGGTTGTGGGCTTTGGCAAGATAGGTAACTGCAAAATCATCGCTGCTTTTTTTAGCCTTTAAATTTAATAATTGTACATATCCCTGTATTGCGGTAAGCGGTGTTTTCAATTCATGGCTGGCCATAGCAATGAAGTCGTTTTTCCTGAGCTCATCCAGCTTAAAAGCGGTAATATCAAGCAAAAGGCCTGTAAAATAGGTTGGTTTGCCATCTTTATCCAATGCAAGGTTGCCAATTCCGCGTACCCACCGTAGTTTTTGGTCATGAAATCCCCGCAGGGGATACTCTACATCGCATTTGGCGCCGGTGCTGATGGCGGTTTCTATCGCTTCGGTTACTACATGCCGGTATTTTTCGACCACCTGCGCTATGGCATCTTCATAAGTCATGGCATCGGTTGGGTAAAAACCAAACATGGTTTTAAGGCGGGCAGATGGCGTAAACTTACGGGTTTTAATATCTATGGTCCAGGTACCCATCTCGGTAGAATCTATGGCCATTCCCAGCATGTTGTTGCTGATATTTAATTCCTGCTGAATGTTTTTTAACTCCGTAATATCGTTAAAGGTAATGATAGCGCCATTCCGCTTATTGTCAGATTGCTGTACGTACGGCATGGTCATAATCTGGTACCATTTGCCGTTGTTGGTTTCAATTTCTTTGGTGATTACGCTGCCGTCATGAAGTACTTTTTTGATGTCGTCAATAATGGTTTCAAACTTAATATTGGTTGATATATTGCTCAGCGGCCGCCCTATGTCGGTTTCTAACAGGTTAATCTGCTTTACCGTCCCCGGCGAAAACTTCATCAGCTGTAAATCGTTGTTAATAAACAACTGGCCGTTAATGTTGCTCCTGAAATAATTGTTCAGGTCATCGTTGGTTTCCAGCAGTTCTTTGTTTTTTAACTGGTAGTCCGAATTAATGGTATGCAGTTCTTCGTTCACTGATTCCATTTCTTCATTTGTACTTTGCATTTCTTCATTGGCCGATATCAGCTCCTCGTTAAAGGATTGCATGTTTTCGTTTGATGCATCCAGCCTTTCGTAAGCCGAATTAAGCTTAAACTTCAGCTCCTTTAATTCTTCTTCCAGGTTGGCGGTGTATTTGTCATGGTAAATTTTTTCGTCAAATACTTTTTCATCTATTGTGGCGGCGACTACTTTGGTATCCTGCATAAACGTTACCAACAATAAGGATTGATCGCCTTTTTTGGGTATCACCGGAGTAACAGATAAGTTTACCTTAATTATTTTTTTTCCGGATTTAATTTTTACACCGCTCACACTAACCTTTTCATTTGTTTTTAAGGCATCAATTTTTAAGGCATTAAATGCTATGGCAAGTGGTTTTGGCAATAGTTCGGCAAGGTTTAAATTAAAGTTTTGCTGCAGCAAAAACCTGGAGGTATCGCCGTATGATTTTACCACATTATTTACCTCATTAATACAAACAGCCAGATAGCCCATATTTTGGGCCAGCAGGGTATGCATTTGTTCCGATAGCGGGTTATTGGTATTACCGGTATCTTCGGGCAACGATTTTGCGGTTGTCCGTTTAATATCTAATAACTCGGGCAACGAAAAAGCGTCGAAGCTAACCCCTCGTTTTACCTTCAGGTTTTTATAAATCTTCCATTTTTTATTCACTATTTCCAGGTCTTTAATAATGGGCATCGGGCTTTCGCTCGACCCTAAAAATAAGTACCCGTCAATTTTTAGCCCAAACAACAGCATGGTATAAATTTTCTTTTGCAACACCGGCGTCATATAAATGAGCAGGTTGCGGCAGGTAATCAAATGCATGTTGCAATACGGTGGGTTTTTTACCAGGTCGTGCTGGGCAAAAATTACCATTTTACGAATAGCCGGGGTAACCCGGTAGCCCGCTTTTTCTTTTATAAAATATTTCTGCAACCTTTCGGCCGATACATCTTTTTTTATGGCGTGGCTGTAAATGCCTTTTGCGGCGTGGGCCATGGCAATAGCATCAATATCTGTTGCAAACAGTTTTACTGCTACATTTGCAAAATTGCCGTGCAGTTGTTCGGCAATTAATATGGCCATGGAGTATACCTCTTCGCCTGTGGCGCAGCCGGCTATCCACATTTTTAATTCTTCGCCCGGGGTAAGCTTTCCCAATAAATCCGGCAGGATATCACTCTTGATAAACCCGAACGCCTCTTTATCCCTGAAAAAAGAAGTTACGCTGATCAGGAAATCCTTACCCAGCGCTTCTACCTCTTCGGGCGATGTTTTCAGAAAATCCAGGTAGCTGTTAAGTGATGCGTAATTATTGTTAGAGGCACGCCTTTTGGTGCGCCTGAGGATGGTGCTCAGTTTATATTCCGAAAAATCAAGCGGCGATTTTTCCTTAATCAAAGCTATAATTTCGGCGATGTTTTTTTCGTCTTCCTCCTCATCTGCCAATAGCTCCTGTTCGTGTTTCACGTATTCTTCAATGGCAGCGGGCATAAGTTCGGGTTCTAAAATAAAATCAACCATGCCGGTAGCAATGGCATGTGATGGCATGCTGCCAAAAGTGGTAGTTTCGGGGTTACGGGCCATCACCATTCCGCCGGCTTTTTTAATGGCTTTAACGCCTTCGGTTCCGTCGCGCCCCAGGCCCGATAGTATGATGCCTATGGCTTTATTACCATTGTTTTCGGCCAGCGAATAGAAAAAAGCATCAATGGTAAGGTGCAGGCCCGGGTGCTGGCCCTTTGCCGTTAAAATAAGTGCGCCATCCTTTATAATCATAAACTGATCATGGGGGATGAGGTATACCTCATTGCTTTTTACGATAGCGCCATTTTGGGCCTCTTTTACAACCAGTTTGCTATGCCTGGCCAATAACTCAACCATCCGGCTCTTAAAATCGGACGATAGATGCTGGATAATTACATACGAAACCCCATCTAAAGGGGTATGGTCAAAAAACGAATTAATTTCATCCATACCGCCGGCGGATGCGCCAATGGCTATAATATGATGGGGAACAGCTGCGGGCATAAAATGAAATTAAAGCGCTTTAGGAATTATAAAAAATTCTTGATGAAGAGGAAGTAAAAGTATGATGAAAGTTACGATTAAATTTAACATTAGCAAGTTTGCAAAACGATAAATACCAAAAGGGTTTTTCCTAATAAGAAATATGATGGGCTTTTAGCAGGTTTTTTGTACCAGGTAGTGAGTACCAGGTTTTTTTAGGGATAGGCGATCTTGGTACTGAGGCCGTATTATAATTCAAATAATGCGGCCTTTTAATTTTAGAGCAGATAAATTAATTTCAGGTAGCATTATCAATGCTGATTTCCAGGCAGGAATCATTGTTGATTAAAAACTGGCCAAGAGGCTTTTTTATGACGCTTTTTTTCTAAGATTTTTGTGCGATTGAAAGCAAACCCAATTCAACGGCTACCTTTTTTTTACCACGAAGCAGGAAGCGCCGGAATCCGTGATTCTGTTTGATATTTCCGGATACGGGTTCGACGTCGAAATAAAAAAGGCCGGTCATGATTTATGATACAGCCTCTTTTATTTAGGTTTGATTAATATCACAGTTTCCCCTTCAGTCTATCCTTAATCCCGTTTTCCCATTCATCTTTTAAGATACTCAGTATAATAGAGTCGCGCCTGCCGCCATCTTCCAGGGGCATGTTGCTGCGCAAAATACCTTCAACCTGGCAGCCAATGCTTTTCATGGCGGCTATGCTGCGCTCGTTACGCGCATCGGCCCTGAATTCAACACGCATCATATTCAATTCTTCAAAAGCAAACTGCAGCAGCAAAAATTTACAGTGTTTGTTTAAGCCCGATCCCCTGAATTTTTCGCCATACCAGGTATATCCCAATTGAAGCGAATTTAGTTTGGGCTGGATATCGTAATAACGGGTGCTGCCGGCAAATTCGCCGGTTTGCTTGTCAATCACTATAAATGGATATTCGCGGCCTTCTGCCCGGGCTTTAAGGGCATCGTTAACATAGCGGCTCATACCATCTTCGTATTTGGCGCTTATGTTGGAGTATTTCCAGGTTGTGGGCTCATTAATGGCAAAAGGGAGCAGGTTTTTTAGGTCATCGGCCTGTAAAGGACGAAGTATTACCCTGTCGTCTTCTAAAGTATAGTTAGCTGTTGGTTCAAAATAAGAGATCATTAATTATTGGATTTTTTTTAAATCTACAGGAATAAAATGGCTCTTCCATGCATGACGAGTTAAATCTTCAGGAATGGGGCCAGCCTGTAAGTATAGTAAAATCGGCGGATTGTGAAGGGTGAAACGACATTCAAAAATAAAGGACTGTCATCCTGAGGTACGGAGGATCTATTCTCGAACTTTTCTGTCGGTCATGCACAGCTGATAGATGCTTCGTTCCTCAGCATGACAGTTTGTCTAGTCTGAGGTTTTGAGTTCTAAGTCGACAAGCAACGATAGCAGTTTGTCCGCTATCCTTTGAAGGGCTATCAATGACATCTTGAAAAATCCCAGACTTCCGAAGTTTTTAAAACTTCGGAAGTCTTTCGCCAGCTTGTCATTTCCTCTTCGGGATTTCAGGAAGTTTTATGACTACCCATGATAAGTCGAAAAACGGCAGTCATCCTGAACTTGTTTCAGGATCCCACAGGACAGGTGACCCGCATGAAGTACACTTAGCATGTGGGGTGCTGAAACAAGTTCAGCATGACATTGGGGATTAAATCATTGTCTCCTCTTAAGCTTTCGCGAAATTTTACAACTCAAGCAGACATTCTGTTATTATATTGCGCAGCGCCATTTATTATTGTTTATCAGCCATCACCTGTTCATACATCTGGTCAAACGGTTTGTTCTTCAGCTCGATGGCTACGCCCGAGTTGCGTTGCTCGCAAAAACGGAGCATTTCAAAACAATCAATTAAAATGTTATCGTCTACGCCTTTGAAAGTCATTTCCACAACTTTGCCCGATACCTTGTAATATTCCTCCAGGGCGCGCAGCCCTTCGTCGGTTATTTTAATGAGTTTGGCGCGCTTATCATCGGGTGATGTCCGCTCGTCAATTTTCTTTTCGGTTATCAGCCGGTTAATCACCTCCATACCGGTGGTAGTTTCGGCAAACATGTAGTTGATCAGGTCGCTTTTTCGTACCTCGCCTAAATGAATAAGACCGTTAAGGTAGTAGAAACTTTCGGCAGGGGGCAAGGCAATATGTTTTACCGCCGCACGGAAATAAAGGCTGTATGCACTCATGATGCGGCCTATGGTTTTTAACAGGAAAGCGCCATTCATAATGCGTTCGCCTTTTTTGCCCGGGTGCTTAGGCTGTGGCCGTTGTTTTTGCAGGTAGTATCTGCAAAATGTTTCAACCGTGTGGTCCGTGCTCACCTCCTCAAATTCCGACCAAGCTTTAATTAATTCAACTACTGGCTTCATGATGTTCCTATTTCGGCATAAAAATAAAAAATTATTTCTAAAAAGTTTTATTTATTCCTAAATGGTAATATATTTGAAAAGTTATTTCGGATCAGTAATATTTGATTTGAATGCTAAGGTATTTTTTAACCGGCGATAAATGAAAAGTTTTAATTTTAGCTATTTAAGTAAATGTGTTGAAATCACTTCCGCAAAAGCCCCCTCTAAATCTCCCCCGGTAGGGGAGACTTTAGCTTCGATGCCCGATAAAATCAGCAATCGAACTCAATAAAAGTGCGGAAGTTATTTTGAAAGTTTTGGTAAACTATTTTTTCAAAATCCTGTAAATCTTGTCAAATCCCTAAATCGTGTTAAAATATTTTTGATTATCAATCGTCCAATAAAGTAGCGTTTATTTGTAATATACATTTATGGCATCTAATAAAACTTGCATATGCAACCCAATAAAACCAAACCAAATCAAAAACCACCCGGCGTATTCAGCCTGCTGAAGCCGTACCTGGGTTGGGTTACGCTATTATTAGTGTTTTCTGTAGCGGCTACGGCAATTAACCTTTGGCTGCCTAAAATAATTGCCAATGGTATTGATGCCTACACCCATCACCAGTTTGTAGTTAACGAAGTGATTAAAAAGTTTTCGCTGGCGGCAATACTGGTGTTTATTTTCAGCTCTATCCAGAGTGTGATACAAACTTACTCGTCGGAACTGGTAGCGAAGGACTTGCGCGAAAAGCTGGCGGATAAAATATCGCGCCAAAGCCATGCCTTTATCGAGCAGGCCAATCCATCAAAACTGTTAACTAACCTTACGGCCGATATTGATTCTATAAAGTTATTTGTATCGCA
>Ga0307515_10003394_pt1 | contig 33530 bp, 40 predicted proteins | sample 17_EM_MG_FD_194513 | JGI IMG/M metagenome (GOLD analysis project Ga0307515, IMG submission 194513) | Populus trichocarpa ectomycorrhiza microbial communities from riparian zone in the Pacific Northwest, United States - 17_EM | ecosystem: Host-associated > Plants > Roots > Unclassified | place...
CGCCTCCGTCTCTCATCGTCTGGCTCATCCTTCCTTCCAACCTCTGATCGCCAACGTTCATGACGCTCAATAAGTTCAGTAAGGTAACTCGTCTTCTTCGCCGTCTTCACAAACTTGTGCTTGAGCAATTCCTTCGCAGTCGGTCGCTGTACGTACTCATTACCAGAAGAAAAGACGATCTCCTCAGTCCACTTACATCACGGGGATCCCTCTGCAAGCAAAGCGCGACAAAATCTTTAAATGGCCTGGAGAACGGTCCCTCAAGCATAGGCGGTGGGTTCTTCGGAATAAGAAAGAGAACCTTCATAGGGTGCAGCTCTGCATACGGCGGCTCTCCTTTGGCGAGTTCAATGGCTGTGATACCCAAACTCCATATGTCGGCTTTGTGATCGTACCCGGACTGCTTAATGACCTCCGGACTCATCCAGTACGGCGTCCCGACAAACGTGTTTTTCTTCGCGGAGAGTGTACCGCTCAGCTGGCCCGAGACACCGAAGTCGGCGAGCTTGACTGCGACATAACCGGTGGACTCAGCACGTGGTTTCTCACAGGGCGGGCAGGAGGGAAGCTCACCATCACCGTTTGCACTCAAGAGGATATTGGCAGCTGAATGTCGGCAGTCAGGTCAGATCAGGTTAGATCATGTCAAGCCACGCGACCGAGAGAGGATCGATGGTTGGCTGTGGCGCACTAACCTTTGATATCGCGGTGCAGCTTTCCCTCAGAATGGAGATACTCAAGCCCTTTGAGGAGCTCACGGACGACGATGGCAATGTACTCTTCTCGGAAGACGCCGGGCTTCATCTGCGAGAGAGTACGTCATTAGCACCAGGGAAGATCAAATCGGAACCGGGTAGGAGACGGGCGGTGTAGACTGACCAGATCGGAGCATGAACCCCCCGAACAGTACCTGTCGGGGAAGGCGCGTGGGTCAACCAAGCAGGCAGGCGGGCCTCGAGGACAGATACGTACTCCATGACGATCCAGAGGTTTGATCCTTGAAGAAAGGATCCATGGTATCTGCCGAACGAACGGGTGGTCCCGTTAGAGGGAACAGGAGAGAAAGCGGGTTGCTGGCTTACTTTGTGACATGGGGAGAATCGAGCTGAGAGAGAATCTGAATCTCCTGTTGGATGTCCTCAATCTCGTCTTCTGCACTCTCAAGATCTATGATCTTGATCGCCACAGTCCGCTGCGTCCGCTTTTCATAGCTGCCAGGTGAACCGGGAGGGCTCAGACCATCCAGTTACAAGGTGTAGAGAAGAAGAAATACCCTTTATAGACCTCACCAAAGGATCCCTTGCCTGTGGGTGGACGGACAGTGAGCGTCGAGATGGGTCCGCGTCGGAAGGTTCAATAACGGCGACGCACCGATTCGCTCTTGGCGGACGAATAGCTCTTCTGGGTCTGTGTGGCGCGTGTCCTGTATATCCAGCTCAGCTCAGCAACACTAGAGACGACGAATGACTCATTATCACACTCACCATCGAATCACGCGAGGTCAATGACGGCGGCTACTGGAGAGGTGATGGGGAAATAGTCGAAGCTATTCGTCGCGTCGTCGCAGTCGTCGTCGCAGTCGTCAGTGTCGTGAGCCCCTACAAGTAGCGCTCGTCGAGAGCCGGGGAGCAAGTAGTCAAGAAAGGACGGAGGGCCAAAGCCAAATAGGCCTTCAACCACTGCGTCAGAAATTATGCATATAAATTTATAAATTTATACATTTAACATTACACCAGTTTGTCCCGGGTACACAATACCCAATTCTCGCACAGTTTACCACTCCCACCACTTCCACCACTTTCACCAGCGCCCGCCGAGCGCCGCGACCTTGCACACTTTGGACCTGTATCAGATACAACCGTCAGGCGTAGTCTTCCTGCACTTTCAAAGCACGTCAAAGTAAAGCACGTCAAAGTGCGGCCTCCTAGTGCGCCATCTTTGAGCGTTTGACAACCCGAAATCATCGCCAGGTCGAGTGCGCTATATTGGACACCATATGAGTGAGACAAATTAAACAAGACAACGTCAACTCGAGCCGCGTACCTTTCGTTCCTCGAGCCGGCTCCGCTTCTCCCAGAGCGGCTGGCTGGATAACGTGCTCTTCCATCTACCCTTACTGTCGAAAACGCCTCGAAATGTTGTGGGACGTGCTTGCTGCCTCGTCCACCCGTCCACCAAAGCCCAGCGATCGGGCACTGCACTCTATCACGACGGCATTGCCACGAGTCGAGTCGAGATCTCCCAGGTTAGCTTCCGATCCGTCAGCGATAGTCGTGAAATAAAAACGCGTAGCCCCTGGCCCAGTTGTTCCTCCCAATTCTTCCCCTGCCTCCTCCCCAGCGACCTCCTTGAGGTTGCGCGTTCATCCACCCACCACCTTCTACGTCATCTACCTTCAGTACATGCCTCGCACATGTTGACAGCCTCGTGGACACTCGACAGACTCGCCCCCAACCGGTCCACCTGGGCTACGATACCGATAACTGCGCCGACCAGTTCCTTAGACAGTTCAGCGAGGCTCAGACTCAGAACCGGCGTCTAAAAGAGCAGTCCACCGCTCAACAACGCGCGGCCTTTCCCGACAATACCAACCTTGTGATCTCTATGGTTCCTTGAAAATTTGGAAGACGTACGCCAATGGCATTCTTTCAGTCTACATTTCCGCTCAATCATCCTTCACATAGATGCTACAAGCTCATGGAGATTGGAGATTGGAGATTGGGAAGTCGCTCAAAGGACGGCTCGGAGAGGGACGGCTCTGTACTTCCTCCTACATTTGCGCGAGACGTGCGATTTCAGGTCGTCGCCTTCACAGTATTCAACATGACGCAGTTGGCGGCATATGGATACCCATGACAGCAACGAGATCCACAAGCTCCCACAAAGCCCCCCTCTAGTCACGATAGACAGTCTACTTACGCCTTCTCTAGTCCTACAAGAGGCACCTGACCCCCAATTTCGCCTCGAGGTTCCCATCCTACTTATAAAAACCGTCAATGACTCTGGCGACCTCTTAGCACTCCAATCCTTCAACTTCGCCTGCGACCACCGAATCTTCCCTGACGAACGCCAGCAGCTCGATGTCGCAGGTTGCTATCCTCTCCTGGCCTATACTGGGTGTAGGCCAGCTGATGTTGTCGATGGCGAGAAGAATTTACCCCTTGACGGATGCTGGACGAGCTCTTCAGCGACCAAGCCATGCTGCGATTGAAGGTAACCCCAGCAACTTCCTCACTTCTCTCACCCTCCTCCCTCCCTCCCTCAACGTTTTGCTCTAAAGTGATTATTAAGCTAGTTTCCAGTCTTCGTTATTGATATGTTTATGACACTAATATCTTAAGCTTTTTATCACTCATAATAAGCTAGGGTCGGGCGGGACGACGAGGCGAATGTAAGAAGATTGTCAAGAAACGAAAGGATATACGAGGGTCGAGTGTACATCATTCACGTACCATTTATAAAGCTTTATAAGTTTATCGTCCTCTACGGCGCAAACGCTGTGCATTGTCCTTCTGACGAGCGCCTCGTGACACCAAAGACTCCTTATCACACTCACCACCGAACCACGCGAGGTCATTGGCGGCGGCTACTAGAGAGGTGGTAGGGAAATAGGCTATTCGTTGCGCCGTCGTTGCAGCTGTCAGTTGCTGTTTGGAAGTAGGGAGCCGGTGGCAAGTAGTCATGAAAGGACGGAAGCCACCTCCCCACTAATGTCGCAATATAGTATTCATACATTTAATATTACACCAGTTCAAATGCCTCCCATCCCGGGTACACAATCCCCGCCCAGTCAATGTCAATCCACCACTCGTCCACCAGCCCACGTTCCCAGCCCAACCCGAGAGCTGCGACCTTGCACACATTGGACCTAGGTCAGACACAAACGTCAGGTACCGTCGTCTTGCACTCCCAAAGGGTCCCACTCACGTCATAGTGCAGACAGTCGCCAGTGGGGCCTGCTCGCCATCTTTGAGCCACAGCCCAGATATCATCGCCAAGTCGAGAACCATCCCCGTCGTCCAGCGCTATGTTGGACACCATATGAGTGTGACTAAACAAGATAACGCCAACTCGAGCCGCGTACCTTTCGCTCCTCGATCCGGCTCCGCTTCTCCCAGAGCGGCTGGATATACCCCGACATCTGGGCCATGTACTGCACGGTGCTCGACTTCGCGACAAACAGCCCCTTGACAGCGTCCGGCGCTGTCGAAAACGCCTTGTAATCCTCAAAGGCGGCCCGCGAATCGCTCGCGATGTACACGTTGGGTGCCTCGCCCAGTCCCTTTTCCATAGTCCGCAGCTTCTGCCACGCCTCGGATACTGCAGTCGAGTACTCGGCGACTGGCACATAGTCGCGCCGCCACTTTTGGTTGTTCGCTATCCGGTCGCCGCGTCGGATGTGCACGCCGATATACGGCTCCTTGCCCCATGTCGCGCGGAGTGAGTCGAGGTGTTGGCGTACCTTGGGCGCTGGGAGGATCGTGAGGTCGAAGGATTCACGCGCGCGGTCGAAGATCGGTTTGAAACGGAAGATGTCGCTCTTGTACCTACCCGCGGGGACATTAGTAAACAAGAAGGGGTAGAGAAGAAGGGACGCACGGGTCTTGATACCCTTCGTCGAACTCATGACCTAGATGGAATTTGGCCGTACGGGGTGTGATGACCCAGTGTTTTGCGGAACGTGGGCATGCCACAAGTTCTGAAGGGAAATCTTTATTAGATGTTTGCCTATGTACAAGGAAATGGCTAACCTTGCGGAGGTGGAGGGAGACACCCCGGTTCAGGACCAGGTTGCGTCTCGCGCACGTCTTGGAAATGGTCTGTCCATCTGTAGCTTCTCAATACTACGCTTCTTCCAAACATTTCCATCAACTCACTTTCCCCGATTCCAATTCTGATCGTCAATAATAAAAGTACGGTCACGCTAGACTCGTCCAAGATCAGCCCTCACCCTCCATCCTTGCACGATACACACCTCTCTCGCCATAGCAGCTAATTGCGCAATAATAGCTAAATGGAACACCAGTCCCGTGCTCCCATCGAGCAAATAAGTGACAGTGCTGGAGCACACCTTTCCACCCTTACTATCCTCGTGTGGGACGTCCAGATCCATCCCAGGCATGATATTCCAATACTTTCCATGGCCCTTCATCTTGCTCTGCACCTTCCAGCACTGCTCCTCGTACTGCGCCGACGTGAGTGGGAACGTCGTATAATTCGAATAATCAATTCCGTCGATCGAAGCGGACTGACTTCCTGTACTCGCATCGGTGGTAGAGTTGGAGGTGCCGATGACCTGCTGGAGGACCTCGGGCCGCTTGACCGATAGCACCCACAGGCCAAATAGTAGCAACGCGACGACCGTCCCAATCGCCAGCGGGGCCCTCTCAAACGCATTCACTGTCCACCGCCTCACGGCCTCGAGTGCACCGAACTGGAGGCGGCGGTGCGTCTTCGAGTCGCGGTTCATATTTGGTAAGCCGTCGCGCGCATCTGGGGGGAAACCAGGTGAACGAGCAGACTGGAGGAGCGGGGATGTTTGGAGGTAATCTATCTCGTCTGGGTCTTGGACTGCCGCTAGCTGGCTCTGCTTCGCTGTGAAGGTCGTGTTTCGCGTTGAGCGCGGCGTGCGGGGTACAAGATTCTGGTAGTCGCTGGTAGAGGGTCTTGCGGAAGACGGCATGGTGTGCTAACTGGCGACGAGGGCCAGCTCGTCCTGTGAGAATAAAGTGGGAGAAAGCAATGTTGCCACAAAGACATCCTCGACCTCGTCCTGACTGCCACGAATATGACCCGTGCAAAACGATTTGCTGGATACTCCGTCGTACTCACAACGCTCTATCTGCTAGCGTTTTTCTCTATCATTCCCGTCCCGCTACTCGAAGAGGAGACGGCCCAGCAACTATTGCCAGTGGTACGCCTTCGGACATAACGTGTAATGCGGAACGCATCTGTTAATCGTACACACAACACCTACTGCAGATACCCTGGTGGTTACTTGTGTCCTTTGGCTCGTACTCGCTCGCCTCCCTCGGCTGGGGTCTCTTCACTTTCCGTGATTGTCCAGATGCGTACGAAGAACTCATGGGAGTGCGTCCCGTCTCTTCCACACTCCATTCACCAATAGCTTCCATGCTAATATAGGGTATAGGAAATAACAATGGCCAAAGCGGACCTCGGTGCGCGGGGGATTTCGTTCGAGTGAATCTACTATGTACTTGTAATCAACCGGGATACCCAGCAGCGAGTAGTTGCCGTCTCTGCATCGACAGGTTAAAATTGGACGTGGGGCGAGAGAGGAAACACACCAGTGCTGTGAAAACCGCTTGTTTGTCGGCCGGTAACGCGTCTATTTGCGCCTGCGAGAGCGTGATTACTGTCCTCATGAGTTCCTGTATATCGTCTATCAATATATATTCCCGGACCGCGAATAAATTCCGTAGGTGGAAATAACGCACCTGTTGGTCAGGCGGGAACGCCTGCGCAAACGCAGGAAGAGGTGCCACTGTTGCTGGAGGAGGTGGTGGTGGTGGAACTGCGGCAGAGTAGATGTTTGCGCGTGGGGCCGTCGGGGGTTCGCGCCTGTAGTCGGCAGAGGGGTACGCAGGTGCAGATGCTGGGATCGTGTACGGTGCATTAGGTGTATGATTCGAATTTGAGCTGGCTGCGGGTATCGGCGGCGTGTGTGCTATCGTGGGGGGATGTATCCGACTCGAGTCGCCGAGGCCGTGCCCATACATGGGCTTTCCGTCGTCTCCGGGAATCATCTTAGCGAGTACCTCCTACACGCCGATGTCAAGTCAGTCCCTTTCTGCCGATATGAGCGTGGTCCCAAAAAAAGGCACCTCCAAAACACCAGCGTCGATCAAGCCCATATCGCGCATAATGCCAATTGTTGCTTGTGCGAGCTGATCATGTCCTCCCAATATTTTCCGTACCGTCTCGGGGTCGGGACCTGCGAGTGGCTAGCAATAACCCAAAGTCAGACACTTGGCCTGGCACTGGTTGGACGGACAGTGTCGAGTCTTACCCGGAGAGAGACGATGAGCTCGATGAGTTGCTCTGGGTCGGTTGCCATCGTCACCGAGCCGAGTTGGACGGGGCCAAGCACAGAGGTGGCTGAATTTACCGGACACATAGGAACGGAGGACGGAGAACGGATGGATGGCAGCTGGCGGCTGACCTGCGACCACACGCCGTTTCCTCTCTTTCCTCCATTCTAGATGGACCTAGCGGTTGGGGCCGCTGCGCCCACGGATCAGCTTTCCGCCCTAGATAAACTCCTCAGTCCGCAATTGGACGCCATTCGGCAAGCGAGGGCGCATGAATGCCAATGCCTTGAAGACGTCAAGTCCCTTCTGCGAGTGTTTCTGGTTGAACTACGAAGCATGTACGATCTCCCTCCGCCTTCTGAACTTCAAGAACACGTACAGGAGGAAGAAAAGGACGATGAGGAAGTAACCCTCGTCGCAGATCGCCAGCTGAGCGGAGGGCCTGCCGTGACAACTGTGCGTTTGCCCTCGTCGCTGCCTATCGTGGAGGACGAGGACGACGAGATCTCGCATCCGGGCATTACATGTGATTCGTGCCAACAAGTGCGGCTTTTCTGCGCTCTCTGGCGGACGCGCCCTCATTTTGTTTGACAGGCTCTTCGGGGGGTGCGGTACAAGTGCAATTTGTGCCCTATGTTTAACGTGGTGCGTCGGATTGGCCTTTGGTTGGATATCAACATGGAGTGACTGAGTGAAAGATAGTGTGGTAATTGCGAGCGCGAACAGGCGGCTGCGACCCGACACGGCGGCGAGCTGAAGCACGCTTTTACTGAGATTGCCGAACCGACTCCAACTCTGAGCCCTCCACCTCCGATTACCCCACCCAAGCCTACGCGATATATACCGGTACCTGTCGAGGAGCGAGAGTCCATTTCCTCCATGATTTCGCGTGTACTTACTCAAGCGGGCTCGAGCTCGAGCTCGAGCTCTTCTGAGCTACCAAGTCCTTGGTCAGGAGCCGAGCGCTCACCAAGAGTGCCGACTCGTCCCAGAGCCATGAGGGACCTGGGCTACGAATCGGGTGCAACGCTCGTTCCTCCTTCATCTGGGAAGCACACTCCGCTTGACAAGGTATGTCTCACACGGTTCTTTTCACGCCAAGTTTGACCGCTTCCTTATAGTTGCCCATTCACGACCTGGCAAAATCTTACGACGAGACCTGTAATAAATGCGGTTTGCGGCTCTCTGGGGCACGATATGTGAGCCCCATGCCTATTCCCTATGCCAGTGGGGTGTTTAAGTTCACTTGCAGAAATGTGCCTCATGCCCCTCCCACGAGCTCTGCCCCTCCTGCTTCCACAGCTCAGAGGCAAGCAACTCGATTCACTCCTTCGTCCACACCGCCTCCAAAGGGGACTACCTGGCAAGTACCGCACCCCCCATCTCTCACATCTCTCGTAAACCACACCGCGCCACATGCAACATCTGCCATCAAATGATCGTCGGCACGTGCTATAAATGCGTGCATCCCGTCTGCTCCTCGGCGGACGTCAACCTCTGTGCCACCTGCGAGTCGGATGGTGGGGGGGTGCACCCTGTCGACCACCCAGTATTGAAGCTCAAAACCCCCGACAGCTGGTATCCAACCCTTGCACTGGGAAAGCCGATATGCCTGGGTATGGCCGGTTCGGAAGAAGGCGGTGGTACCGGGGTGCGGAGAGCAGGACGGTCAGCTACTCCCGCCTCCAGCTTGAGTGAGGGCGCTCCGAGTCTGTCTGGGTATGGAGGCCCGAGCTGGCTCGGCTACGGGTTTCATGCGGCAGGTTTGGGCTTGAGGCCATATGGTGCTACATTTTAATCTTTGCTATATGTCTTGCTGTATTTTTCTAATCTAATGTTTCTTGTTGCGCTCTTTACAATTGTTGTCCGAGTCTATGCAGCATAGCACGGCTTGGCTGCGTTAAATCTTTATGAGCATTGTGTGTGTGTGTGTGAAGAAGCTCGCAACTGAGGCCTGACCAAGACGCGAAGGACCTGGTTGATGTCACGCTTTAATCTCCGACCAAATGAGTACGACTTTGACCCTAGAAGACGAATGCCCTATTGCGTGGCCTACAAATATGAGCATTAACCTGGAGTACCCGCTTACACCTGCAGGACAAGAATCTGTCGCAGATCTTGTCCAGCGCATTTATTTGGAAAGTCTATGGTTGCCCGACGTTCGTGAAACCACCTTTCGTTCTTACAATTGCACTCAAATTACGACTTTTACAGTCTATAATGCCCGTTCAAGCAGTGGTTCACTCCCTCCGCCGCGTTCCAAGCCCTGCAACCACCCCAACAGAACCTCACCCCCTCGCGGGCCTTCTAAGACCGCTCTTCCTCTCTACTGACCGGATCCAGACCAAATATGGAGTGGAAATACCTAAAATGCTTGAAACTTACGATCCTCAAGCCGAGAGAGAGCTCCAACCAGAGGAGAGTATGGTCCTCTTTGCATGGCACCATGGCAAACCGCCGGCCGCGCTTTTGAACCATAGTGGAGAGGCAATAGATGAGGACAGGTGGAGGAGGGCCTGGATGAGAGACGCCGAGCGACGAGAGTGAGTGAAGGAGGTCCTTTTGTTGCATGGGAGGTGCATTGATTGTTTGGACATATTACAGGGTGCTCGTGCAAATATTACTGCACTTTCTCTACCTCTCTCTTACCTCCAAGTTTGCACCTCCGCCGTTGGCTTCCCCCCCACCAAAGAAACGCAAGCGGAAGGACCCCGTTTCTGGCCCACGTTTACCCGAATCGTCATCTCCTCCCTATAAGCGAGGACGGAGACGGAAACGCGCGCTATCACCACCCCCGTTTTCTGTCGAGGATAATCTAGATATGTTGACTGATCAGGTTTCAATGTGGCAAGCCGTGGACGATGACGTAGACAAATTTCTCAAGAGGCCGAATGACAACGACCGGGATTGGATGAGCGTGTTTTGCGAAGATGTTGTAGGATCGATGTAACTATCTTCCTCTGTCGGCACTGTTAACAAAAACTGACCACTCGTAACCAGATTTAAGGACGAAGTACCTTTGCACTACGCGGCATTCAAAGCTAAGCTCGTCCGGGTCGAGCCACAAGGTCCAACATCCGACGATGAGCTTCCCGCACCACCCAAACCAAAGAACAAACATAAGCGGAACGTTTCCAAGTCCACCTTAACAGAAGCAGATCTTGCACCGATACATAAAAGTGTGGAGCGATCTCGATCTCTATCCATCGAGCCTTCGGATAGAGGGAGTCGGAGTCGGAGCGTGTCCATTTCAGCAGAGGAGATTAAGAATATTGGAGGAAAGAGAGGCGGGGTTGCCAGTAACTCGCGGCTCTTTGCAAGCGAGGTCGAAATGCGTAAGAAGGCGGGGTGGACCCGCGCTCCTAGCATTGGGAGCGCCACGGGGGAGGTCAAGGCAGACCTGGTAAAGACAGAAGGTGCGGGCTTCATGACTGTAGAGGTGGCGTGCTCACCGTGATCCTAGGCAAGAAGCAGCGATCTACGTCCCCCGTCGCTTCGATACCTAGTGGCACAACGCTCGTCGTGGGAACACCAGAGCGGCAAAATAAAATTGCGGCGTGGATATCGGGGGACGACGATGACTTTATCGTCGATGACTCGCCGAAAGTTCAACAAATTCAACAAAATTCCGTTCCTGCATCCGACTTTGTTCCCGAATCTCCAATCAAAGGCCGGCGATGAGCATAGAGTTTGGCACACGGGTATCGAGCCCGTATGTTCTTAGCATGGAAAGTCAAAGCTAAAGCTTACAAGTATATAGGGCATTTATATCATTATGGGATCTATGTTCTACTCCTCATGCGGTAGTGGCAATATTCAAATCAGACTGCGCCTCGTTAACTTTCGATTTGTGGCCCTTCCAAGTGGCCCTTCCCAAGAGACGGGCGATCCGTGATTCAACCTTGACTTCTCGTTCTGCCACAGTGTTGGCCATATACCGCATGTTGGCGATTGAGACTCCTCGGGGGAAATAATCGGCCCTGATCAAATCCGACCGCTAGCGGCATTATCAGCTTTCGTTCTGAGCCGCCCAGTGCAGCGCCTTACCTGGCTAACCCTTGACTGTACCGGTCCTTCGTACAAATGAACGCTGATGTTGGGGAAATTGTCCTGGGACCCTATGAGCCTTACGGCTTTTCTAGCGTTTGCGAGAGCTACTGCATTTTGTGGTGTAAGGTAGGCAGGGGTGTATATGGAGAGGACTCGGATGGTCTGGGGCATCGAAAGTATGGCCTTCTTTAACATCGAAACATTTATCTCGTCAAGCAGCATGGTGAACCCCACATGTTCGAGCTTTGGCGGAAGTGTTATCAGTGTAGACAATTGGTCTTCAATGTTGATTAGATTTGTAGTCCCGCTGATGATAAGCTCGCGCAAAGACGGAAGCTGAGGTAATTGTAGCAAATTAGATAGGGTCGCTCTGGTGAGAAGAACTGAACGCAATGAGGGGGCCCATTCTGGGAGAATGTGCCCAACTTGGGGGGCGTGAAGTATTTGTAATGATTTCGATGAATTGGAAGTGATATATTTGAGGAACGGCTCTAAACGATTATTGAAAGGCTCGGGACAGAGCCATCGGACCTCATAGAACTGGTGCTTTACAGGTGGAAAGCGGTTGAGATTATTTAATGGCCATCGTGCCCCCCGAAAGACAATCGCTTCCAGCGGCCAAGAGGAGATTTGAAGAAGTTGCAAAGGTATATTGGAGGGGGTACGCATACCAATCTGCAGAGCGCGGATAGGAGGGGTGCCGTCGTTCAACGCGTCGATGATGCCGGGCGCCAGATCATGCGCCACATGGGCATTGAGCCGTAGCTCATAGAGATGGGGAAATAGCTTGAGGGCCACCGGAAGTCGCTTCGCCCACGATGTTACCTTGTAAACTGGGATAGTCGGAGAACCTGGGGAGAGCGTATAGTTGAGGATGCGAACGGAGTCTCGCAATAGCCGACCATGTTCGGTTGACGGGTCGACGGCTTTGCGAAGAGCTTCGTAGTTGGCATCGGTGGAGGTAATATTTACCTCGTGAAAAAGCAGCCTTTGCACTGGAATTCTCCACGAGCGTGCAACCAGTGCGAATCGTGGAAAGTTTCTCCAATCAGGCAGGAGTCTTGAGTCATGGTAAAGATGTTCAATAATGACGAATATCACATCGTCGTTGAGTCGCGGTGTAGAGTGGATTGCGGGGTCAACCGAGCGGCTTTCTGGTTCAGTCTTAGTACTTCTAGACGGAACGGGGTTGTAGCTTCATTACACACCTTGAAAATGGTTCCGGCTCATATTCTCTCACGTAGGGATATTGATCCGTTTATGTCCCCTTCTCCTCTTGATCTTGGCGGACAGTTGAAGTGGCGCCTAAGCCACGATGCAACAACATTACTTCGATAGAGTAAATAGTGCCAAGCCATCCGCCTACTATGAGCCAGCCAGTGGACAGAGATGTCCGGGATGTCAAGGTGTCAAGGATGAGCAACGGAATAAGGTCGGATTTGCTGGTCGTAGTACCATGTCCAGCCGTGATAGGAATGATGTCTCAAGCTTTCATAACAGAGTACAAATCGTAAAGTAAAGACAAGCCCAAGTGGACCCCTTCTTTGGTCTCTGCTCCTCATTTTGTCATTTCATCTCCGTCCGCTTCCTCTAGAATAGCCTTGATCATCTTGTCGGATAGAGCTTGTGCCTCTGCAAATCGAGGACTGAAGAACTGAGCTGTGCTCTCGAACCTTCGTCGGTAGAGCTCGAAGCTCCCGAACTGCACACACTCGGACCACGCTCTGGCCGCAAGGACAAACTCCATGTCGTTGCTCCTATACTGACTATCCCATAGTGCGGCATCTAGCGCAGCGTTAAGTCGATCCGTGTCCCTAAAGAGATATTCTGCAACACCGATCCACATTCGGAAGATCGGAGTAGCGGCTACGGAGAGATGCTGAAATGGATTGATGGATAGAGCTGCCCAACAGTCCGCCATCGCAAGCAAGGACAGATGCGAGTTGGAACCTGATGCATGTGACGGAGTGGTGGTCGTTTCCACGTCGTCCGGACCAGAAGCGGTGGGCGGCAATCCGGCGCGATCGCGTGGTGTACCGAGGTTAAACTTGTCGAGGAAGTCTTCACTCAAGAGAATCGGCCGGACGTTCGCCGACGCGTTTTGAAGGAAGACTTTCTCTCTTGCTTCGTGAACTCTCTTCCGTAGCCCACTCTCATTCTTGTCAAGTATAAGCTTGAACAGCTCCGTCACACTCCTGGCGTATTGCTCGATCTGAACTTTCGCACTGGGATTGAGAATCGCCAGTCCTGCGTAAACATGCCACTTGTTAGAGTAGATGCGATGCGTTATGTTGACTTTAACGATCTCAATTCCGCCGGTGTACCTTCCCTGCGGTGTCTCCCACGGGTATTCGTAATCGTTGTGCCAGGCGGTGCCCATACTCAAGAATGCTGCATGCGTGACTGCTTGAGTGTTTGCGGTAAGGTTATCGTGTTCCTCGAAAGTCATGTATACGAAACGAGACCGGAAAGGTTTGAGAATTGACTCGACCAACGTAAGAGCAACCGTTGGACCACGATGGTGAATGAGTACGAGGGGTTGACCAAATGGAGATATCGATGGCCCATGGAGGGAGTGACAAGAGACAATGTGTACATCGGTAGGGAGATGTTCTTCAAATGCCTCCCGTTCAGGCGCTTTGACTGAGGTCTGGCCAGCAACGATTGCACCCATTTTGGTGGCTTTAAAAGCGTAAATGTAGGAATATATGAATAAAATGAAGCACATACAAGGACCATATTCCTTCACAACCTTGCCGATGTGCTCTGCCTCGACAGCATACATTATCCAGTCGGAAGAACGCGATACCGCATGCCCATCTTTGAGGACAGTTACACCGGGTACACCTGATCTACTTCCATTGAGTACCAGCTCTTCAGAAAGGATATGTCTCATCCCGCAATATCTGACCTTGCATATCTTTCTTCAGGGTTTCGTACTTGCTTGGTAAATCGCACACATGGATCCTTAGGACACATTGTGTTAACCCACAACCAAATTTGAGTATCGATGTAGCTCACCTCATCCAGCCTGCTTTACCTAAGTGTTTCGCATACATCTTACCCATTTCGCCCATCCCGATGAGGCCAATTACGGGCTGCTCATCGTATGGAGCATCTGGAGTTACATCCGGTCTTACCATTTCCAAGCAGAAAAGCGCGGATGTGGACGGGAAAAGGGTGCAGAGTAAAGATGCAGAGTAAGGCGTTTACTTCTCTTCACAGTGTTTGGTTGAGAACACCCATCCGTGGCGCTTACCATGGCGCTTAATGACAGAACTCCGCTTCGATGCTTAGCGCCAGCGTTAGTGACGGAATCGAGCATCAAGCACAAGCTAAGCCTGAGATGATTGCCGGTCGGTATTTAAGGCACTGCCGCATCGATCGTATTATTGTCATATGATATATTTCCTGTCTCGCTATAGTATACACGTGTATTCTAGTTTTATGTATAAAATACCTGGATCGCGCGAGGTCAGACCTTGGTCTCGGCTTGACACGGGGCACTTAAGTCGAGCAGTTGGGAGACTTGTGGTAGATCGAACGAGAGTCCCACAAGAATATGCGATGAGCATGTTCCACAAGAGGGTCTCGTCTGGTACATCGATTTGACGGTAACAAACCAGGAGACCCGATGTCAATGGTTAGGAAACAACGTGGCTTCTTAATATTACGACACCATTCTGTATTGCATTGGAAGTAGCTTTTTTCCTTGTGACCGTCCATCCGCCGTATGGGGTAAAAAGGGGACATATGTTCAAGAGGTAGACGAAACCTCGTCCTCAACTTCCTTCATAAAGGCCTTTAGCCACTCCGCCTCCCTTTCCATTTCTTCCAGTGACCTTGGATTCCTTTCGTCGTCGTCCATCCGCAGTGGTTCACTCTCCTGGGAGGAACTCCTGCCACTGGCAGGCCCTCCTGGGCTCTGAATGAACTTACTCAGTGCAGCTACATTGCCCGTAGTGGCTTTGCCGCCGCCCCCACTACCAGCCTCGTTAGGACTAACAGTATGGTCCAGCGGGACGCCTTGCTCAGCGACACGTGCTTGCTCCCTTTCCATGTGCGTAACGCGCTTGGAGAGCTGCTTTTCGTGAGTTTCTAAAGTTGGATAAATGTCATCGTTTTTCGTAAAGTGATCGCCTTGGAAGCGTCGAGGAAGAATGTGGACGTGAACGTGTGACACAGACTGGCCGGCTGCTTTACCATCCTATGGGTACTAAGTCGGTGTGTACCAGGGAAGGCGAGGGGTACGCACTTGACATGCTATTGTGAGGCCATCCGCTTTGTAGGCGCGTTCAACGGCGCGTCCAACGAGCTGAACAGAATGGAATAGAGATGACACCTGAGGGGGGCTCTGGAGATTGTTCCATTTATTGTGTTTCCTCTTACTTCGACGGGCGAAAGATCAGCGAGTCGGGGTACCACGCGGGATGGGATCACGAGAACGTCTACTCCAAAGAGCAATAGTAAACGACAATGCATCCTGGCAGCACACAGCTCTGGAAGGCGGACATACGACCGGGAACAATAGGCTTGAGATTGACGATTGCGGCGGAAAGAGCTGTTCTATGGAATGCCTGTCTTGAGACTTCGATTGTGGAGAAGAGGAGAGGGGACATCCGCTTAAGCTAATATACAGAGCAAAAGGTGTATTTCCAACGGGGTTGTAGTTCAAGGTGGAACAAGGCAAACATTTCTTACCTCGACGCCAAAGCTCAGCACGCTCACATGGCCAAGAACAAAGCGAAGTATGCTCGGGAACACCAGGAAGTGATCCATTTGAACCTATGTTAACCCGCCGCGTGCAGGACCATGGTGGCACACCTCTTTTCGATGGCGCAGACGGGCTACTTCTACACTACGAAGCGGGTACGGCTCGGCCCACCACTAACCCAAATCAAATACGATCCACTAGGTATGCCAACCTGATGTAACCGCCTCCCCGGTTGGCTCACAAACATCTTGCGTTCTAGTAAAACGGAGGGTCTTGTTTATCGAAAAGAAAAAGAAGAAGTAGTAAGAAGAACTCCCTTGTATCTTTCTCCAATCCAGGGCCATTGCTGTATCCTATACCTCCTACCGACTTGCATCCACCCAACCTCCATCCATGTTCTCAAGTTATACTGCGGATATATAATAGAGGCTCGGCGTTACGGCTTTACGGTTCAATTCTTTCTACCAAAGGCGCGTTTGCGTCACGAGGTAGCAGTTCCGGCGGATATACGACGAGCAAAAGGACGAGTATTATGCAGATCCGGAACCCAAAAGAACTATCCTATCCTTGTCAATGACTTTTGGTTCCTGCTAAAGGGATATATTCACGTGGGTATCATCTTAGCGCGAAGTTTGGACGACTGCCCCAGTTCGTGAAATGGACAATAAAATATTGCGACTGGATTGGGTAGTTGAGCCGATTCTCCTGTGTTTGAGAGTGGGTGGAACGAGGCTACTGCGCCTCAATATTTCGCTAAGGTCTGACAGGAGAACTGGCGTTCGTCGCCGGTTTCCCCAGTACTGTAATATGGAAAATCGTAGCAACGGAGAGGGTTTGTGACGTGATGCTCAACCAGGTAAGAAACGGAACGGCACGAGAGTGTGTGACGTGATGATGGAACGGGCGCCGTAAGAAACTAAATCAGGGCTGTTTACAACAAGGCGTAAAAGCCTTTTTGAACGATGTCTGACTATGTTTGGTATATTACAGGACAATACCATGTTCGTCTTGACACCCTTGTTGTAAACTTGGCTCTCATTCAATTCAACCTCACTCGTTGATCCATAAAATGGTGCCAGATTTCTTGGAAATTAGCCTAAATGACCCACAATGCCCCAATCATCCATAACCAACCTTTCTCCCCTGCTATACCGAATCAAATTGCTCAAACCAAGCATGTGCTTATAGTGCATGATGCAAAGCAGCAGGGAGGACAACCAAAAACCAGTATGTTGTCAATTCTTGACATTTCAAAACACTAACTATGCTGTTACAAACAGCTACAACCGAAATGCCCCATTCTCTCGTCCACTTCTCCCTCTTCGGTCCACTGAACTCAGCAAAGCCTTGAAGGGAACAACATTAGGAGATGTATGTGTAGTCACAGAAGGTAACATTGAAGCTCCAACAGACTTGGGGAATTCTGTGGAGCCATGTACAGACTCCAATTTAGATCTCCTCGAAAGTACTGTAACAACCCTGCGGAGGTGATATTGAGTTGGACCCAGATTCAGACTCGATTATCAGTATGGAGTGATAATTTTGACTATAACTATTTTTATTTTTATTTATTTGGTATTTGGACCAACGTCACAAAATCCGCCTTAAGAAACACCTGAACACTGAATGTGACGTGATGTTCCATGTCCAGAAGAAACGAGAGGGCTGAGTGTGACGTGATGCGTTGCTACGATTTTCCATATTACAGTAGACGAGTTCCAGTTCCGGCTCCAATTCAAAGGTCCTGCCGGGTCGGTTGCTTCGGAGTAGAAAACGTTGGTCACGCTTGAGAGGACTTCCAGTCCCAGCTCGTTGAACGGTCCTATGCTGAGACCAGCATATCCCGTTACAGCTACATACCGCTCATCTCGAACGTTCATGCTCCAGTCCACTCTCCGAGCTTCACGAATATATACGACTGCAACGGAGAATGAGCAAGGCAGAAGGCTTTGTATGCAGGTGCGACCACACCTGCAACTTGTACAAGGGCGTACCGAACCAGAACACTGGCATTGCGAGTTGAGGGAAGGATGGGAACACACCGACGAGTCTGTGGACCTGAACACTACGTGGAATGAGACCGGTATGATACCGGGCCTCTGTACACCCGCATATTACCGGCGGACTTCACCTTCGGATTCTGAAGGTGTCGCATGACTCCGCGATCGGCGAAGCCCTCACCCGCATAATTTTTGGGTCTTGACGTAGCGACAAAGAGGGTGTCGGTATGTCTATTAATATCTTCGCGGGGGCCTGCGGCTGTTGACATTGTGTGGCCAGATTTCTTAGCAACGGAAATAGATTTACACATCTCATTATGCCCCAAATTCACTGCGTTTTACATCATACATCCATTTTGTCCGGACTGCTGTTAGGGCTAAGGACACTACAAGCATCGCTTCCTTGCTCCGTTTGTGCACCTTGTCCTTCGTGAACAACGGAAAGAACATTGGTTTTCCAGTGTGTGAGCAAGGCTAGACTACCCCAAACTCTGAAAGGACTCGTTCTAATTTCCACAGGTCCATAAGCAGGAATGAGCCCAGAGAGCGACGAGATGAATGGTAGGTTTACTGCATATGAAAGCTTCCGTCTCTCATATTATTTCCCGAACAATGAGCTACTGAAGTGGATGTGCCCGTTCACTCTGGGGCGGGGAGCCGCAAACACTCTTCAAGTTCACGCGTACTTACGTTTACTTGCAGGCTAATTGGCACTGGCTATGGGTCAAAGTGCGAACGCATGCGACAGGCGAGGGAGCTCACTTGCTGGTTCTTGGTCAAGTGCAGACGAAGAGGAGGAAGTGTTGATTTGATGCATACTTTGCCTGGGAGCTTGATTCGGGAATCACTGAAATCAATGTGTATGGGAAGGTCGGGAGTTTGTCGATCGGAGCAACGTATTCTCGCGATAGCCGAGGGTAGCAGCTAAATATAGTAAGGCTGATAGCGCTGCTCGAACTCTGGAAAATCGGCTTTGACTGTCTAGGGCCTAAGTTGGGCTGCTAAATATAGGACCGTTGCGCACTTCAAACCTCAAAGAAGCAGGTGAATCAAACCTGTGACTACACACGGCCCGTCGGCTCTGAGAGGACAAAGAAGAGGTGTTTATTTTTGCAGTGGGGCTTGGGGACTGAAAATAGGATGGGAGAAGCATGGAATAGGACGAAGGCGTGAAGGGGAGGGCGAGGCAGGTGTCAGACTAATGAAATTGTTTATGTAGGCGACTGGGCAGCCAGCTATGTGCTGTCGTTGTCGTCGTTGTCGTCGTTGTCGACGTCGTCTCGCTGAGGGCTGAGGGCTGAGGGGCGACGTGCAAGGGGTGGAGCCGTGGGGGTAAGCGCAAGCGGGACATGTGATGTGATGTGATAGGCCTAAATATAGCATAAGAATACGAGAATAGATGTCAGAAAGCCGAAGTAATCGAGCTGCTTTCCGTCTGTCCTTAGCCCTTGGACGCGGTCATGACCAAGAAACCCAGCCGGCTTGGCCTTTCCTGTTTGGTGTCAGACACAGCAGACCCAGCACCACACGACGACGACGATATTTCAGCTTCTTCTTCACTACGGCCTCGGCGAGGTTCCCCGCAATCACCCCGCTCGAGAACGCCTATACCGTCGCCGTCAAAGGGCCTCCTGGCCCTCCTGGCCTCGTTCGCAACCCCGACGATTATTCCGGCGCATGCTGCTCCTACACCCGTATCACCAAATGCACTGCGAACACACCCATCACCCGGCACTATTCCAACTCCAATTTATCTCGATTTTCTCTATCCACGCCCCCGCCTACCGCCACCACAACACCCACACGGCCCCTCGCACCCCCCAGAGGACCCTCCTGACCCTCCTCGACGTATTAGGAAGCCACGGTCCTTCGTGTCGACCGCCGACGATTGCGAGTGCGTGATCCCCACCAAGTTTGAAGAGAACGACACAGGCTGGATGGTTGCTGAACGATGGACGCTACATGGAAAGACCCACCCAAACGTGAGTAACTCATCTCCCCACTTATCCCTGCCCTTCCCCTCCATTGCGCTATTTCTGGCACGGACCCCGTGCGCGCTGTGCTTACGATAGCGTATATATATATATCGTCCGACCCTCTTTCCGTCCATCCTGATAATGCTTTTCACCAGGCCTTCGCCGGTTACATCCCCGTCTCCTCATTCCGCCCCCAAATGGACTCGGTGGACAATTCCCTTGACCTCCCCACCGGCTGGAACACTACCACTTCCAGTCGTAATGCAAGATATGACCCCATTATCGTCACCGTTTTCGCTATTATCCTCGCCTGTGGCATCACAGGGGCTATCGCAGCTTCCGTCTGGAGACAGCAACTAAATACCAGAAGGTTCAGAGTGGATCTTGAGCGTGCCACCAAACCTAAGCGCCGGCGGACCACAGATGAGGTGGACAGTGTGGACAGTGACGCGACCGTCGAAGAGGATAAACCCAGAACGAAGAAGAAGCGGCGACGCAAGAATGCAGCTGGGAGTGGAGGTGGTGCCGTCACTCCAGGCGCTGGCAAACCCTCGTCCACCTTCTGGCGACCTAGTCCTCGCTTTGTTGGACGTCTCCGCTTCCGATCTCGTAGGCACAAGCCAGCAGAGGTGCCTGCAACCGAACCTCCCATCGTTTCCTCACGTCCGGCGTCTCCTCAACCCGACCTTCCCCCTCGCGAGGACCTCACCAATCCACCCATCATCCATGTCACCGCAGAAGAGGATTCACCTTCTCATGTACACTCCCGCCATCCTTCCCACATTGATCTCACCTTATCAACTACCAACACCGAGGACGCAAACCCAAACAACTCAGAAACACAACCTGAACCCGAAAGAATCCCGGCGAATTCCGTGTCCACGGGCCTTCTCCTCCCTGTCAGCCCAATCCATTTGAATCACTCTCTTGATCAGAGTCAATCAATGCAGGATGTTGGTGACGACACTGCCCTACGGCGCGCTCCGACATTCGAGGGGTACACCTCAAATCCTCCTGCATATTTAAGGATAGGGACGAGTTGTACATCGAGACAAACCGAGAAGGCACCACTACCCGGTCTTGAAGCGGAGTATGATGAGAGGGACTTGGGACGATGGAGAGCGTCCAGGCTCGCCGCCAGTTCTTCCTCGTCTCGCCCGCGACCGAGGTCCATCGCGCCATCTGCTATCGAGCCAGAATTGGATACGCCGCCGCCACCATCGCTCAATCGTGTGCACGGAGTGCACATCGCCACGGATGATAAAACCGCACTCGCCCGATTGCACTCATTCGCCGACCAACCTGACGCTCCTGTTCCTCCTGCTGAGGCGCTTTCTATATCTGGTTCACCCACCGTACCCGCCTTTGGCGTGGTGGAGGATTGGTACACGGAAACGCAGCTGGAGCAGGTCTCCTCGCTCGATCAGTCTTCCTCACAAGCATTGCCCGCACCAGTTCTCAACCCACTCACTTTCCCACCTCCACCAGAACCTTACCTGCTCTCACGACGCCATGGCTCCCTCGTCCATGATAGGAGCTATCATGATACACAAGATATGAACGAAGCATATACCTTCAGGCGGGTATGGGGCGGGACTACTTCCAGTATCGGACCGAGTGCGCCCCCCATGGAGATAGAAGAGGGCAGTTCCAGTCGACGAGTCGGTCAGGATGAAAGCTTGGAAGGTTTGGTGCCCAGTGCTCCACCACTGCCCGGCGATCCTATTTCTGGTGCACACATACCGTCCGCCCCAGCGCTCTGGGACGAGGAGAATGAGACATACGAACCGGCCCGCGACTCTGCGCCGCCCCTCGAGGCGTCTAGAGAGTTACCTCTTGGTGATCAGCTGTCCGGATCGGCGTCTGATAACTCAAGGGGGGGTGCTGACGCTCATTCCGACGTGCGTGTGCAGTGGGTGCAACAACGACAAGTCGAGATGGAGGGCATGGGCTTACCAAAATACGAACCATGAGGTCCTTTTACCCTCTGTGTGTAATACCAATTACTTTCTCATCCCGAATCGATTGTAATCGCGCAGCCCTGCTCTCGCGTCACGTCATCTCTGCCAATTCGTGTTTTTGTTTCTGTTTATTCAATCCGGACTTGAACTCATGTATTATTTTTTCTTATATCTTAAGGAGCCTGGAATGGTACATTCACGCTTTTCTCTCTTTTTTTGTTTTCCAATTTTTCTCAGACGCGCCAAGATGGTGACCACGTGTCAGGCGTCCAGTGACACCTCGCGGAATACTACGGGATGTGGCGGATGTCCATTTTGGACCTGCACCTTGTTACAGAAAGGTGATGGCAATGCTGCTTTAACCACCCGAGCGCTTGCAAACCGGTTAAGAACCTCGATATCAAGGCTCTTGACTTCTAGAGGGCACTTGCCTCGTAATCCGGAACTATCTATCGAAAAGACATGCAACGGTTCTTGAGCCTGAATGACCGTGCGCCCGGCCTTGAAGGTACGCTCGGACGCTCTGCGTCCATGCTATTTGTCTAGCACCAGAAACTTATGGTCATACCGTTCTCCAGTTATTCCTTCAATATTTCATGGACAACGTGCAGCGCCAGATCTAAACGAGGACATCCTAAACATGATCCTTGAGCCCCTCTACTTCAAACCCAATACCCACACCCCAGACTATGCCTCTCTGTGCAAATACGCACGAGTCAGCCGCGTTTGGCGTCTCCCTGTCCAGCGACTGCTCTTCCAGCAGATCACTATCCAGACATTCCGGCATTACGAGGCCATTGCTGCTGCCTGCAATCCTTGTACTACACAAGGACGTTTCCTGGCGGATTGCGTGCGCATCCTCGATTATCAACTTAAGCAAACAGAGAATGGTGCATTCCGTCCCGAGACGCTACTGGAGTTACGGTTTTCTCATGCTTTGAGGCTCTTTCCCTTCCTCTACGAGCTGAGGGTCAATTGCGCGGGGGCCAAGCGCTTCAATGATCAAATAATGAAGGAGCTCAGGAAGACGCCGCCAATTCAAGCCCTTAGAATTGAGTCAGGCGACGATAACGTCGACTCTGTCATTCCTTTTCAGTTGCTACAGATTGAAAACTGGCCCCTAGAGCATTTGGCAATGATCGGCATTTTCAACATGGAGGCGGTAGCAAAATACCCACCCGCAAAGCGCAATTTGTACGAGCTGAGGCTCCCCAGTGATCTGAAGAATGGGCGGTACTCGACGCTGAAGTTTGTCAAGGCGGTCATGGCAGCGCATTACGGGAGTAAACCAGCGCTTGAGATTCTCCACACCCGAGATCTTGAGATCGTTACACCTGAAGCGGCCCAATATCTTCGTTCCCTTCTTATCGCAGACTGTCACCCCAGTTTGTTTTCGTCGCTCCCCAAGCTCCCGATGCTCCGTGAGCTCATTGTAATGCTCACCGCTTCCACCTTCTCTGCACGTCACTTTACTGCTCTATCTCCATTCATCCAGCATGTTGGATTGACGGCCGTCCACGCTCCGCCAAGCCGACAGTTTTTTGTCGACCTACTCCACGACCACCCTGGCCTGCGAGTCATCTCTCTATACTTTACGTCCTATAATCCGGACTGGCGCGCTCGTGCGATACAGAAGGCACAGCCGGATATCAAGTCGCTGCAGAAGCAATTCATGGAAGTGGAATTTAGATTGTATGACGGCCCGATTGCGAGCTTTGCTGCACAGGTACGTCTATTTATCCTCCCCTGAAAATGGAGCTTTGGGTCTCAATGTCGTCATTGCAGCAAACCGACCTCATCAAGGCAGAGCAATGGCCGCGTGGCGCATACATGGAGAACATGAAGCGGATGACGGGGGCAGTATCGAATCGAGCTGTACAAGAAAGATACGAAGCGCCTTCCAGCATGAAGCAGCTCCCAGCGAAATTGCAGTTGCCTTTCATTGGCAAAGACGGGATCGATATGTTCAAATCGCTTGGACTGCGTGCGTAGATAATCCGATGCATATCTGTTCCCTGGACAATGACTTTCACGTGGCGATTCTGTATGTATAGTTTGTATAGTCTGTAGGTCGTCGATCTTGGCACCAAGGAGCCTGGCTTGAGACACTACATTTACACATGATATGACGTCCCGATCGTCGCTCTTCGCTCTTGACGGCTCGTTGGGCATCTGAGACAAACAACACCATGGTCGGCGAGTTTCACCTTACTGCTCCCGGAGCAAAGACCAACAGCGTCATACCCTTCATGTGCGTGTTTGACTCCCTGGTTATCCAGTGCAAAACGAAGCCCAGATCCTTAATCCTCTCCAAGCTCAACCTTGGCATTTAAACCTTATCCTCCTGCACTCAACCAGTCAACACTTTTGTGATTTGGGGGGATCCTACAATGGAATGTGCGATTTTCTATCATTCAAACAGCACAGAGGGCCGACAGGGCCGATCACGAAGATGGACGACTTAGCGGCTGTCAGATTTCGACCGGACAAAGGATCTTCTTCCGTCAGAAACCGTTTGGAAATCCAAATGACCGTTATCAAAATTTCAAACCGCTCGCTGATCGCGTCGTCACTCTCCAACTATTTCAAATATTTGCATGGTCTCTCTAGGGGTTTGCTTCAAGTTCCGCCCTGCTGTACGAGCACTCGCCCGGATCAGGAGGCTGGGTGGCAGTTTATTATTTCCTGTAATGGCTCTCACAAGAAAAGTAAATTAATACGAAAGGCGAATGTTATGATAGAGCGCAACTTGGAATAACCACAACGATCAGGCACAAGTTCCCTTTGCCACCCAGGTGATATCAACCTCTGCCCTTATTAAGGGGTCTGGTTGGAAAAGCCTTCCATGGTCAATGATAAGACTCAGGAACTGTGGACAGATTTCCCCCAAATCGGAGGACAGATTAATAGGCGGCATTGGTCGGCATCCCTTGGATGGGCCAGGGTCGCTGAGCGGCCGGGAGAACTAGTCATTGGAATTGGAACAGAGGACCAGTCCAATGGATCCGCCTCGGTCGTCCCAGCGATGCAAACTTGACATTTCTGTGGCATGGCTTCGGCTGTCCCGTTAGGTCTGAATCCTTATCTTTTGTCCTCTTACGTCATGGCTATACGTCACGGCTATTTCTTAGTTTGTGCCCTCCCCTGATCGAATGGTTGCGAGGTGCCGACGCAAGGTTCTGATGGTGCTTCTAGGCGACAAGCAGTCAAATCATGCGTAGGGTTGTGCCTTCTCTGGTTACGTTGGCATATCTACTTCTAATGCATTTTAGATTACGGCATGACAGCTCAACCAGCCTTTTCATCCCAGCCTAGGTCTTAATTCCCTGACAGCCTAGGTCTTCCGACCCGTTTTAACTCAAAGCATCAAATGAAGGCATATTGATTGATTAAGCCTGCCATCACATGCTTAGTTTGACATATCCATGCCGACGGTCGACCAACCTCTTGTCCTATTGAAATGAACTGAGTAGGACTCTCAAGTGGATCAGGAATATCGTCACCAGGCTGTTCAAGAATTCCTAGCCCACCCGATTGGCCCTTAAATAAGGATACGTTCAGCAATCTCGCGCCATTTTCTTTTCCTTCCTACCTCCTTCCTCCCAGTTTCTATTCCCTTTCCAGTCCGACCAAGTTCGGATTACGACCATTCCTCAGTGCTTGCGCTGGCTCACGCATGTCGCTCGGCGTGCAGGATGGGAATAGTACTCAAGCCTTGGTGGAGGACGTTGTGATGGGAGCATATCAAGCAAGATGGGCGAGGGTTTCTGCACTGGTAATGCTCCTTTGGGATCATGGTAACTACTGGTTCTACGTGTTACTTGCCCTGTACCTTGCTCACCCTTTTTTGCAGTTACTTGTCTGGATCGTGAGGTGGAATTGGTATGGGTATGCCCCCAGTTTCCACATCACAAACATCTCGAACTGACAGGGTGGCGAAACAGCAACGTAACTGGACCAGGTTCACGATCCTTTACACGGTCGTTCGTTATGGAGCCGCATTGGCCATGGCGTTCTTCGTGGCTGCATTTATATGGCCCATGCCATCTGATACCTTGTGCGTGGCCTGTCGTTTTCTTCGACCGTCTTAGGCTGACTTCCTCCCAGTTGTTCGTCAAATGCGTCTCTCAGCTCTCCCACCTTCTCTCTGATATACAGTTATTTGCCAGGTATAGTTTGGGGTCAGATTGAGGGTTATTCTGGCTCTCTCGCCACGTCGACTATTCAGTGTCAGTCCTTCTCTCTGCTCGCTGTCCGACCAGCCATGCTGATGATCGATACACAGTCATTCAAGCCACACGTGTGATCGGACTCTACAATAAGTATGCACACATGCAGACGTCATCCGTCGGTCCCCGTCTGACCGTCTGCCCGCCAGTTCCCGACGAGTCCAATTGCTGGCCGGTGGCGCACTATTACTATCCTTCGCTGCCATGGTGTGCACATGGGCTTTGCACACGCCATTTGCGCTGTCGTGTGCGTGTTTTACTCATTATGCGTTAGGAGTTGGATACTCATTGTTTCCCTGCCAACAGATCGTGCGGGGTTCGAATATACTGACCTTCTGGTATGTCATGCCACACGACCCGCAAGGCATCTTTGGATGTTGGTATCGCCTCGTTCTGTGCGCTGTAAGGGCTATGCTGATCACAAAGCAGGTTCTGGTCCGTTCTCTATATACACAAACCCCAACACTGGATTGACGCTATGATAGGATTCCACCGCTGGCATATGATACGATCATGTGCAGCCTTGCGGTATACCGAGGTGTCACAATGTACAAGGAAGATTTGGGCCGTGGAAAAAAGCTTGTCACCGTGATCATACGGTAGGTCGGCTGCTTTCCAGCGTTTCATAGACGGTCACTTGAACACACCGTAGGGATTCTATCGTGTACTATGTTGTCATCTTCTGCACCGACGCTGCCGTCGCGACGGTATGGTACCTTTACGGAGGCCCTGGGGTGAGTTTGTTCCAACAGAACATCCGTTTACTTTTCCTCACTGTATCCCTTTAGCCTGTAATGCATTCGGTATGATTCAACGCTTTTCAAACGTGACATGACTGGAATGATTTTACAGGCGACAATATTCGGGGGAACGGTACCTCTGCTTATGTCGTGCCACCTGGTGTTGAATCTTCGGAATGAATATTACGTACCAGGGAGCGTGTACTCGATGAACGTGACTCAGCTTCATACCATCCATTCCAGAGAGCAGGGTGTCCATCAACTGGACTCGATGGGTCTCCCGCGCCTATCCAGTTGGTACTCACATCAGCTTTGAGGAGGTGTAAGGAGTTCACAGGGGTCAGGGGGCTGATCAGACGGTGATCATTCTCAGGCGAGGTCTTCGGCCGCATGTGGGGAGACACGGCAATACTTTGGTCTTCGATTTCGGTTACCTACGTCCTACGTTAGAGCTAGCTGTGCCTCTTCGGCCGAATGGACGAAGCCCTGTTGCCGAATTTCATGTGAGAGTAAGGTGCGGACAAACGCGTCCATCGATGCGGATGCTGATGCGGAGGTAGGTAATGTAATGGTGATATGGTGATACGATACGATACGGTCAAGGTCACTTGATTGAGGCTGGGTTGGCAAGCTAGACCTTCCAAGATTGGGTCGATGGGTCGGTGGGTCGATGGGAATCGATAGCTGAGATTATATCTCCTGCGAAGATTGTGCCTATCCAGAAGTGAGAATGCAGAACGTTCCCACAAGGCCTGGATCTTGCTGTCGTGCTGTCGATCGCCCGCTCCTCAAGAAAGAGCCCGGCGCAGAGGGTCGCCCAATGATTCAAATCAAAAGAGTAATCACAAGCCGTTGCCCAAGCCCGCTTGCCCTTGCTACAAAGAGCAACTGCCTATTTGGTCGAGCCGAGGGCTATCGGTATTCACGAGGGCTGGCGCTGGTTCCTTCCATACCCGATACCCACACGAGATCGTCGAGGTCATCCCCATTATTGTCGCTGGCTTGCTAGTAGCTGGTAGCTGGTAGCTGGTAGCTGGTAGCTAGAGGCAGGGGCTTCGCAGGCAGGCGGTTAACAAAGCTGCAAGCGCAAAGCCGGCGTCCATTTACCATTTCCACCCAACACCCCATACATTTCAGGCGCTCATGTGACAGTCCGACCCGCCCGCGAGAGCCGCTCATGCGCGAGTGACCACCCATCACCCCTGCAACCTTGGACCCCCCTCCGACCGCTGCGACCGAGCGACCGAGTGCGACCGAGCAATCGAATGCAATAATGTTGTTCAGCACTCAGCTCCCCGATTCCTCGCTAGCATCGTCATCGGATATTTCCTCGTCACCAGAGTCGCTCCTCTCTGCACAACTTGAGCACTACATTGCTAATGGTGCCCCTCCTCCTTCTGCCCGTCTTGACCCTGCCGCCAAGAAGGCGGCCCCACCCCTCTCCATCACCGCCCTCTGGAGATACGGCGCGTTTCTCGCGACAAAAGGTCTGTATTATGCTCTCCATATATATACTCTACGTGCTCATACCTTATATCCGTCCAGCGACCGAGCTTGCCTCTGATTTCCTTAGCCACCATATATGGGGTCCCCGAAGGAAGTCATGGGGCATTGAAATGACCCTACTCTCTGCATTGATGCGCAATATAGCACGGCATTCCACCCTCATAAACCTCCCCATGCTCCGCGCCCTCATTCAAATTTCCGGCCTTGTGCCCCTCCCGTCCGATGCAATCGTTACTCCTGTCACTTTCCGCGTTCACAAGCGAAAGCTCCGCGGGTTCCTCAAGGAGGTTGACGCAAAAGAAGATGGCTCCCGTATTCTCTCTGGCGAGTGGGTCGTTGGCAAGCGGCTCTGGCAGCGGCTTCAGAACGAGTGGCGCAAAACAAAACCCGATGCAAGCGGTCTGCGACAGAAGAAAAAAGAGCGTGTGGTCCTATTCTTGCACGGAGGGGCCTACTACATGTTCAGCATCGAGACACACAGGATGCTCACCATCGCCCTTAGCAAGTATACCGACGCAAGAGTCTTTGCGGTCGAATACCGATTAGCACCCGAAGCGATCTTCCCTGGACAGCTGCATGACGCAGTCGTTACCTACTTGCGTCTCATTCTGGACCTCAAGATCCCGCCGGAGAACATTCTTGTCGTTGGCGACTCAGCTGGGGCCGGGCTGACTCTGTCCATGCTACTGTACTTGAGGGACAATGGGTACCCATTGCCCTCCGGCGCCATCCTCATGTCTCCATGGGTTGACCTGTGAGTTTTCGATGCTTCCCGTAAGCGCGCTAATGACCTCACTCACTCACTTGTATCCTTTGTAGCACCATGTCCTGTGATTCATGGGACAGCAATGCCGAATTCGACCTGGTCCCTACTCCGACACAATCGCATGACAGCCTCAATCCCGTGTTTTGCTTCCTCGGCGAGGAAGGCCTACAAAAGTACCTGACACACCCTTACGCAAGCCCACTGTTTGGTGATATGAGCGGTCTCCCTCCGATGCTGATTCAGTCTGGCGATGCCGAGGTGCTGCGGGACGAAGCTACGCTCCTCGCGCACAAGGCCACTCTGGCCGGAGTGCAGGTCCGACACGAGATATACGAGGACCAAGTTCACGTCTTTCAAATGTTCTTCTTTTTGGAAGCTGCCAAGAAAGCGATGATGTCTTGCCGCCAATTTGTCAAAGCCATACTTCCGCTCCACGCGACTGCCGAACCGAAGGAATTCGGTTCCGAAACCGAGGCAGGTCTCAAAGACGAAATACGTAATGCATCGGCGCGGGTTGTTCGAGGGGACGGCACGATCGAACCAAGGGCAGCTGGGGATGTTAATGGTCTCAGTGGGGCTACCACCCCCGACGATGGCCGTGAGGCTGGATCACCTGGAGAAGAAGAACCTACATGGGGGTTCGTCAAGGTTAGTGAGGGCAAAGTGGAGGTGGTGAACAAGAGTAAAGCAAAGATGAAGTCCGACCTGCGGGAGCACCGCGATGCAGTACAAGAGACGATAGATGGAGAGGAAGAGGAGCATGAACCTGGGCGAGAGTCACCTATTATGTTCATCAGCAGGAAATCGCGCAGTCGAGAAAGCTCATCCCAACATACGACCACGTCTCTGCCCTCGCCCCCGGCCAGCCCCGAAGTTCGACGTCCGCACTATAATACGATTGCAGGAGGCCAGGTGCGACCTCAAGTGCCTGCCCCTTCATCGACGATTGCCACGAAAACACCTCCCGGAACTCTGCGACGCAAATCCCGAGGGAGCATGGCGAACATGTCAATCACCTCAGGTTCTACTACAGGCACCAATGGACAGCAACAACAACCACAACGGCCGCCTCCGCCCCCAAGGCTGCCCAGCGCGCCGTCGATACGCTCCCGAGCACGCGTAGCGAGTCATCCGGATATCTTCAACCTGGTGCAGAGCTGGGCGGACCATGGCCCCGCTAATGCGCCTGTGCGCGTCGACGCACGGGACAATGCAAGGGAATTGGACGACTCTTCTGAGTCGCCCTCAGAGGGCTGAGCTGAGTGCCGCTGTTGTCCCCATTCGAGTATCCCGATCGCATTTTGCATCCCCTATTCCTCGTGTCTGGAGGACGTGCCGGGTGGTCCCTGTTTTCCGCGCTGCTGTTTCTTGCATTCTTGTTTGTACTGCCCAGCAAGGCTTGTTTGTGCCTGGCCTGTGCGGATGTAAGGATATTACTGTGACCTAATGAATAATCGTGCGTTGAACCATGATATGGGCGGCTGGCAAATCATTTTATTCTATCTTGGATAACGATAGTATGACTGTATACCTAAATACTACGTGCAAGCAGTACTCACCTACATCACACACTACACCTAACGATATTTCAATGTAGCGCTTCAGCACGGACAGAAATCGGTCGCCCATTCTTTCCCCACAGGGTCGGCACCGGCTATTCGCTCCATCCACAAGTCACTTCAACCGTAACCCTATGTATTTTGGGCTGAAGGATTGTGAGAATCACCTCCAAATTAACGATTGTTAGAGCCTTTCAGAACCTCCTGACTCCCAATTGGCACTATGACGCAGTATCACTCCTTGTTCTCCTCCATAATGAGCTATTTCACATGTTCCCATCCTATTGCAAGCTCGTCCGCTTGGAACTATCGCCAGACATCCTACCGGGTACGTATTTAAAAAGAGTAAACCACCGAAGGCCTCTACTTAATTCTCGACATGTGACATGTGAAGACCCTGCTGCTGCAAAAGCATGTTTTGAAGGACGGGGATACCGTCTTAATGAAGAAGAAGGGGGCTTAGGTATCCTGGAGACCTCTGGATATGTGGTCTCGCATCAAAGATCTGAATAATTTGGGGCCTTGGATACAGTACAGTGGTTTATTCCAACCCCTAAGTAACGTAACGTCGCAAATTACTCAACATTGGTGTACTTTGCTTGCCCCTGTCCTCGAGAGCCACAGAAGCGCTCTCGAATGTAGAATCGAACGCGAGCGCGAACTTGTTTGCGGCTTTAACACTCCATCGGGATTAAGGCAGGAAGACAAAATAACCCTCGGTAAATTCACTCGCTCGAAGGTGAACCTGACGTGCAACTTGGTGGCTTCGGAATATAATATCGTGGCGCAATGGTAGGGTAAGGTCAGAGCAAATAGATGATAGGAGGGGTAAATGGGTATTTCCAATTTTATTTTGTTAGGCGCGTTGCCCAACTCCATAGGTCTGGAACACTGCCTTCCAGTCCGTGATATCCTGGGTACCAAGTCCAATGATTGTAGGAGGCTTAGAGTTAGGACCAAACGCGTCCTTTGCGACCCGCATGATATCTTCACTGGTGACCTCCTCTATCCTTCTCCGCATCTCCGACTCCTCGACCTTGTGACCTTGCATTAGCACCTGCCTTCCTACATCCTCGACCTCTACTACTCGGCTCTCCATGGCCATAGCAACCGAACTCTGCAGTTGCTTTTTCGCCCTGTTCAACTCGACAGGATTGACAGGGTCGTATAACAAGAGGGAGAGTTGGTGAGCGAGAATTGCTAGGATTTTGCGGATAGTCTCGGTCTTAGAGAACGATGCGTAAAGGCCGAGGAGGGACGAGTCGGTGTACAGGTGATGGAAAGAAGCGCAATGCTCGACAGTGTAGTAGTGGTTCAGGACTTGAGTGTATAGTCGGGTATATAGACCCTTGCCAGGTCCACCAGAGGAGAAAGACCCACCTCCCCCCAGTAATGTTTGCAAAACCGCCGATGCATAAACGTCGGGATGCGTGAGACGAACTCCTTCAAAGGCGATGTAAACGTGGTCGAACTCTTGGTCTTTATCTGGTACATATAATTGTCCTCCGGTGTAGTTGGCCTTCTCATTAGCCATCGCATTGATAGGGACTGGTTCGGTTGGAGAGGGAGAGGAGAACAGGGACGAAGCGGCGGTCGTGAGTGACTTGTATAAAGAAGGTTTTGTGGACTTTGCCATAGCAGGAGGGGGGGGTACAATTGAGTGCTTGAGTGCTTGACTAGGGCTATAAACGGAGGGAGGTGGAGATTGCAACGAGGCGAAATGCTTCGTTGCAAGTTCGAGAAGCTCTTCATGAGATATCCCCGCGCCTGCAATAACCATTCGCTCTGGCCTGAACCATTCCTTAGTCCAAGCACGCAGCATGTCTGCGTTTATACGGTCAATCTGCTCTTCCGCACAAAGCGATGGGTTGCCCAGTGTCTTTCCACCATAAGCGACGTAGTGCATTATCTCAGGGAGTATACTGTCTGGACGAGTGCTCAGCTCCCGAACTTCGTAACGAGCGGCTTCTCGCTGGGTTTCCAATTCTTCTTGCAAGAAGAGTGGGTTAAGTATTGAATCAGCCATTACGGATAGTGCAGTAGGCGTGGCGGCGTGGAACTGGGATGATTGGTATATCATACTCTCCCGCGAACTGGAGGCGTATATTTGACCACCAAACGAGTCAATATCTGTGGACATTTGCAGGGATGTACGGTTTGAGGTGGCCTAGGTGAATGGGACATCAGTTTCCTACATAAATAGAGGGAGTAGCGCGGGGATATGGACAACAATATCTGTCTGTCATTCCGTCTGACAACCCGGCTGACGACGACTCGAGTCTTCTCAACCATAATGCAATTGACAGCACTGAGAGGAGTGGTTTTGGCGGACCAGTACATCTTCAGCCCAATTATCAAGAAAGAAAACTAACTTTGAAGGCCATTCTGTCGAGAACATGGCTGACACCCGCGAACAATGGTGTCTCGTATCTTGAGCCGGCATCTATATATACTCCAACAGATGCAAAGTGACCTGGAGTGGCTTTGGTGGCGACCCGTAGCTGATTCGGCAGGCGCGTAACCTCTGTCAACGTTGGAATTGGTACAGACGAGGTATAGTTCCTCCTTGGGACTGGTGTCGAGTATTTGCAGCGCGGAGTGGTTCGAACGAGGTACCGCGCTCGTTGGTGCACCAACATGCTGCTGAATCGAACGCTCCAAAAAATGAGTCGGCCGTCTCAGCAGGCCCAAACAAGGACAAACTCAGCCACTTAATGGGACTGAAGCTAAGAAACTATATCAATATAATATGCTTCTGTGGAGTATCTGGGTCCGATTAAGCAGTAATTACACAGAATAGTCGTTGGTGAGGAGCGGTATTGTCGGAAATCGATATTGGTCCTGAATTGCCATACAGTTGAAATGCTAATAATGCAAAAGGTCGGTCGACGCTCAATCCTTTGCATTATTACATATTTGCGTTATCAGATCAAGGTTTGTATTTCAAGGAAAGATGGTCCTAGTTCGACTTGTAATT
>Ga0307515_10003395_pt1 | contig 33527 bp, 29 predicted proteins | sample 17_EM_MG_FD_194513 | JGI IMG/M metagenome (GOLD analysis project Ga0307515, IMG submission 194513) | Populus trichocarpa ectomycorrhiza microbial communities from riparian zone in the Pacific Northwest, United States - 17_EM | ecosystem: Host-associated > Plants > Roots > Unclassified | place...
CGATCCTGTGTCTGGTTGCCGCGGCAGCTGGTGCGGCGTGCGGCGCGACCCCGAGCAAGACCCCGGACGGCGGCGACGACGACATGCCGCCCGACGCGCCGGCGCAGATCACGTGCAGCGATCTGATGTGCGGCGCGAACGCGAGCTGCGCGATGACCGGCGGCGCGGCGGCGTGCGCGTGCAACCCCGGCTTCACCGGCGACGGCGCGACCTGCCACGACGTCGACGAGTGCGCGATGGCCAACGCCGGGTGCCCGGTCGGCTGCGAGAACACGCCCGGTAGCTTCCGGTGCTACGCGCCGGCGACCTGCGCCGAGATCAAGGCCCACGCGCCGGCGGCGGTCGATGGCGACTACACGCTGTACGTCGGCGGCGACGCAGGCCGGCCGTGGCGGGCGTACTGCGCCCGGATGGCGACCGCGCCGGCCGAGTACCTGTCGCTGATCGGGACCAACGCGGGGCAGTACATCGCCGGTCCGACGACGCCGGGCACCGACGTGACGACCAAGTACAGCAAGGTGCGGTTCGATCCGGTGAGCCTGCGGATCGACATCCGCGACCGCGCGTTCGCCGACTCGCAGGGCGCGCTCAACCACGGCGGCACGACCGTCACGAGCATGCCATTCGGGGTCGCGATGGATTGTCGGGGGCCCAGCAGCAAGCTCGGCTTCGCGGCGATCGATCTCACCGGCACCGCGTTCACGCTCGGCGCGTCGCCCGCATACATCGCGGGCGGCGACCATCCGGGCTCGGCGCTCCAGCTGTCGAGCGACAACCGCCGCGCCCGGATCAACGGCGGCGGCAGCTGCGGCTGGTACGCGCCCACCGGGACGCCGGCGAACCCGTTCAACGACAACGTGACCGACGGCCTGCTGCTCAAGGTCCAGTACCTGCCGTGAACCGGCGCGCGCGAGCCAGGGCACAGGTCACGCGGCGGTGGCGGCCGGGCGGGCGGTGATCCCGTGCCTGCGCATCAGCCGGATCAGCTGGTACCGGCTGCGCAGGCCGAGCGCGCGCCACGCCTGCTCCTGGACCCCGCCGGTGGCGTCGAGCGCAGCGCGCACGCGGTCGGCGCTGATCGTCCGCGGATCGATCGGGCCGATCGCCGGCGCGTGGCACGGCGGCGCGGGTTTGGCCGCGGGTTCGGGCGCGGCGTCGAGCACGCCGTCGGTGGACGCGAGCATCGCGCGGTACAGCATGGCCGCGAGCTCGCGGACGTGGCCGGGCAGCGGCGCGGTGACCAGCGCGGTCGCGAACCGGGCGGTCCAGCGCGGCTCGCCGGCCGGATCGTCGCCGTGGAAGAACCGCGCGAGCTCCGGATCGCCGGCCGCCATCGTGCGCAGCACATGGCGCGCGATCAGCGGGATGTCCTCGCGGCGCTGGTCGAGGCCGGGCAGCGCGATCCGGAGCCGCAGCCGCGGCAGCAGATCGTGCTTGAGCTCGTCGGGCGCGCGGTTGGTCGCCGCGATCAGCCGCGCGGTGCTGCGCCGTGGCCGGGCCTCGCCGAGCCGGTGGTACTCGCCGGCGTCGAGCACGCGCAGCAGGTGGGCCTGCAGCGCGTGCGGCAGCTCGCCGATCTCGTCGAGGAACAGGGTCGCGCCGTCGGCCGCGCCGAGCAGCCCCGGGCGCTCGGCCATGCCCGGGTTGGGGTAGTCGCGCACGTTGCCGAACAGCTCGGCGTCGATCAGGGTCTCGGGGAACGTCGCGGCGTTGCGCGCCACGAGCGCCCCGTCGGCGCGCCGCGACAGCCGGTGCAGCGCGTGGGCCGCCAGCTCCTTGCCGCTGCCGCTCGGACCGACGAGCAGGACGTGGTCTTCGCGGCGGGCGGCGAACGCGAGCTGGCGGCGCAGCTCCCACGCCGCGGCGCTCTCGCCGACGATGCCGAGCTCGTCGGCCCGGCCGAACGCCGGCACCAGCGGCGCGGGCAGCCGGGGCGGCTGCGCCGGCCGCGCGACGACGAGCACCGCGAGCTCGCCGGCGATCTCGACGACGTCGCCGATCGCGGCGGTGACCCGCGGCAGCTCGCGGCCACCGCAGCGCAGCGCCGCGCGGCCGACGTTCTCGATCTCGAGCGCGAGCCCTGCGCCGGCGCGGCGCACCAGCCACTGGACCCGCGAGATGCCCGGTGAGCCCAGCGGACGCGGGGCGGCGCCGCCCGGCCGGAGCTGCCTCGGCAGCAGCGGGCGGGCGTGGAACGCTCCGGGCGCACGTCCGAACGCGTGCTGCTCGCCGTCGGCGACGAGCGCGACCTCGCCGGTGCGCTCCGGCTCGGCGCGCGACCAGATCACGGCGAGCCCGGGGATCGCCTGGTCGGGCTGCTCTGCGGTCGCGACCTGCTCCGCGCGGTGGATCGGGATCGTGGCCGTGGTCATCTCGGCATGCGCGGCGCCGGTCATCGATCGAGCTCCGTCGAGCTCCGTCCCTGTCATGTCGTGCCCCCTGGGTGTCGGATCAGGATGGGACATCGCGCCGGCGCTCCGGAGTGGCGCCGCTCGATCTCGTCGAACACGCCGAACAGAAGGTCGAGCGGCAGCCGGGCGTCGCGGTCGGCGAGCTCGGACGCCGAGATCCCCGCGCGCGCCGCGACCTCGTGCCCCGGGACGCCCATCGTGGTCGCCAGCGCGAGGGCCCGCTGGACCAGCTCGCAGATGACGGTGCCGGGGCGGCGCATCGCGCGATGATAGCGCGCCCGGCGCCGCGGAATATTTCGGCCGATTTCACCGTCGCCGGCGCCGAGGGGGCCCGCGCGGCTCGCGTGGCGTACCATGACCGGACGCTCCGTGACCGCGCTCGACGACCCCTCGCGATCTGCCGTCGACGGCTCCATGAGCGTGAAGCTGGTGGTCGGGGAGACCATCGGCCAGTACCGCGTCACCGGCGTGGTCGGGCGCGGCGGGATGGGCACGGTCTACGCCGTGGAGCACGTGCTGCTCGGCCGGCCCGCGGTGGTCAAGATGCTGCTGCCCGAGCTGTCGCAGAAGCAGGACATCGTGATGCGGTTCTTCAACGAGGCGAAGGCCGCCGCCGCGATCCGCCATCCGGGCATCGTCGAGATCTACGATTTCGGGTGGAGCGCCGAGAACTCGGCGTACATCGTGATGGAGCGGCTCCAGGGCGAGAGCCTGGCCCAGCGCGTGCTGCGCGGTCGCTTGCCCTGGCAGGCCGCGCTCGGGGTCACCCGGCAGATCGCCGGGGCGCTCGCCGCCGCGCACGGCAAGGGGATCGTCCACCGCGATCTGAAGCCCGACAACGTGTTCCTGGTTCCGGATCCCGAGGTCCCCGGCGGCGAGCGGATCAAGCTGCTCGACTTCGGGATCGCCAAGCTCGCGAGTCACACCGCGAGTCCGCTGACCACCGATACCGGCGTGCTGATCGGCACGCCGACGTACATGGCGCCGGAGCAGTGCCGCGGCGTGCCGGTCGACCACCGCGCGGACCTGTACTCGCTGGGCTGCGTGCTGTTCCAGCTGTGCACCGGCCGGGCGCCGTTCCGCGGCGAGGGCCAGGGCGACGTCCTCGCGGCGCACATCCACCTGCCGCCGCCCCGGCTCGGCGAGTTGGTTCCGGAGGCCTCGCCGGAGGTCGAGCAGCTGGTCGAGCGCCTGCTCGCCAAGCAGCCGCAGGATCGCCCGCAGAGCGCCGATGCGCTGATCCGGGAGATCGATGACGTGACGTCGGGTGCGTATCGCTCGGCGATGCGGTCGGGCGAGACCGCGCAGCGCCGCGGGACGGCCGGTTCGTCGCGCGCGGCGCCCGGCGGGCCCGCCACGATCGCAAGCGCGAGCACGGTGGTGGGCGCGAGCGGCAGGCGCCGGGCGGTGATCGCGCTGGGGGCGGTGGTGGTTGCGGTCGCAGTCGGCGTGGCGATCATCGTCGCGCCGGACGGCGGCGCGGTGCCGCGCGCACCCGCGCTCACGACGAGGAGCACCGCACCGCCGGCGTCGGGCGTTGTGCCGGCGCGGCCCGCGCCGCCGGGTTCGACCGCGTCGCCGGGTTCGAGCGCATCGTCGGGTTCGACCGCGTCGCCGGGTTCGACCGCGTCGCCGAGCGCGACCGCGTCGCCGAGCGCGACCGCGCCGCCGGGTTCGACCGCATCGCCGAGCGCGACCGCGCCGCCGGGTTCGACCGTTGTGCCCGCGCCGCCGGCTGATCCGGCGAAGGTCGCGGCTGCGAAGCCCGTCGGTGCTGGCGAGCGTCCTGTGAAGCCGTCCGGACCCGAGAAGTCGCCAACGCCGCGGCCGGCTCCAGCTCCGCGATCCGCGCCGACCGGGTCGACCGCATCGCCTGCGCCGAATCGATCCCGGAGCGCGGCCGAGGTCGTCGAGGTCGTCGTCGACAGCACGCCGGCCGGTGCGGAGGTGGTGCTCGATGACGTCGTGATCGGCAAGACGCCGTTCCGTGGCACGGTGGCGCGGCGAGACGGCGAGGTGACCCTCGTGATCCGGCTGCGCGGCCATGTCGACCGGCGCATGGTCGTGCGCGCGGACCGCCCGATCACGCGGCGGGTCAAGCTGGTCGGCGTGGCGCCGCCGGGGGTCCGGCCCAAGGATCGCGACGAGAGCGTGAATCCGTTCGCCGAGTAAGACATCTCCGCGGGCGATGTTTGCCACCGCGGTCCCGTGCCGCGACATTGCTGTCAGGATCGACCGACGTTTGTCGCGGCGGTGGTCCGCCTGTCCCTCGCGACCGGATGGTTGCGTCGCGGCACGACGCTTGAAGCGGCTCCGTCGTGATGCACACCTCCGTCAGGTTCGCTTGCCTCGCCTCGATCTTCGCCGTCGCCGCGGCCGGCTCCGCAGCCGCGCAACCGGCGACCGTCGCAGGTGGCAGCGCCGATGGCCCGGCGCCGAGCGCGAGGCCGGAAGGTACAGCACCCGCACCCACGGCCTCGACGCAGCGCCCACCGACCGGCAGCGCGGCGTCCGCAGCCGGTAGCGCGACGCAGCGCCCGCCGACCGGCAGCGCGACGTCCGCAACCGGTAGCTCGACGCAGAGCTCGGAGACCGGCAGCGCAGCGTCCGCAGCCGGTAGCACGACGCAGCACCCGCCGGCCGGCAGCGCGACGCCCGCAGCCGGCGGCCCAGCAGCGAGCCCGGCGCTCGCCAGCGCGGCGCCCGCAGCCGGTAGCACGACGCAGCGCCCGCCGGCCGGCAGCGCGGCGCCCGCAGCCGGCGGCCCGGCAGCGAGCGCGGTGCTCGCCAGCGCAGCGCCCGTAGCCGGCGGCACGACGGTGGGCCGGTCACCCGGCACGACGGTGGCGCGCCCGGGCGGCCCGAACATCGCCGGCGGCGCCCGCGTGACCGGCCCCGGCGGCGCGAGCGCCGACGAGCGCGACGGCCTGTATCTCTCCGGCAGCGTCGGCGGCGGCGCCGTGTTCACCGCCGATCTCCGGCTGGGGTGGGTGATCGGCTCGACGTTCGGCCTGTTCGCCTCGCTGGGCAAGGCCGTCGTGCTCGACGACGAAGGCGGTGTCGTCAGCCTCACCGGGGTCGGCCTGCGGCTGTGGCACGGGGGCGTGTTCATCGAGGGCGGTGCCGTCAGCGCGAGCGTGCCCCACGAGTGCGAGTTCGACGAGCCCTGCGGCGACCGGACCTCGACCCTCGCGCGGTTCGGGGTCGGCGGCGAGTTCCTCCACACCGAGCACTTCGGCATGGAGATCCGCGGCGAGATGCTCACCGACCGAAGGGACGCCGTGTACCTCCTCGCGATCGGCATGACCGCCTACTTCTGAAATCGCGCGCGGTTCGCGCTATGGTCGGCGCGTGCCCGTCGAGATCCCGGCGCCCGACGCCGTCAATGAGTTCTTCGCGCGCGAGTTTCCGTCGGCCCATGCCAGCGGGCAGCGCTGCATCGAGACCGGCCCCGGGTTCGCGGTCGCGCGCTTGCCGTACGACGCGACCAAGCTGCGCCCCGGCGGGCTGATCTCCGGGCCGACCCAGTTCGCGCTGGCCGACTGCGCGTTCTGGTTCGCGACCTTCACGGTGCTCGGGCTCGCGCCGATGGCAGTGACCTCGGAGCTCTACATCGCGTTCCTGCGGCCGGCGGCCGGCGGCGACCTGGTGGCGCGCGCCGAGATCCTGCGCGCCGGCAAGACCAAGATCACGGGGGTCGTGCGCACCTGGATCGACGGCGCGCCGGATCGCCCCGTGTCGCACGTCACCGGCTCGTACATCCAGCTGGGATAGCCGCGCGCGACGAAGATGGACGCCCTCGATCGGCATCGCGACAAGGTCGCGCGCATCGCCCGGCAGGTCCGCGACCAGCCCGCCGGCCGGCCGGTGTCGCTGCGCAAGAAGGCGGTCTCGCACCAGGTCCCCAAGCCCAACGACCTGCGCCACCGCGACGACAAGATCGACGTCGGCGACCTGACCGAGATCCTCGAGATCGATCCGGTGCGGCGGATCTGCGTCGCCGAGTCCGGCGTCACGTTCGTCGACCTGGTGACCGCCACGCTCGCGCACGGTCTGGTCCCGATCGTCGTGCCGGAGCTCAAGACCATCACGATCGGCGGCGCGGTGGCCGGCGGCTCGATCGAGTCGATGTCATTCGTCCACGGCGGGTTCCACGACACCTGCCTCGAGTACGAGGTGATCACCGGCACCGGCGAGGTCCTGGTCTGCACGCCCGACAGCGAGCACCAGCTGGTGTTCCAGATGATGCACTTCGCGTTCGGCACGCTCGGGATCCTCGCGAAGCTGACGTTCAGGCTGGTGCCGGCCCGGCGCTACGTGCGGCTGCGCCACGAGACCCACCCGACGATCGAGGCCTACCAGGCCGCGATCCGGCGCCACTTCGAGGCCCGCGACATCGACTTCATGGACGGCATCATCCACTCGCCGAGTTGCTACGTGCTGTGCGCCGGCGACTTCGTCGACACCGCGCCGTACACCAGCGACTACCGCTGGATGAAGATCTACTATCAGAGCACGCGGACGCGCACCGAGGATTACCTCACCACCCCGGACTACTTCTTTCGCTACGACCGCGGCGTGACCAACGTCCGGCCGCGCTCGTTCCTCGGCCGGCTGGTGTTCGGCCGGTTCCTGGCGTCGTCGCAGTGGCTCTGGCTCGGCGAGAAGCTGCGCTGGCTGCTGCGCTCGGACAAGCCGACGATCACGCTCGACGTGTTCGTGCCGTTCTCGAAGGTCCCCGAGTTCCTGACCTGGTACGAGCAGACCTTCCAGTTCTATCCGCTGTGGTGCGTGCCGTACCGCCGGGTCCGCGACTACGAGTGGCTCGACCCCTCGCTCTACGCCGCGATGACCGATCCGCTGTTCCTCGACCTGGCGATCTACGGCATGCGCCAGCGCGGCCCGCACAACTACCACCGGCTGATTGAGCACAAGCTGCGCGAGCTCGGCGGGATCAAGACCCTGATCGCCCACAACTACTATGCCGAGGACGAGTTCTGGTCGATCTGGAACAAGCGCAACTACGATGCGGTCAAGGCGATCACCGATCCGGATAATCGCTTTCGCGATCTCTACACCAAGACCTGCAAGACGATGATGGGCCGGCGCTGAGCGCTACACCGCGTGGAGCGCGCGCGGCGCGTGGATCCGCGGCCGCGGCCGCGGCGGTGCCTCGATCGCCTCGGGCATGGCGTCGAACGGCGTGTGGACCTGGGTCTCGACCACGACCGGGACGCGCAGCGAGTTCAGCACCATGCAATAGCGCTTGGCGTCCTCGAGCGTGGCCTCGAGCTGCTCGACGTCCCCGGCGATGTCGATGTCGAGCTCGAGCACGATCGAGGTGAACATCGGGCCCTCCGGCGTCTGCTCGACCGTACCGTTGACCTTGGCGCGCCACGCGATCACGTCGAGCCGGTCGCGCGCGGCGAACGCCTCGAACGTGGTCAGCATGCACAGGCCGAGCGACGACAGCAGCATGTCCTGAGGCGACCAGGCGTCGACGTCACCGCCTGGCTGGGGCGACGGTCCGCCGTGGAGCGCGGGGCGCGGTGGCGCCTCGATCCTCGCGCGCGACGAGAACGTCCGGCACAGCGAGGTGCTGTAGCGGTGGGGAAACGGGACCGGCATGCAAGGACGATGAGCACGAATTGATCCATCGGAATTTCGAGGAGCGGCGGGCGCCGCCGACACGCCGCACGCCGCGCCAGACCCCCGGATCGGGCATGCGCTGCCCATCCGGCGGGGTCCGGCCGCGGATCACGAGCCCGCGCGCTGTGCGCCAGGAACTCGCGCGCTCCCGAGGTACGAGCGCGGGGTCACGCGTCGAAGTGCGCGCGGCGGCGAGCGCATTCGCCCCGACCGTGGCGGATTGCGGCATCGCGGTCCGACCTGGCCGCGCGCCTGGCGCCCGGTCGTGGCCGGCTTTCCGGCTCGGTCGGACCGGGGCAGGAACCGCGCGCACCACGGCGTGTAGGCTTTCGTGTGCTGTCATGTAATGCCGCGCGCGGTGGGCAGTGTGTTGGAAGGCTGTTGAGAGATCGGTAGTCGATTCATTTGAAAGCTGGCCCGGTAGTTCGGAGTATCGACACGCGATGAAGAAACTCCTCCCGCTTGCGCTCGCCGTCTCGCTCGCCGTTCCGCTGTCCGCCCAGGCCGATGTCTTCGACATCCACGTCGGCGGCATCTGCAGCACCGATTTCGGCAGCACGCTCGGTCACTGGGCCGGTGAGACCAGCATCAACGCGCCGATCGATCAGCGCGACAGCATGGCGACCGCGACCGCGCAGATGGCGGCGACGCTCAACACCTACTGCACCGGCGGAAACCTCTGCTACGTCTATGTCTACTCCAACGGCGGCGCGGTGATGTCGCGGACGCTGGCGCTGTTCTCGACGCCGTGGAACATCGGCTACGTCGCCGCGGCGGCGAGCGCCGAGGGTGGCAGCGAGCTCGGCGGCACCGGCGTCATCGGCTCGGTGTTCGGCGGCTGCAACTTGGCCGGCCACATCGGCACCAGCGATCACCGCAACGGCTGGAACCACAATGACAGCCACGGCGTCGTCACCGGCATGGTCGCGGGCAACGGCTGGCTCGCGCCGTTCGTCCAGTCCGCGGTCCTGCCCGGCCACGACGATGGCGCGGTGTCCGAGGCCTCGGCCGGCGGCTACGCCACGACGTCCGGACGCAGCTCGATCTGCGAGGGCGCGGCGAAGTACGCCAACCACCAGGCCTGGTTCTCCTGCGAGTACGGCTCGCTCAACCACCTCGACATGAAGCTGAAGATGGTGTGCAACGACGGAGGACTCACCACCGGCTGTCCCTGATCCGTGCGGCCAAGACGCAAGCAACCCGCGGCCTGGCCGGGGCGGAGCTCGATCGCGATCGCCGTCGGCGCGCTCGTCGTCGCGACCTGCGTGTGGTGGTTCACCGCGGGTGATCCGCTGCAGGCCGCCGGCGCGCAGGTCGCCGCGCCGGTGCCCGCCGCGCCGCCCGCCGCCGCGCCGCCGCGCGCGCCTCGGCTTCTGCCCGCGCCGCCGCCGGTCGCGCCGTACCCCGCGCGCGGTCCGACGGGGCGCGCCGCCGACGATCCGCTGACCGCGTACCGCAAGGCCAACGTCTACCCGCCGACCTCGCGGCCGCTGACCCGCGACCAGCTCGACCTGCTGCAGCCCAACCAGCGCCACGAGACCGCGCGGCCCGACGACCACGGCGCCGGCATCACCTATCTGTTCACCGCCGATCGCTACTTCGTGATCGGCGATGAGACCCTGACCGCGACCCTCGAGGTCCGCCGCGCCGGCGTGCCGATCGCGGTGACCATCGCGCGGTCCCACGCCACCGTGCTCGACCCGGCCGACCCTGCGCCGCACCCGATCCCGGTGGTGTTCACGGCGAGCGGCCCGGTCCAGACCGCGGTGTTCGCGCCCGCCCGGCTCGATCTACCGCGGCAGTCCGCGATCGGCCTCTACCTCGAGTTCGACCACGGCAACGGCCGCCAGTCCGCGCACATCGACTTCCAGTACACTCCCGAGCGCGGCATCCCGGCGCGGTTCACCGGCAGCTTCGGCGACTCGGTCGAGGATGGCTCGCTGGCCCTCCACGCCGGCATCGATGTCGCCGCGGCGGGCCACTACGTGATCGACGCCAACCTGTTCGACGCCGCCGCGCAGCCGGTCGCGTGGTCGCGGTTCAAGGGCGAGCTGGCGACCGGCGGCCACGACGTCGCCCTGGTGTTCTTCGGCAAGGTGTTGCGCGACGGCAACGCGCACGGCCCGTTCCACCTCGGCCAGCTGCGCGGCGCGCGCTACGCCCCCGGCCTCGATCCGGACCTCGAGCAGATGCCGCCGTTCACCGGCGCGTACGCGACCCGGGCCTATCCCGGCGACGCGTTCTCCGACGCCGAGTACGACAGCCCCGAGAAGCAGCGGATGCTCGAGCTGCTCGGCCAGGATCGCAACCACAGCGGCGGCGCCGGCCGCGACCGCGGCGAGCCGCCAGCCCCCTGAGCGCGCTCAGCCGTACTGGACCTGGATCGTCTCGATCACGGTCTTCATCGCGGCCTTGACGACCTCGGTGTCCGGATCCCGGACGATGATGTAGCCGTCGCCCTCGTAGCTGTCGCTGCGCGGCGCGCCGGGCTCGGGCAGCCGGGCCTCGACGACGTGGCGGCCGACCAGCTCCTGGGCGCGGTCGACGCCGGTGACCCGCAGCACCCGGCCGCGGCCGACGCCGCGCAGGTAGGCGCAGCCGACCGCGTACCGGCGGGCGAACGGGCCGTCGAACGCGTCGTCGACCACGGCGCGGGCCCACGCCCGGTACATGTCGGCGTCGTGGGCCAGGCCGGTCATCCGCACGATGTTGGCGCCCGGTGGGCGGGCCGCGATCTCGCCGATCGCGAGCGAACCGTCGTCGCGCCGGAACCACTCCATGTGGGTGAACCCGGCGTCGAGGCCGAGCGCGGTGACCGCGCGGACGCCGAGCGCGACCGCATCGCTCCATTCCTCGCCGGCGATGTCGCGCGGCAGCACGCACACCCACTGGATCCACGGCGTCTCCATGACCTCGAGCGGCGTGGGGTAATAGCGCGACAGCGAGTGGAACCGGACCTGGCCGCCGATCGTGATGGTCTCGAAGCTGAACTCGCGGCCGATCAGCAGCTCCTCGGCGAGCGCCGGGTTGTCGGGCGAGGCGTGGATCGCGGTGAGGGCGGCGCGGAGCTCGTCGACGGTGCGGACCCGCCAGGTCGCCTTGCAGCCCATCCCGGCCGGCGGCTTGAGCACGACCGGCAGGCCGATCTCGGCGATCAGCGCCTCGGCGTCGTTCCACGACCGGAGCAGCCGGTGGCGCGCGCAGGGCAGGCCGTGGCGGCCGAGCTCGTCCTTCATCCGCGCCTTGTCGCGGAACAGCTCTGCCGTGTCGGGGCCGGCGCCGGGCACGCCGAGCGCGCGGCGGACCTCGCCGAGCTGGACCTGGAGCGCCTCGAGGATGCCGAGCACCCGGTGGATCGGGCCGTGGCGGCGCTCGAGTACGCGGGCGGCGGCGACCAGCTGGGCCGGGTCGAGCCCGTCGCGCACGGTCACCAGGTCGGCGAACAGCCCGGCGTCGTCGCCGCGGGGGGTCTCCTGCATGATGCCGAGCATGCGGACCTCGCCAAGCCCCGCCGCCGCGCGGGCGAACCGCATCGTCGTGTCGAGGGGGAACGGCGCGACGAACACCACGTTGCGCATCCGTGCGTTGTAACATGGCCGCGATGAAGGTCGTGTTCCTCGCGCCGAGCTACCCGCCGGAGATGCAGCAGTACACCCGCGGGCTCGCCGAGGTCGGCGCCGAGGTCTATGGCGTCGGCGACACGCCGGCCCAGGCGCTGCCGGCACAGCTCAAGCGCCACCTCCACGACTACCTCCAGGTCCCGCGACTGCTCGACGACCACGACGTGGTCGAGCGGGTCACCGCATGGCTGCGCGGCCGCGAGGTCGACCGCGTGGTGGCCAACTGGGAGGTCATGGTCGAGACCGCGGCGCGGCTGCGCGAGCGGTTCGGCGTGCCCGGGATGTCGCTCGACACGGTCCACGGGTTTCGCGACAAGCAGCTGATGAAGGAGCGGGTCGCCGCCGCCGGCCTGCGCGTGCCGCGCGCCCGCCGGGTCCGCACCGTCGCCGAGACCCGCGCCGCCGCCGACGAGATCGGGTTCCCGCTCATCCTCAAGCCGATCGCCGGCGCCGGCAGCGCGGACACCTACCGGGTCGACGACGGCGCCGGGCTCGACGCGGTGCTGGCCCGGATCGGGCACGTCACCGAGGCCAGCTGCGAGGAGTTCGTCGAGGGCGAGGAGTACACGTTCGACACGGTGTGCATCGCCGGCGTCCCGGCGTTCCAGAACGTCTGCCAGTACCTGCCGCGCCCGCTCGACGCGCGGTCCCACGAGTGGATCAGCCCCGTGATCATCACGGTCCGCGACCTCGGCCAGCCCCAGCTCGCCGACGGCATCGCGCTCGGCCACCGCGTGCTCGGCGCGCTCGGCATGGGCGATGGCTTCACCCACATGGAGTGGTACCGCAAGGCCAGCGGCGAGGTCGTGTTCGGCGAGATCGGCTGTCGCCCCGGCGGCGCGCACCTGGTCGATCAGATGAACTACACCTGCGACATCGACCTGTTCCGCGAATGGGCGCGCGCGGTGTGCTGGGGCCGGTTCGAGGCGCCGACCGTGCGCAAGTACAACGCGGCGATCATCTTCAAGCGCGCCCGGGGCCACGGCCGGATCACCCGGATCGACGGCCTGCGCGAGTTCCTGCACCGCCACGGCGAGCACGTCGTCGAAGATCAGCTGCTGCCGCCGGGCAGCCAGCGCCGCGACTGGAAGAAGACCCTGGTCAGCGACGGCTTCCTGCTGCTCCGCCACCCCGACTGGGATCGCACGTACCAGCTGGCGATGGAGGCCGCGACCGATATCACGATGTGGGCGGAATGATGAGGGCGGAAATGATGTGAGCGGAAAGATGCGGGCGGAGATGATGCTGCGGCGTGCGTGAGCCCACCCTCGGGATCCGCCGGCCCGGTCGCAGGCGGAAAGCTCGTTGCCCGCCCGGGAGATCCGTGAAACCGTGGTGGGAAGGAGTGGACGAAGCACGATGTCGGACTATCAGGTCAAGTCATCGCGGGGCGGGGCGCACCCCTCGGGACCGGCTGCGGGGGCCAGTAACTCCGTCAGTGTTCCCGGCAAGCAGACGCTGACCGCGGCGCTGGTCAGCGCCGGTCCGAGCCAGCGCCCGCTGACCGGAGGTGAATCGCCCGGCGATATCAGCGGCGGCGCCGGCGGATCGAGCGCCAAGCTCGAGGGCCCGCCGGTCGACGTCGAGGCGATGAGGGCGGGCGGCCGGCCGATCGAGGGCGGCATCCTGACCCAGCTCGAGCAGCGGTTCGGCCAGAGCCTCGCCGAGGTCCGGGTCCACACCGACGGCCAGGCCGCGGCACAGGTCCAGCGCATGGGCGCGGCGGCGTACACCCACCAGAACCACATCGCGTTCGCGCCCGGGCGCTACCAGCCCGAGACCCCCGAGGGCATGGCGCTGCTCAGCCACGAGCTGACCCACGTCGTCCAGGGCGGCGGTGCCACCGGCGGCGGCAAAGAGGCCAAGCTCGGCGACGCCGGCGGCGGACACGAGGACGAGGCCAACCGGGTCGCGACCACGGCGGCCAAGGACAGCCACCTGACCGGCGGCGGCCCGGCTCCCGGCAAGGGCGCCGGCGCGCTGCCCACGCAGGAGGCCAGCGCGGCCGCCGGCCAGAAGCTCGGCCAGGCGGCACCGGGCTGGGAGGTCAGCCAGCGCGCCGACCCCGATCGCGCCCACCGCTGCATCGGCGGCGGCACGCCGGCCCCGGCGCGGCCGTCGCTGGCGACGATCATGGCCGACGGCACGGTCGCCGCGGCGCTCACCCAGGCGTGGACCGACTCCAACCCCAACGCGCCCGACGTGCCCGGCGGCACGCCCGGCAGCCCCAAGGTCGAGCAGGGCGGCTGGATCGTCTGGAACCCGACGGCGAACACGTTCACGGTCCAGCGGGTGCCGCACGGCACGCGCGACGGCCTGGCGCCGATCGTCGGGACCAAGCCGGCCGATACCGCGACCGCGATGGTCGTGGCATGGTTCCACACTCACCCCAACACCCGCGCCGAAGGCTACGGCCCCGACCCCAGCGGCGGAGACACCGGCTTCACGACCAGCGCGCAGGTGCCGGGCATCATCAAGACCCACGAAGGCGACAGGACCATTCCGTATCCGTAGGCGAACATGCGCACTTCACGATGGCTATGGACGTGTGCGCTGCTCGCCGCTGTACCCGGCGCGGTCGGCTGCGAGGCCAAGCGGAGAGACCAGACCATGCACAGCAAAGACCCCGAGGCCGGTAGCGAGCAGCAGCGGATCCAGCAGACCGTGGCCGCGTACGCCGAGAAGCAGGGCTGGCGGCCCGACGAGTACCGGATCGACGCCAAGCCGAATCGCCCCGACGGCAAGCGCGTCGTCCACCTGATGTACCTCGAGGACCAGCGCAAGGCGGTCCCGGGCGGCGGCAAGTCGGTGGAGCTGTTCCTCGACCCGACGACGCTCGAGGTGGTCGAGGTCTACAAGTTCCAGTGATGGCGCCGCCTGCGCCGGCAATCGACCGCCTGGCCGCGGCGCTCGACCAGGTCCGCGTCCACGCGGCGAGCTCCGCCGCCGGGCGCTGGCCGGAGCTGGCCTCTGTGCTCGGCGACTGGCTGCCGCGGCCGACCGATCCGCAGATCGCGCTGCCGCTCGCGACCGCGGTGGCGGTGGGCGGCGAGCTCGACGACGCGGTGCCGTTCGCCGCGGCGTGGGCGCTGATCTGCTTCAGCGTCCGCATGCTCGACGACTGCGCCGACCAGGACAACCCGCGCGCGCTGCACCTCCAGCTCGGGATCCCGCGCGCGTTCAATCTCGGCACCGGCGGGCTGCTCCACGCCGGGGCGGTGATCGCCCGGCTGCCGGCCGCACCAGACCGCGTGGCCGACGTGCTCCGCCGCTACCTCGACGCCGCGGTCCAGGCCTGCGCCGGGCAGGACCGCGACATCGCGGCGCCGGCCGCGTCGCTCGACGGCTACCTCCAGCTGATCGAGGACAAGACCGCCAGCGCGTTCGCGTTCGCCGCGTGGGCCGCCGCCCGGCTGCACACCGAGGCCGCGCCGGCTCTGCGCGCCGCCGAGGCCTGCGGCCGCCACATCGGCCGGATGCTCCAGATCCTCGACGATCTCGAGGCCTGCTGGTTCCCGATCGGCCTGAGCGATCTGGGCCAGGGCAAGCGCACGCTGCCGGCGTTCTTCGGCCTCGCCCAGGTCGATCACCCCGCCCAGCCCGAGCTCGCCCGGATCCTCGCCAGCAGCGTGCCGTGGGCCGAGGAGCGCCGCGTGATCGAGATCCTCGACGCGATGGACGTCCGGCGCCGCGTGATCTGGGCCGCGGTCAAGGAGCGCGACCTGGCGCGCACGGCCATCGCCGAGCTGGCGGTGCCCGACGGCGCGGCGATCCTCGACGCCTACCTCGACTGGACGTTCCGCGACGTGGCGGACATGCTGACCCGGCCGCCGCTGCCGCAGCCGTGAGTCACTGGCGCTTGACCACCTCGCCGCCCTTCATCACGAACACCGGGCGCTCGAGCACCGTGACGTCCTTGAGCGGATCGCCGGTCACGCCGACCAGGTCGCCCCAGGCGCCGACCTTGACCTGGCCGACGTCGCCCGGCTGACCGAGCGCCTTCGCGGCGGTGATCGTGGCCGACTGGATCGCCTGCAGCGGGGTCGCGCCCCACTTCACCATGGTCGCGAGCTGCCTGGCGTTCTGGCCGTGGGGGTAGACCCCGGCGTCGGTCGAGTAGATCATCTTCACGCCCGCCCGGAGCGCCTTCTGGTAGTTCTGGCGCTGGATCAGCGCGATGTCGCGATCCTTCTGGAGGTTGTCCTCGAGCACGCCGTTCTTCTTGCCCTCGGTCTGGGTGTAGTCGGTGTTGTAGATGTCCATGCCGAAGTAGACCCCGCGCTGGACCGCGAGCCGGATGCCCTCGTCGTCGACCAGGCTCGCGTGCTCGATCGTGTCGACGCCGCCCAGGATCGCGGCGCGGATCCCGGAGGCGCCGTGGGCGTGGGCCGCGACCTTCATCCCGGTCATGTGGGCCTCGTCGACGATCGCCTTGATCTCCTCGACCGTGAGCTGCTGGGCGCCGGGCGTGTCGCCGTGCGAGAACACCCCGCCGGTGGCGCAGATCTTGATCAGCTGGGCGCCGTACTTGTGGAGCTGGCGGACCATCTGGCGGCCGGCCTCGGGGTTGTCGATCACCGCCGGGCTCTTCTGCGCCATCGACGGCGGGAAGAACGTCGAGTCGCAGTGGCCGCCGGTCGAGCCGATCGCGTAGGTCGCGGTGGTCATCCGCGGCCCGGCGACAAAGCCATTGTCGATCGCCTCGCGCAGCCCGACGTCGTCGTAGTTGCGCGAGCCGACGTTGCGGACCGTGGTGAAGCCGGCCTCGAGGGTCTGGCGGGCGTGGGCGGTCGAGATCACCGGCCAGAACGAGTCGGTGTAGAGCAGCGCGTTGTAGCCGGCGAACAGCGGCGACGACGTCAGGTGGGTGTGCATGTCGATCAGGCCGGGCAACAGCGTCACGCCGGGCAGATCGACCCGGGTCGCGCCGGCGGGGACGGCGTCGCCCTGCTTGCCGACCTGCGTGATCCGGCCGTCGACGACGATCAGCTGCGGCCGGGGCAGCTCCTTGCCGGTGGCGACGTCGACCAGCTTGTCGGCGGTGACGACCACGGTCTTGGCCTCGGCGACCGCGGCGGCGGCGGCGGCGGCAACGGCGGCGGCAACGATGGCGCACGCGGCCACGAAGGGTGTGATCGGACGCATGAGCTCTCCTGGTGAAACCGCCGTCACGCTATCACGGCGCGGTAACCGTGAGAGTTGCCTCGCCATTCGGCGGGTCGCGGAAAACTTCAACCATACGACGGCAGCGTCGTGAGAACGGCTTGTCAGGGGCCCCCTAGGAGGGTTATCGATAGCTCTTCATCGATACCTTCGTCCGTCATCGAGGTAGGAGCTCAGAGATGCAAGTCACGAGATCGGGTCACATCATGCCGGCGTCGCTGTCGATCTGCGGCGCCATCGCCGGGGCCATGCTGCTGGTCGCGCCGGCCGGCTGCGGTGGCTCGGATGATTCGCAGCCGCCGCTGCTGATCACCCAGACCAACGCGCAGGCGGTCGCCGCCGAGGCGCTGGTCGCCACCGCCCAGACCACCACCGGCGTCCAGCAGCCGCGCGGCAGCATCGTGGTGGCCGTACCGGCGGCGGCGGTGCCGGCAGCGCTGACCCAGGCGATGCGCGGCGCCGATCGCCGCGCCGTGGAGCGCGTGGTGGCGCGCCGGTCGCGACCCGGCCCCGCCGCGGCCGACACGATGACCGAGGCGTGCGCCGCCGGTGGAACGATCACCACGAACTCGACCGACACCTCGGCCACCGTCACGTTCGCCAACTGCCGGCAGGACGCGAACTCCACGATGAACGGCAGCCTCAAGTACACGATCAAGACCTCGAGCGGCAGCACCGAGCTGTCGCTGTCGGTGTCGATCGACCTCACGATCACCGTCGCGTCGGTGAGCTTCGCCGAGTCCGGCGGCTACGACCTCACGTTCAAGTCGTCGTCGGGGGACAACTCGTCGTTCGAGTTCGAGCTCAGCGGGAGCCGGCTGTCGGTGTCGGTGTCCAAGGGCGGCACGCTCAGCGACAAGGCCACGCTGTCGGACTTCGACATCGACGTCAAGCAGGACCTGTCGAGCACGCCGAGCGAGGTGATCGAGACCGTCGACTACGACGTCGACAGCACGCGGCTCAAGGGCCACATCTCGGTGATGACCAACGACCCGATCAAGCAGATCGCGGACGACACCGCGCCGCACCAGTACCCGCACGCCGGGCAGGTCCTGGTCACCGGCGCGAGCAAGTCGCGGCTGCAGATCACGATCCTGGGCGACGAGACCTTCACCGCGCCCGCGGGCCAGGGCCAGGTCAAGATCGAGCTGGATACCGGCTCGGGCTCGTTCGGCGCGGCGATCTACGCGAACTGGTCGGACCTGCAGGTGCTCGCCGGCGCGACGCCGTAGCGCCTAGCGATCCGGCGGGTCGTCGCCGAACAAGGTGCCGACCGCGAGCTCGATCTGCTCGAACGGCTCGGGCCGCACGGTCTCGCCGCGCTCGGCGCGCAGCAGCGTCACGTAGCCGTCAGAGCTCCAGCGCATCACGGTCAGCGTGGCGTCGCGTGGATCGACCAGCCAGTAGTGCGGGATCGCCGAGCGGTGATACAGCCGCAGCTTCTTCAGCGTATCGTGCTTGGCGTTGCTCGCGGACACGACCTCGCAGATCCAGTCGGGGCGCGGCTTGACCGGCGTGCCGGTCGGGCGCTCCGGGCAGCGATCGCGCCGCCAGCCGGCGACGTCGGGACGAACGACCTCCGTGCCGTCGAGCAGGATCTCGACCTCCGTCGCGATCCACCATCCGCCGGGGCCGCCACCTCCACCCGGTGCCCGCTGAAACGCAGGGCGAACGGCGCTGACGATCCCGGCCTGCGCGTCACCGTGCTCGCCGCTGGGGTTCGCCTTGGGGGTGATCTCGCCGGCGATGAGCTCGTGAAACCGCTCGGCTTCCGGAATCGACCAGAAGTCGTCGAGTGTGGCGCCGCGGCGTACCGAGTGCATCATGAGATCGGGTTGGCTTCGTGCTCCTCCAGTGTACGCGCGCTCCGTGTCATCGGCCAACACCGAAGCGGTGCCCGGCTGATCACGCGACCGGACGGCCGTAGAAGAACCCGTCGTCGCCGTCGGGCTGGTACAGCGGCAGGATCACGACGCCCTCGAAAGGTGCGCGGATCTCGCCGCTGATGTCGCGGGCGAGCAGGGTGCCGGCGGCGGTGCGCTGCAGGTTGGCGAAGCCGGGCTCCATGCGGAACCCGTGATCGCCGGCGACCGCGTGGCGCACCACGACCTCGATCAGGTGCGGGAGCTCGCCGCGCACGCGGGTCAGGTGATCGCGGGCGGCCGCGGCGCCGGGCGCGGCGCGGACCACGCCGGAGGCCTCGAGCGCGATCGCGAGCACCGCGGCCAGGTTGTCGGCGGCGGCGCGGGTGGTGTGCTGGCCGCCTTCGATCGCGAGCGTGATGCAGCCGAGCCTGCCGTAGTGCGCGGTGAGCACCCCGGTGAGCGCGCCCTCGAGGCCGAGGATGCCGGGCAGCGGGAACGCCGCGGCGAACCGGCGGTGCGCGTCGCTCGGCCCGACGACGGCGAACGGAAACCCGGGCGCGGATGTCGTGTGCAGATCGACCAGGTAGACCGGCCCGCGGGCGCGGTGGATCGCAGCGTCGATCGCGGCGCCGAGCTCGGTGAGCTCGAGCCGCTCGGGCTCGCCACCGTCGTCGCCGGTGCGCGCCGCGGCGATCTGTTCGGTGGTCCACATCCGGTTGAGGTCGCGGCCGAGGTGGCGCCGGCCGGCGGCGACCGCGCGCCGGTTGCCGACCAGCGCGATCGCCTCTCCCGCGACCTCGGCGCCGGTCAGCCCGCCGATCGCCGCGCTCGCCGCCGCGATGCCGGCCGGCTCGTTGCCGTGGATGCCGCCGACGACGATCAGCGTCGGGCCCGGCGCGTCGCCGCGCACGCCGGCGATCACGCGCGCGGCGCCGCGGATCACGGGCGCGACTCGCCGAGCTGCTGCACCAGCAGCTTCGACGCGAGGTTCATGAAGTCCTCCTCGGTCAGGATCCCGACCAGGTGGCCGTCCTGGATCACCGGCAGGCAGCCGTAGCGGTAGCGGCGCATCAGCGCGATCGCGTCGAGCGTGCGGGCCTCCGGCGTCACGCTCAGCACATCGCTGCGCATGATCACGGACACCGGCGTGTCCTGCATCGAGCCGCCGCCGGCCAGGAACCGCAGCACCGCGCGGTAGGACACCAGGCCGACCAGGTGGTGATCGTTGTCCTCGACCGGGATGTGGCGGATCCGCTCCCAGCTCATGAGGTTCACCACCATCTCGACCGGATCCGAGGCCTGGACGGTGAACAGGTCGGTGGTCATGTACTGGTCGACCTGCTGGTAGCTGGCGCGGCCGGCGTCGGTCTCGTCGAGCCGCGCCCGCTCCCACTCGGCCACCGGGCGCCCGGTCTGCTGGCGCTGCAGCGTGGCGGCGACCAGGGCGTTGGACCGCTCGCCCGAGGTCGCCTTGTCCTTGAGCGCGTTCCACGATGACAGAAGCCAGCGCGACCCGGTGCGCGCGCTGCGGACCCGGGCGTCGACCACCGAGAGGTAGCGCTTGATGTCGTCCTCGAGGATGCCCTGGCGGCGCAGTCCGGCCTCGGCGAGCGGCAGCAGGCGATCGAGGATCAGGTGCGACGCGGTGACGTCCTCGCCGTCGAGCCAGGTGAAGTGCGCGCCGAGGCCCTCGCGCGCGGCGCTGTAGAAGTTGGTGCCGGTCTGGTCGAAGTCGATCCGCCGGGTGATGTCCTCGCCCCGGGCGCCGAGCTCGGCCATCGCGCCGAACCACAGCGCGCCGTTGGCGACCTCGTCGAGCACGCTCGGGCCCGCCGGCATCACGCGGTTCTCGATCCGCAGGTGCGGCTTGCCGTCCATCACGCCGTAGCAGGCGCGGTTCCAGCGGTAGATCGTGCCGTTGTGCAGGCGCAGCGCCTTGAGCAGCGGGGTCTCGCCGCGCGCCAGCTTGGCGAGCGGATCCTCGTCGAGATCGGTGCCGACCAGGGTGCGGAACCGCGCGATGTCCTCCTGGTAGATCTCGAGCACCGAGTCGCGGACCCAGCGCGTGCCGAAGCTGACCCGGGCCTGGCTCTCGCGCAGGTGGTGGGTGTGGCTGCGGGTGTCGACCGCCTGGCGGAACAGCGCGATCCGGGTCTCGGCCCACAGCCGCCGGCCGAACAACAGCGGCGAGTTCGCGGCGACCGCGACCATCGGCCCGGCGAGCAGCTGGGCGATGTTGTACATCCGCGCGAACTCGGCCGGCGTGACCTGGAGGTGGACCTGGAAGCTCGCGTTGCAGGCCTCGAGCATCACCGAGTCGTGGCGGACGATCAGCTCGTCGGTGCCGTTGATCGAGAACTCGAACCGGCCGCCGCGCAGGTCGGCCATCGCCTTGTTGAGCGCGCGGTAGCGCGGGCTGGGCACCATGCCGTCGAGCCCGAGGTCGGACTTGCGCAGGGTCGGCAGGATCCCCATCAGCACCGGCGCGATGCCGAGCTCGGTGGCCGCGGCGCGCGCCTTGCCGACCAGCTCGTCGAGCTGCTTCTCCATCCGCGACAGGCCGTCGCCGGTGAACAGCTGCGGATCGGCGTTGGCCTCGAGCTGGAACTGGCCGAGCTCGGTCGTGTAGTGCGGATCGGCGAGCTTGTCGAGCATCTGCAGCGACGCGCGCGCCGGTGCCCAGTGGCGATCGACCAGGAACATCTCCTGCTCGGCGCCGATCCGCCGCGGCCCGGTCTCGAACCGCTGCTCGCGCAGCATGCGCTCGAGCGCGCGCAGGTCGGCGAGCATGGCGTGCATGAACTCGCGGCGCTTGTGCTCGTCCTGCTCGGTGTCGACGTCCTTGTGCGCGCGCGTGGCTTTACCGACGGGCGGGCTACTCGGAGCCGCGGGTGGCGTGGTCGACTTCTCGGGCGGGTCGCTCGGCTTGTCGCTCATGAATCTTTCACCCACTCTCCCAGATATTTCGGGAGCATCTCGCGCCACGTCGGCCAGTCATGGTGCCAGTTCGGCCCCCAAGGATCCACGCGGTTGGGGATGCCGCGGGCGCCGAGCACGTTGGCCATCCGCCACGACTCGCCGAGGTCCTCGGCGCGGCCCTCCCCGGAGGCCAGGACGATCATCCGGGTCTTGAGCACCTCGATGTGGCGCCCCGACAAGGCCGGCACGAAGTGCAGCGGCGACGACACCCAGAAGTCATCGGTGAACTCGTGGGTGGAGTAGAACCGGCGCAGGTCGTAGGTCCCTGACATCGCGCAGGCGCGCGAGAACACGTCGGGGAACCGGCACACCGCCGCGACCGAGTGGAACGCGCCGATCGACGCGCCCGCCGCCCAGATCTCGGGCTCGTCGGACTTGCAGTCGCTGGCGATCGCCGGCACGACCTCGTGGCGGATGTACTGGTGGAACTGGTTCTGCACCCACATCTGGTGCTGCGGCGTGCCCTCGCGGGCGAGCAGCGCGCGGCCGCTGACGCTGTCGCACGAGTAGATCTTGACCTTGCCGGCCTCGATCAGCGGGCCGAGCGCGCCGATCAGGTGCATGCGCTCGACCTCCTCGGCGTCGCCGCCGGCGGTCGGGAACAGCAGCACCGGCTGGCCGAACGTCCCCCAGCGCACCATGGTGACCTCGCGCTGCAGCCGCTCGGAGCGCCACTTGCCGACGGTCTTCATCGGGCCGCACCCGGGGCCGCACCGGTGGCCGCAGCCGGTGCGTGGTCGTCGCGCCAGGCGCCGATCCGGCGCCAGAACAGCTCGGTGAACAGCTCGACCTCGTGCGCCGGGAACAGCGCGGCGACCTTCTGCTTGACCGCGTCGCGCGCGATCGGCGTGGCGAAGAACTCCCAGGCGACCTCGTCGAGGTGCGCCAGGTGCTTGGCGCAGAACTCCTCGAACGCCGCGGTCTCGAACCGCTGTTCGGCGACCCGGGCGTACTCGCGCAGTCGCTCGCGGTACGGCAGATCGCGCTTCGCGATCGCATAGAACGGCTCCCAGTCGAGCGTGCGGCGGAACGGCCGCTTCGTCACCGCGTTGAAGATCGACCACCGGAGGTTGGCCTTGACCAGCCAGGGAAAGTGGTAGTGCAGCGAGGTGACCTGCGAGTCCGGGCACGGGTTGGCGAAGTCGATCGGATACCAGGTGCCGGCGTTGCGCAGCGCCTCGCACGAGTTGAAGTCCCAGCCGAAGAACGCGTTGATCGTCAGCGTGGTGTCGCGCAGCACGCCGGCCTCGTCGTCGGACACGAAGTCCTTGGCCATGGTGTAGCGATCGTGGAGCGCGGCGCCGGGATCGTACTTGACCAGGTAGGTCTGGGGCCCGAGGCCGATGCAGCGCACGAACGAGTCGAACGGGTGCACCGCCTTCTGCAGGTGCATCACCAGCTTGCCGCTCTCCTCGTAGCGCTGGCGCAGCTGGGCATCGTCGTCGATCTTGCTGACGCCCTTCCAGCCGCCGCCGTCGTACGGCTTCATGAACATCGGGTAGCCCAGCTGCTTGCCGACGGCGCCGAGGTCGAACAGCTTGGCGTAGCTCCGGAGCGTCGGCAGCAGATCGGGCAGCGGCTCGTACGACTTGGGCGGGATCAGCCAGGTCTCGGGGATCGGCATCCCCAGGTGCATCATCGCGCAGTAGGTCGTCTGCTTCTCCATCGACTGGACCGACCACGGGTTGTTGAACACGTAGAGGCCGTCCATGATCACGGCCTTTTTGATCCACTCGCGGCTGGTGTGATACCAGTGCGTCAGCCGATCGATCACCACGTCGTAGCGGCACGGCTGGCGCAGATCGAACGGCTCGATCGTCACCCGCTCGACGTCGATCCCGACGGTGTCGCCCTGCCACGGCACGGAGAGCTTGAGGCGCTTGACGATCTCCTCGTAGCAGATCGGCCAGCAGATGTCGGCGCCCAGCGAGAGTCCGATCCGACGGGTGACGTGCGGCATGGCGACCTCCATGATCGTGATATCATTTTCTCGATCCCTTTCTCGATCCCGGCCGCTCCCAAACCGCGGCGATCCGGCGAGGCCGACCGCTCGCCGTGCTCGAGTCTCGTTCACGCCGCGCGCCACGACAACCCCGACGGCCCGAGCTACCCTGTGTGGGATGCGTGACCTCGCGACCGGGCTGGGTGACGTCGGGCGCGGCTTCGCGGTGCTCAACGCCCACCCCCGCCTGTGGAAGTGGGTGATCGCCCCGGCGATCGTGTCGCTGGTGCTGCTCGCCGCCGCCGTCCTGGGGATCCTGCACCTGGTGCACCCGGTCGTCGACTGGGCCACCGCGCACCTGCCGAGCTGGCTCGCCTCGGTCGCGGGCCCGATCCTGACCGTGGTCGTGGTGGGCGCGCTGGGGTTCGCGGGGCTGTTCGTGTTCACCGCGGTCGCCGGCATGGTCGCCGGGCCGTTCAACGAGCTCCTGTCCGAGCACGTCGAGGCCGAGCTGCTCGGCCGCCCGGCGCCGCCGTTCTCGCTGCGCGAGTTCGCTCACGGCGCGGTGCTGGGCATCTTCCACGGGCTGCGCCGGCTGGTCGCCGCGCTGCTCAGCCTGGTGCTGGTGTTCGCGCTCGGCTTCGTGCCGGTGGTCGGGACGATCGCCGCGATCGTCGTCGGCGCGTGGCTCGCCGCCAGCGCGGCGTCGTACGACTGCTACGACGCGGTGTTCGGGCGCCGGATGATGGCGTACCGCGACAAGCTCGCCTACCTCGCGCGCCACCGCGGCCGCACCCTGGGCCTCGGGCTCGGGGTCGCCGGCATGCTGCTGGTGCCCGGGCTCAACCTGATCGCGCTCGGCGTCGGCGCCGCCGGCGCGACCGTCGCCGCCCACGCGCTCGGCCGCGACGCCGGCCGCTGACCGGCTCACATCGCGACGCGAAAGCCCACGGTGTCGAGCCGGAACGTCGGCGCGAAGCTGGCGCGCGCATAGGTCCGGAGCGAGCGGGTGTCGTAGCGCCAGCAGCCGCCGCGGATCACGCATGGCGCGCTGCCGGGCTGGATCGTGTTGCGCGGGTTGCGCTCCGGGCCGTGCAGGTAGAACCCCGGATCGTCGACGTCCTCGCACCACTCGAACACGTTGCCGGACATCCCCTCCATACCGTAGGGCGAGGCGCTGCGCGGGAACGCGTCGACCGGCGCGGGGCCGCCGTCGCCGGCGGCGTTGGGGTAGCTCTTGGCCCGCGCCTGGCCGAAGTTGGCGAGCTCGGGCGTCGGCTCGTCGCGGCCCCACGGGTACTTGTTGCCGTCGGGGCCGCGCGCGGCCTTCTCCCACTCGGCCTCGCTGGGCAGCCGCCGCGCCGCCCACCGGCAGTACGCGCGCGCGTCGAGCCACGACACGAACACCACCGGGTGGTCGAGCAGCTCGGTCGGGCAGCGGCTGTTGCGGAAGTGGTGGAGGAAGCGGTGGGCCTCGGCGTCGGTCGGTCGGTAGCCGGTGGCCTCGACGAACGCCTGGAACTGCCGGTTGGTGACCGGGAACCTGGCCAGGTAGAACCGGTCGATCATCACGGTGCGGCGGTGCGCGCCGAGCTGGAACGGTCCGCCCGGGACCAGCCGCATCTCGTTGCCGTCGTCCTCGATGATCACCCGCGGGTGGTCCGACTCGCGCTCGGTGCGGGCCGAGGTCACGTCGACCAGCGCGGCGTCGAGCGCGGTGCGGAAGTCGGTGCACGACTGCGGCCGCTCGGTGCGGTCCTTGGCCAGCGCGCGCAGGATGATGCGCTCGAGCGCGGGCGGCATGTGCGGCCGGAACGCCGACGGCGGCTCGGGCTGCTGCGACACGTGCGCCATCATCACCGCGAAGTGGCTGTTGCCCTCGAACGGGCAGCGGCCGGTGACGCAGCGGTACAGCGTGACGCCGAGCGAGTAGATGTCGGTGCGGTGATCGACGTCCTGCGGCGCCTGGGCCTGCTCGGGCGACATGTAGCGGCAGGTGCCGAGCAGCGCGCCGGTCATCGTGTAGGTCGTGCCCTCGAGGATCTTGGCCAGCCCGAAGTCGACGATCTTGGGCGTCAGGACGTCGTCGGTGAGCCGGAGCAGGATGTTGTGGGGCTTGAGGTCGCGGTGGACGATGCCCTCGGAGTGCGCCGACTCCATCGCCTCGAGGATGCCGGTGAAGATCGTGCGGACCTCGTCGTAAGGCAGCTTGCCGTTCCAGCGCTGGGCGTGGTCCTCGAGCGTGGGGCCCTCGACGTACTCCATGACGAACGCGAGCAGGTCGGGGTGATCGACCAGCTCGTGGACCCGCGCGATGTAGCGGTGGTTCCAGCCGAGCATGACCTGGGCCTCGCGCACGAACCGCCGGCGGATCTCGGCGTCGCCCATCAGGCTCGCGTGCAGCGCCTTGATCGCCACGGTGCGCTCGCGCACCGAGTCGATCGCGCGGTAGACCACGCCCATGCCGCCCTCGCCGAGCACGCCGTCGATCGTGTAGCGATCGGCGATCCGCGTCCCGGCCGCAATCAGCCGCGGCGGCAGCGCCTGCTGGCCCGGGTCGGACATCGTGTAGCCCTGGGTGGCGCCGCCGGCGAACGCCACCGCCGCGACGGCTGCAACGGGGGTGCCGCAGCCGGGGCAGAACCGCGCCCGCCCGGGCAGCTCGTCGTTGCAACCGCGGCAGCGCTCCCCCATGGCCGGCACTGTAGACCGGGCCGGCCAGCCGCGCGAGATCTGGCCTCGCCCCGGACGTGACGGGGGCGGCGATTCGTCGCAGAATCTCGGCGACGAGGTTGTTCATGACCGCCGATTCCACATATCCCGACACGCTCCTCTTGATCGACAACCAGTGGCGGGACGCCGCGGGCGGCAAGGCGCTCGACGTGCTGGACCCGGCCACGGGCGAGCGCATCGGCCGCGTCGCCCACGCCGAGACCGCCGACCTCGACCTCGCGCTGGCCGCCGCGCAGCGCGGCTTCGACGCCTGGCGCTGGATGCCGGCCAACGAGCGCGCCGCGATCATGCGCGCCGCGGCCGGCCTGGTTCGCGAACGCGCCGGCGCGATCGCGCGGCTCCTGACCATGGAGCAGGGCAAGCCGCTCGCCGAGGCGCGCGGCGAGGTCCTGGCCGGCGCCGACATCATCGAGTGGTTCGCCGACGAGGGCCGCCGCGTCTACGGCCGCATCGTGCCGGCGCGCAACCTCGCGATCCAGCAGCACGTGCTCAAGGAGCCGGTCGGGCCCGTGGCCGCGTTCACGCCGTGGAACTTCCCGATCAACCAGATCGTGCGCAAGCTCGGCGCCGCGCTCGCCACCGGCTGCTCGTTCCTGGTCAAGGCGCCCGAGGAGACCCCGGCGTCGCCCGCCGCGCTGCTCGCCGCGTTCGTCGACGCCGGCGTGCCGCCGGGCACGGTGGGCCTGGTGTTCGGCAACCCGGCCGAGATCTCGAGCTACCTGATCCCGCACCCGGTGATCCGCAAGGTCACGTTCACCGGCTCGACGCCGGTCGGCAAGGAGCTCGCCGCGCTCGCGGGCCGGCACATGAAGCGCGTGACGATGGAGCTCGGCGGCCACGCGCCGGTGATCGTCGCCGAGGACGCCGACATCGCGCTCGCCGCGAAGGCCACCGGCGCGGCGAAGTTCCGCAACGCGGGCCAGGTCTGCATCTCGCCGACCCGGTTCCTGGTGCATCGCAGCGTGCGCGACGAGTTCGTGCGCGCGCTGGCGGGCCACGCGGAGAAGCTCAAGCTCGGCAACGGCCTGACCGAGGGCACCACGCTCGGCCCGCTGGCCAACGCCCGCCGGCTGACCGCGATCACCAACGTCGTCGGTGACGCGCGCCAGCGCGGCGCGCAGCTGGTCACCGGCGGCGAGCGCGTCGGTGACGCCGGCAACTTCTTCGCGCCCACCGTGCTGAACGACGTGCCGCTCGACGCCGACGTGTTCAACCACGAGCCGTTCGGCCCGGTCGCCGCGGTGCGCGCGTTCGACACGCTCGACGAGGCGATCGCCGAGGCGAACCGGCTGCGCTACGGCCTCGCGGGCTATGCCTTCACCCGATCGATCCGCACCGCGCACGTCCTGGCCCAGCGACTCGAGCTGGGCATGCTGTGGATCAACCAGCCGGCGACGCCTTCGGCCGAGATGCCGTTCGGCGGCGTCAAGGACTCCGGCTACGGCTCCGAAGGCGGGCCGGAGGCGCTGGAGGCGTACCTGGTCACGAAGAGTGTGTCGATCACGACCGGCTGATCGGGCGCGGCTACTCGGGCGCGACTACTCGTAGACCAGCAGCAGCGGCCCGGGGAACAGCCACGACAGGCCCTCGCGCAGCCGGTCGCGCCAGTTCTCCCAGTTGTGGCCGTCGCGGGCCTCGACGTAGCGCAGCTCCATGCCGGTCGCGGCCAGCATCGGCGCCAGCGAGCGGTTCTCGTAGATCAGCGACTCGTACATCCCGCAGCTCATGAACACCCGCTCGGACATCGCGATCGGGTTGGCGCGGTAGTGGTTCATCAGCTGGACGATCGGATCGAACAGCGGGCCGCGCGCGTTGCGGTCGCCGATGTCGGTGAACGCGAACGAGCCCGACTGCAGCAGCAGCCGGCCGTAGAACCCCGGCTTGTACAGCGCGGTGGCCAGCGACGCGACGGCGCCGAAGCTCGCGCCCATCAGGCACCGGCTCTGCGGCCGGGCGTCGAGCGGCAGGGTGCGCTCGAGGTTGGGGACCAGCTCGTCGGTCAGGAACCGCGCGTGGCGCTCGTCGCCGGCGTACTCGCCCAGGCGGTTGGGCGACGTGGTCAAAGCGACGATCAGCTCGGGGATCTCGCGGCGATGGATCAGGTTGTCGAGGATCGTGCCCAGGCTCGCGTAGGTCAGGTAGTCGTGGCCGTCGTGGACGATCAACAGCGGGTAGCGCCGGGTCCGGCGGTAGCGCGCCGGCAGGTAGATCGCGATGCCGCGCCGGCCGAACACCTGGCTGTCGAACCGGATCTCGTCGAGCCTGCCGGCCGGCGCCTCGGGATCGGGCGCGATCCACTCGGGCACGGTGTAGCCGGTGCCGTGGGCCACCGAGTTGGCGCCGAACGGGTCGCGCGCGTGGTTGGGGTTGAGCGGATCCTGGATCCACTCGCCCTTGCCGCCGCGCACGACCTCGAGCTTGTACTCGACGCGCGAGCCGGCGGGCAGCTCGAGCGTCAGGTGCCACAGGTCGGTGCCGTCGAGCCGCCGCAGCTGCTGCGACGCGGGCAGGCCGAACACCCAGTGCTTGAGGTGCACCGCCTCGGCGTCGCCGCGGTACACGAACGTGATCGACGAGCCCTCGACGATCGGGAACGCGCGGCCGGCGACGAACGCGTTGACCGCCTCGGCGGTGTGCGGCCCCGCCGCGAGCTGATCGATCGCCCGGGTCCCGGTGCTCGGGACGTTCACGGCGACCACCCGGCGTGGACGTCGCCGCTCGCGTCGAGCCGCTGGGCGTCCACCGCCCGGATCGCGCGGCCGTCGTCGACCCAGATCTGCGCGCCGTGATCGAGCGCGATGCACGCGGCCGGGGCGTAGCGGCCGGCGAGCTCGCCGACCCGCATCCGGTCGTCGAGGTGGAGCCGGAGCCGGGGCTCGGGCAGGACGACGAGGTCCTTCGCCAGGCCCAGGCCGGCGTCGAGCACCTCGGAGATCGCCTGGCCGTGCGGCGGATCGTCGTGGAACAGCACGACCCGCTCGGTCAGCGCCATCGCGCCGGCCGACCACGCGACGATCGGCCGTGCGCCCGCGAGCTCGACGATGCCGAACAGCCGCAGCCGGTTGAGCAGCACCGCGACGTGGCCGCCGGCGATCACGATCGCCTCGGTCGGCTCGATCGCGCGGCGCAGCTCGTCGAGGTGGCGGACCATGACCGGGCGCTCGCGCGGCCGCAGCGCGGTCTCGAACCCGCCGTACGCCGCACGGCAGCGCGCCAGGTGATCGCGGTCGATGTAGCGGAACAGCTCGAGCGACACCGACTGCTCCTCGGCGACCAGCGCCGGATCGGCGCTGCGCACCCCGACCGCGCGCGCGGCCTGCGCCGCGTGCTCGAGCCGCACCCGGTAGAAGTCCTGCATCAGCTTGAGCTTGAGCTGGCGCGCCTTGTAGGCCTCGGCGAGCTCGGCGTCGTCGGCGAACACCTGCTCGCCGCGCGCGTGCAGGCCGAGCTCGACCACCGGCACGCCCGGGTTGGCGACCGCGCCGGGCTCACCCTCGCGCTCCTGCCAGCCCGCGGCGATCAGCGCGACGGGGCCCTTGACCCCGAGCTCGCGCAGGACGCGCGCCACCGATGGCTCGGCGTGCTGGGCACCGCAGAGGACGATCACAGGACGTTCCGGAGCATGGACAACGCGCCCAACCATAGTCGATCGATCGGATCGATGGGGCGCTCGCCGCGCGATTCACGCACCGCGGGCCGATCGCGATTCAGTCGCGATCCAGCGCGTGACTCAGCGCGCGTGGACCTTCACGGTCTGGCCGACGACGTCGAGGATCCGGCGGAGCTCGTCGTAGTTCTCGTGCTTCATGCGAAGCCACGCATTGGCCATGTAGCCCGCGGCGACCGGCTGGGTCGGCGTGCCCTTGGGCGGCAGGTGGACGTCGATCAGGTGCGCGCCGAACGCATTGCCCATGGTCTCGAGCCCCTCGTAGCCCGCGATGTGGCCGTCGCGGTCCGGCCGCAGCGCGATGATCCCCGCGGCGTAGCGCCGCGACGCGGTCTGGGCGGTGCGCCCGGCGCAGATCGCCATCGCCCAGTCGCGGTACAGGTCCATGTCGTTGCCGACGTTGTAGAGGTCCCAGGCGCGGACGCCGGGCGGCCGGCAGCCGATCTCGCTGAACTTGAGGCCCTTGGGCCCGAAGAACCACTCCATGTGGGTCGCCGAGGTCTCCAGGCCGAGCAGCTGGATGACCTTGGCGCCGAGTCGCCGCAGCTCCTCGTAGGCCGAGGCGGCGTCGACCCGGTTGGTCGCGATGAACTGCGGCGAGATCCAGCGCGTCCGCATCGCCTCGAGCACGTTGGGGTAGTAGTGAGTGACGAAGTCGTGGGCGACCGCACCGCCGACGGTGAGCGTGTCGTAGAACCCCTCGTGGCCCTCGACGAACTCCTCGACCGCGATGCTGCGCGCGCCGCCGAACGAGCCCAGCGCGGCGTCGAGCTCGCCGGCCGAATCGACCCGGATCGCGCCCGAGGCGCCGGCGCCGTCGCGCGGCTTGAGGATCAGCGGGTAGCCGACGCGCTCGGCGAACGCGTGGACCTCGGCCGCGTTCGATGCCGCGGTCGACTGGGCGCACGGCACGCCGCCGTCGCGCAGCACCTCCTTCATCGCCGGCTTGTCGCGGCACAGAAACGCCGTGCGCACCGACGTGCCCGGGATCCCCGCGGCCTCGCGGACCTTGGCGATCGGCATGATGTGGGCCTCGACCGTGGCCTCGAGCCGGTCGACGTGGCGCTGCGACTGCACGAAGCGCAGCGCGGTCAACACCGCGGCCTCGTCGCACACCGAGCCGACCTGCTCGTAGTGGGTCAGCCAGTGCTTGAGATCGTCGTCGAGCGACTCCTTGCTGCCCTCACCGATCGCCGTCACGGTCGCGCCGACCTCGGCGAGCGCCTTGACGAACAGCTTCTGGTTGCCGGGGAAACGCGGCTCGATGAACACGATATGCACGGTCACCTCGTTGCTGCGGTTAGTCGGCGATACAGCTCCTCGTAGAGCTTGCCCTGCACGTCCCACGAGAAGTTCTTCGCCATGCCGTTTTCGATCAGCGCCCGCCACGCGGCCGGGTCGCGGTACAGCCCCAGCGCGGCCTCGATCGCCCAGGTCAGGCCCTCGGCGTTGAAGTGCTCGAACGCGATGCCGGTGCCGGTGCGGTCGCGCGGATCCCACAGCTGCACGGTATCGGCCAGCCCGCCGGTCCTGTGGACGATCGGCACCGTGCCGTAGCGCAGGCTGTACATCTGGTTGAGCCCGCACGGCTCGTAGATCGACGGCATCACGAACATGTCGGCGCCGGCCTCGATCAGGTGGGCGAGCTCGTTGGAGAACCCGCGGTGGAACCCGACCTGGCGCGGGAACGCGGCGGCGAGCTCGCCGAACAGCTGCTCGAACCGGGCCTCGCCGCTGCCCAGCACGACCAGCTGGAAGCCGTGGCGGCGCAGCAGCCCGGGCACGACCTCGCCGAGCAGCGCGAAGCCCTTCTGGCCGGCGAGCCGCGACACGATGCCGAGCACCGGGACGCCGGGCGCGCGCGGCAGCCCGAAGCGCTCGAGCAGCGCCGCCTTGCAGACTGCCTTGCCCGACAGGTCGGCGGCGGTGTAGCGCGCCGGGATCAGCGGATCGCGCTCGGGGCTCCACTCGGCGTAGTCGACGCCGTTCAAGATCCCGACCACGGTCGACGACCGCGCGCGCAGGAACGGATCGAGCTCGGCGCCGAGCTCCGGAGTCTGGATCTCCTGGGCGTAGGTCGGGCTGACCGTGCCGACGCCGTCGGCGTAGAGGATGCCGTGGAGCAGGAAGTTGATCCGGCCGTCGCGCAGCTGGTCCTGGTGGAACAGGTGCGCCGCGTCGGCCAGGCCGGTATCGCCGAGGATCTCGGCGCGGAACACGCCCTGGTACTGGAGGTTGTGGATCGCGAGCAGCGTGCGGGTCCGGTCGAACAGCCGGTCCCACGCGTGGCGGACCTTGAGCGTCAGCGGCAGGAGGCCGGTCTGCCAGTCGTTGGCGTGGATCACGTCGGGCACGAACTGCATCCGGGCCGCGGCCTCGAGCGCCGCGCGGGTCAGCACCAGGAACCGCAGGTGCTCGTCGGGATCGCCGGTGTAGAGCGCGGCGCGATGAAACAGCTGCGGGCAGTGCACCAGGTGGACCGGCGCGTCGCCGGGCCGCGACGCGCGCACGATCGCGACCTCGTAGTGGTGGCGGCCGAGCCGGATCTCGATGTCGCGCAGCACGACCTCGAGCGTCGCGCCGCGATCGTCGACCCGGCTGTAGTAGGGGAGGAACACCCGCACGTCGTGACCGGCGCGCAGCAGGTACGCCGGCAACGCGGCCGACACGTCCGCGAGGCCTCCCGTCTTGGCATAGCGCGCGACTTCGGACGTGACGTACAGAATGTTCACGTTCACGGCATCATGGCACGGAAGCCGCGGGTGTTGGGAATGCCCGCGGTCGAGGACGACGGGCATGCGTCCTGCACCGCCGGTCATGCAGACCCTTCACGCAGGAGGAGATCATGCCAGAGCGAGCCACGATGCGGCGAGCGAAGCGAGACCTGCGCCGCGGGCGCAGCGCGTCGACAGCGGCGGGCGAGTTCGTCCGCGAGGAGATGCATCACATCCGCGAGGGCAAGCATGGTGCGCGGTCGACCAGGCAGGCGATCGCGATCGGCCTGTCGAAGGCGCGGCGCGCCGGCGTGCCGCTGCGCCCGCCGCGGACCGGCCCCGCGCGGACCAGGCGCGCCGCGTCTCGCGCCTATACCGCCGGGCAGAAGCACGCCGGCCAGTCGCCATCGCCCCGCCGGGCCCGCGCTACCCTCCGTGCGCTCCGCCGCGAGCCGCATCGCGCGGCCTCGCATCGCGCGCTCGCGTCGCAGGCGCACGCCGTGGCGACCCGGCGCGGGCGAGCCGCTCGCTCGGCCAGCGCCCGGAAGGCGGTGCGCACCAAGGGCCCGGCGCTTCGCAAGGCCGCCGCCCGCAAGGCCGCCGCGACCCGCAAGCGCCACTAGCCGGCCGGCCGGACCGCCCGGCCGCGACGACGCTGGCACGAAGCTGGCTTGTCACGCAGGTCATGAAGATCTCGGAGCTGATGACTCGACCGGTGCAGCTGTGCCGGCCCACCGACACCCTCGACCGCGCGGCGCAGCTGATGTGGGATCACGACATCGGC
>Ga0307515_10003396_pt1 | contig 33527 bp, 28 predicted proteins | sample 17_EM_MG_FD_194513 | JGI IMG/M metagenome (GOLD analysis project Ga0307515, IMG submission 194513) | Populus trichocarpa ectomycorrhiza microbial communities from riparian zone in the Pacific Northwest, United States - 17_EM | ecosystem: Host-associated > Plants > Roots > Unclassified | place...
CCCCCCCCCCCCCAAAAGTTCTGTTTGTTCATTGTGAAACTGAAGCATGGACTTGAGAACTACTCTTTTAACATTACAGTTGGCTAGATGATGATACGTGACTGGGTTTTGAGATGAAACTATATGAGTTTGTTAAGCTAGATGAAGAACTGTAAGGTATTTTAGGTTTCCATTTTTAATTGAGTTTGCTAATCTTACAGAAGGATCATCAGGCCATCGATATTCTTTTGGCTGAGATTGACATTTATGAGCTTTTTGCTTTCAAGCACTGCAAGGGAAGGAGAACTAAGCTAGCTCTATGTGAAGGTAGTTTTCTTTCTTCTTGTTTGTTTAGGCTACAAGGGCCCATTGTTTAGTTCATTTATAGCTGGAAGTTTTTCTTTCTTTCTTTCTTTAATTTGTAATGATTCCTTACTTTTACAGTAACTTGTGTGAATTTTATGTTTTGGTGAATTTATCATAAACTGTCACATTTATGGTTACAGAGCTTGATGAGAGAATGCATGATTTGAAAAATGAGCTTCAGTCTCTCGATGGTGAAGAGAATGATGAAAGTCATAAGAAAAAGGCCATAGAGGCATTAAAACGAATGGAGAGTTGGAATCTTTTCAGTGATACCCATGAGGTATACCATTTGGTCAGTTGATGAGGATTATTATGCTTTTCTTTTTTTTCCCTTTTGATTTATTATGCTAAAGGACAGATATTAATTACCCATATAATGAGAGAGAAAAACCGCTGGGTGTTCAGTTGGAAGAATTCATTTTAAGGATTTAAAGAATGAACAAATGATTGTGTGGGTTTATTAGATAGAAGGTTCATGTGAACGATCTTTTAGCTTTTATCCCATTCTATTATTTGTACATAATGGCTCAGTACTTTGTTATGCCTTTGAGTTGGTGACTTATTTTTCCAGCCGGAGTTTCGAAACTACACAGTTGCAAGGGATACTTTTCTTGCACATTTGGGTGCAACCCTTTGGGGGTCTATGAGACACATAATCTCACCTTCACTATCTGATGGAGCATTCCACTATTATGAGAAGATATCCTTTCAGTTGTTTTTCGTCACACATGAGGTATGGTTTGTCTATTATACTCTTGAAGAAGCTCTTCTGAAACTTGCAATTTGTTCTTACCCCTACTTTGTCCACGCAGAAAGTTAGGAATGTTAAACATCTACCTGTTGATCTCAAGGCTCTAAAGAATGGGCTATCCTCCTTGCTGGTATCCTCACAAAAGGCTATGTTCAGTGAGAATCTGTATGTTTTCTCTGTTGTTTTGTTTCTGAAACTTTGTCCCATTAAGCCCCTTGTGCACAAGTCAAGGCTAGATTAAGATCTCTCTGTCTTCTGGCATCATTATCTCTTGTATTATTCACTTAATTCACGCATAATCTTCTTACATCAATAGTTGGTCCCTACTTATATAGACATGGTTAGTTGTGAGAGTTTATATTCCCAGCAAGGCATTTTAGAAACTTACTTTCCACAATAGGGTGCTTTTAATCTTATTTACTAAAATAGGATGTTTTATGCCAAGTACACTCCATCACACATGTATATTGACACCTCAGTTTTTACTTTTCATGAAATTACTACCTAAAATTCTAGGTAAAGGTGCTGCCACTATCACCTCTTCAAGTCTCATAACCTTCTTTTCTTATCTGTATTTTACCCTACATTGTTTTATCCTCACTTTTCTAAATTAAATACATTTTTTCCATGTAAGTTTCATGGAAACAGAGATCACCATGGATTTGGTCCTTCTAAGCTTACTGAGCATGATTATTTGATGGTATTCTTCTCCATATTCATCTTCTCCCTATTATTGGTGAGCGGATGGATGAATTTCTCAAGAGGAGTTTTAATGTATTAGAATGTTTTCTTACAATAGGCCTTAGACATCCTTGGTATTTAGCTTTAATAATCCTCAAAACCTTTTTTTTGTTGTATTTATTTTAATTTTTTGTTAATGAATTGCACAGTCTCCCTTAAATTTACCCTTTGTAGTTTCTCTAATTATTGATGAATCATACATGTTATAATGATATCCAAACATTTCATAATTACAAAAAGCCTAGTATTTGGTTAAGAACAATTGGGGTTTGCTTTTAATTTTGTTTTTATTAATAATAATTGGACTCTTGGAATTAGAATTGCAGCAAATTTAATTGAAATGATGGCATGCACGACCTGCAAACAAAATGATGTGAGAGGGAGATAGAAATCATGACTGCTTCTCTATTTTTCTTTGGTCAATTTTAAATAAAAAGTGACAAAAGTATGCAATGAAGTCTATATGGAATAAAACACCTTTAAGAGATTGCATTGCATAAAGCACCCTATTCTAGTATCGTGTGGAACAAGACTTAAAGGAAGCTTGTTTTGATTAAAAAAGAGAGTCAGGTTTGTCTTCCATTCACCTTGCTTATTTTCCAAGTTGCATGTAGGGTAGTACTTTCAGAGGATCCTGCATTAGCGATGGCCTTTTCAGTGGCTAGGCGAGCAGCAGCTGTCCCATTATTGCTTGTTAATGGAACATATAGGAAAACCACTCGGTCCTATCTTGACTCTTCCATTCTCCAGCATCAGTTGCAGAGACAGCTCCATGACCGTGGCTCTCTCAAAGGTCATCTATGAGCTTATATTTCTCATTCTTCTTTACTTTTGACTTGTAATGACAAAAATTTTCCATTACTGACAAGAATGTACTTTTTCTGGGACTCGTATGTTGATGATACCTGTAATGTGTCATTTCTAATCCCCAATGCAAGTGATCCTGTAATATTTGTGCCAGCTTTGTTTAAAACCCTATCCATTTTTTAGCAGTCACCATTTTTAAACCTTGTCCTTTTTGTTCAACCTGGATTCTCTATGTGTGCGAGATCATGTGCATGAGTAGATACCAGTGCATTTGTTAATTAGAAAGTACTATAATTTGGTGGATGCATGTACAATTGATAGATGAAGTATGGGTTTTCACATTTAAGGGGGAGGCTGATGCTATAGTTGATGTAGTAAGATATGCATAGAATGTTGGGCTTCTTTTATGGTCCTCCTCTGTTTTACCTGTACTATTGTGGATAAAGTAAGATGAATTTGTGGGCTACAATCTCTGTTTGTTAGAGAGCTGCCCTTGTGCTCGTTCTGGAAGACAGACTAGTAAGATGATTCGTTTGTAAGTAATTCAGGGTAGCTAGATACACATAGTAACCTGAGTCAATTTTCTGTTGCCTTTCAACCCACTAGCTGTGGCCTACCTGTAATTATATTTTAGTTTTGTTTCTCATCACTGACATATGCCAAGCTAATGTTTTCAATTTCTTTAAATAACGCAGGAGTACATGCCCATAGTATGTCCACGCTTGAAGTTCCTATCTTTTGGTTCATTTCTGGCGAGCCACTATTAGTTGACAAGCATTATCAGGCAAAGGCTCTTTCTGACATGGTTATTGTGGTCCAGTCAGAACCATCATCATGGGAAAGCCATCTGCAGTGTAATGGGCAATCAGTTTTGTGGGATCTGAGGTTAGAAATACGATCATCACATTTTGTTTTTATAACTGGTTTAATGTCAACCGTTGCTATTTAGTCCAGTAGTTAGATAATTTGTAAATTTGCCATAAGAAGCAGATGTGTGGTATCTGAAGGGGTTGGAGCTCTTGATGCATAGTTTGCAATCTCTTATTTCTGGACTTGCTTTTCAGTTCTTGACTTCTTGTCCCTGTTATTGGCTCTTTCCCATCACTCTCATTATGATTTCCTAGCATCTTCTACTTTTGCATAATTTTTCATTTTCATTTGATTAGATTTCTTTCTCCTGGGAAACTTCTTTAAACTTGTGGTGCCCATTTGTGCTCCTGCTAGTTAGAATAAATTTTACTTTTAAAAAAAAAAGGAAAACGAAAGAAAGAAAAAGCAATTTTTTAAAAAAATTACCTTAATTATGAAAGTACAAAAGCTTGAAATCTCTATATTAATCCACTTTGGATTCTAATGTATGCTTCTTCTTCTTCTTCTTCTTTTTAAACTGAAATCCATAGTCTTAACTCATATTTATTGCTATATTCTCCCCTTCCCCCATCATCCAGGAGGCCTGTAAAAGCTGCATTGGCCGCTGTCTCTGAACATCTGGCTGGTTTACTTCCCCTCCATCTTGTCTACAGCCATGCCCATGAAACTGCGATTGAGGTACTTTTTACAGTGCAGAGGTTATCAGTCTGCTTAATTCACTGTTCTATGTGATAACATGATAAAATTCCAATATCGATGTTATGGTGCTACATATGAGGAGATATGTTGTGGTGAACTTTTCAGTTGTTGGTGATAGAATTCTATGAGGTTTAATGTAGCATATCAATTCTTTCCCCCCCTCAAAGGATAGAGATTTAATGATCTTTTGTCCACTCCTCAAAGGTTTGTGTCCGAGAGACATAAAACTTAACAAATCAGGAAGTTAACATTGGAACTATGTTGATTTCCTATATCTTAAGAGCATTGCATTTCTTGAACACTAATAGGGCAACATAAGACATGCCAAAGAGGAGTTAAAATTAGTTTACTGCTCTTCATTCATGTACTCCTTTCAAAGTTTTTCTTAGGCTGTATATGCATTATTTAACTATGCACTCGCATACTCATTCTTGTATGGCCTTTGAAACACCAATTTAATTGGCCTGGAACTGTCTTAATGATGGTATCTTGCACTTATTTTATCATAATTGCCATAGTGGGAAAATGACCATTAGGACCAAATGGGATTTTGGGGGAGAGAATTTGGAGAAAATCTGATCCTTCAGTGTGTTTGCATGACTTGATTGCTTTGAAAATTTAAACCTGTGTACTTTAGGTGTAAGCTCAAGACTTTCTCATTTCACCAAATGGTCCTTGTTTCTAATTGTTGAAGTATTGAAATTATTTTATCCAATTAGTGATCCCATTAGCGAGTCATGTCTTGTGAATGGTTGAATGCCATCTTCATGTTTTATGTTAGGCATTTTTCTGTAACTTAACTTTCCATGTCGTGTTTTTCTCGCGCGTGCACACACCACATGAAGGTGAACATTACTTGCATGCTTCAGATTCCTTGTCTTTTCCTTGATTGCTGATTCTGTAGATGAGCTTGCATCTCCTCTCGCACTAATTGAATAGCTAACATTGGCTACCAATGTGACAGGATTGGGTTTGGTCGGTGGGATGCAATCCTTTTTCAATCACTTCTCAAGGCTGGCATGTTTCACAGTTTCAGTCTGATACAATTGCTCGAAGCTACATCATCACAGCGCTTGAAGATTCAATACAACTGGTCAATTCAGCTGTTCGCCGTCTACTGATGGAACGCACATGTATCCTTGCCTTGTTTTGTTGCAATTGACTAACCAGAAAGATGCATGTGAATATCCATGTTGTAAGAGCCATGATTCTCATACCATTCTATAACTTTTGCAAGGTTTTTACCTTTTATTTTCCTAACTTCAATTGGAGTCACTACTCATCTGGAATCCATTGGTATTCAATCTGTACTTTCATATGGTACCTGCTATAACCACAAGTTATAAAAGTTCCACCTGGATTACAGAATTGGAATGCTCAGGGAATGCTATCAATTAGAAAATTGGCATTCATAAGACAGTGCTTCTTGTTGCCCTTTGTTTTAATAGAACAAGGTTCTACCTTTCATTTGTCTGGGAGCTGCAACAGAACCTTTTAAGGCTGACACTTCAAAAAATTTCCATAGTTGATTTTTCAAAAAAAAAAAAAAGGAAAGAAAAGGAAAGGAAATATAAAGGAATTCTTGGAAAGATGCATCTGTATTTGTAATTACACCTGTGATTGTTAATTGTCTTTGGAAAAGTACTTGACAAAAACCAGCTGAGAAGACCTTCAAAATGTTTCAGTCTGAGGAGCGAGAACTTGTGGACAAGTATAATTATGTTGTTAGTCTTTGGAGAAGGGTAAGTATTCTTGTTCCTCTAACATTTCACTGAACTACTACACGATTCAAGTCCATTATATCTGAAGAACCTGCTTGATTTATATGTAATACACTTTGCTTTGTCAGATTTCAACTATCCATGGAGAACTGCGTTACATGGATGCTATGAGATTTCTTTATACCCTAGAGGATGCATCTGAAAGGTTAGGCACTGTTGACCTTTTCTTTCTATTTTCTTTCCTGATTGAATCCAAGCATAAACAAGTGTGGTGCGCTATTGAAACATAAATTTAGCTGGACAGGTTCTGTTGGCTGCCGATCCATTTTGGTTACTGGACACAATTCTGGCTTCACGTGCTTGTGTTTCAATTCTTTAAAAATTTCTTTTCTCGATATGCCTTTTCACAATTGTTTCAGATTTGGAGGTGAATGAAAGCCTTGAGTATATCAAACATCACCTTAGTTATGCCTGTTCTGTTTGTTTCAACATGGTTGGATGGAACTGAGCAAACAACTAATTTTTCTGTGGCTAGTTTATGAACTTAGGAAGCACATTTTTGTTGCAGGTTTGCTAGTCAAGTGAATGCAACTATAGCCATTCTTCACCCAATTCACTGCACGAGAGAGAGAAAAGTACATGTGGTGATTGACATGACAACAGTTCCTGCCTTCTTGGTTGTTCTTGGTGTTCTTTATATAGTTCTAAAGCCTAGACGACCAAAACCCAAGATTAATTAATCTCTCTGGGTGGAAGTCATGGTTGCGAAGCTGTGCGGGATTGATCATGAAGACTTGCAAAGTTACTTTGAGGGGAATGACGATGCAATTTTCTTCCCCATATAGCATTTTCAGTACACACCCTTTTGTTTTCCGTTCGAGGCAGCAAGATTTTATAAGTGAATGAGTGAGGAAATAGGAATGAGATGTAGTGTGAAGTAGCCAACGAGCTAGAATATTGCAATGCGGATGATTGCTTGAGTCCTGTACAATCATGATATCTCACCCAATAGTGATCTGTCGTTTAGAATTTGGAAGTGTAGGAAAGAAGTTGTAACGTACATTCGAGTTGTACATTAATAATGGACGTAGTGTGCTTATGATGGGCAGTGTAGGACGAGATATGTTTGTGGACGAGGAAGAAAATTTAAGCTCAAAAAACAGAGCACTGAAATTCAGTTTGTTGTTTTAATTATTCTAATTTCAGATTGGCATGTTTTTGTTCTTCCTGGTTAATTTGAGACTATGAAGTCTTTTAACTCAATATTGTGTTATTGTTTATACAAAGGAATTAAATAGATATTTTTTTTAAAAAAGAAGAAATTCCACGAAATAATGATTCACTCAACCATTTAGGTCACAAAAAGTATTTTACAGAGGGAATGGAAAATCATATAACTAGGTTGAGGTTGTTATTTCAGTGAAGCAGAGGATGCTGGTGTTAAGCAGACTATGATTCAATAGAGATATACCTCTATCCTTGTCTGTATATGTTGATCTATGTATGACAAGAGGCTAGTTAAGCACATGCAGCTATTACCTTTGTTGCGTTATCTTAAAATAATCAATTTAATGCTTTGATTATGCAACCAAGTTCATTGAGACAAGTCTTCTAGATCAAATATGCTCTTTGAAACTAAGGCTTTGATGATTTACTGCTTCGTTTCTCTGATAAAGAAGAAGAAGAATAAGAAGATTTACTGCTTCAATTCCTTAAAAAGTGATTATTAGATTATTTTCAGGGAAAATCCATCCAGACATCTTGAACATGAGGGCTCTGTTAAATTTCGTTACCATTTCTTTTTACAGCTCGACCGGCTTACTTCCAAATTGTGCCAATCTTGTGCACAATATGCAAGTGTATTATCGCACAGATGGAACCATGTACATGCCAACATGTCCGTCCAGGCTAAATTTTGATGGCCATTGGACTGACTGCAGGGACAAATATACGTGAAGGCAGTCGATAAGTTGGCTGCCGTTTTATCAAGGTTCACGACGTTTTTCCTTCTTTCAGAGTCTCTTCCCGTCCTGGGTCTGTCTGACTTCACTGCAGATATTGAACCGTTTCTCAGCTTCAAAAGAGTAAATAAAATTAAGAAAGAAAACCGCAGCTCTTAAATATTCATCATCCCCGGTCCTGTTCGATAGCATATTGATATTTTGCAAAGCACAGAATTTAAACATTTCAATTCAAACATATTCTGGGGTTTAAATGGCCAAGAAAAAATCTTCCATGATTTGAGATTCAGTTTAGAGCAGGGGTTCCATAACACTCTCCATTCCTAGACCTGGAATTGGTGGAGGAGGAACCATAGTTGGACTTTCTATTCCAAAACAATCAGACAGAAAATCCAAGCACAGCTCAAGCATTTCCTTTTTGCAATGTTTGAAGATGGGGGGATGGATTTACTACCGAAAAGAAGCAACTTGTGTTGAATCAGATACATGATCTACACTGTCACTCAACTCCTGTCCCTTGGTTTCAAACGGGAAGAGCAGAGAGCTGAATGCAGAAATAGCCATCACAACCTCAAATAGAATGATAGCTTCTGTAAGATAGCAACCAGTCACCAGTCCAACCGCCACCAGAGGGCATATCATGCCACCAATCCTCCCCACTGAACTTGCCACTCCAGCACCAGTTGCCCTCACTGCTGTAGGATATAACTGGAGAGAGAGAGGAAATTAATTCAAAGAATCAACAAACCAGATTTAAAAGAAAAAGAAGCATGCACAGCTTTTTTGCAGTTTCAATTCTGTATGGCAAGGCGGAAAGAAATTATATAAAGCATAGAGGGGACGAGAAAAAACTCTAGAGAAGCTGCACAGAACCTGAAACTTCTAACAAATCAATTATCACGCTTCCTGTCTAAGACTCTAAAAAGATACCATTCGACGTTGATAGAAATAGGGAAGGTGAAAAACTATATATTATTCTAGGGATTTACCTCCGGGGCATATAATGTAGCAATTGTGAAAGATCCCATGACACACATGCGAGCTCCAAATAACATTGCTGTTGTCAGATTTGCAGACACATTGAAAAGCAATGGAAAAAGAAAAATGCAACCCAATACAAGCATAAGGGCCATGGAAAGCTTGCGGCCAAGTCTATCCACGATAATTGCAGATAAAAGCAGCCCAGGAAGCTCTACAATATAGATTTTTAAGGAAATAAGTACAGTGCATGAAAAAAATTGAAGATTAAATGTCAATTTCTCTTGTAACACAATTCAGAATGAAGTACTGAAAGAGGAGACTAGGCATGCAATACCTGCCAAACTAGTAACAAACACATTTATGTAGAGGCTGTCATTCTGGAGATTTTCTGAGCTCAAGATAGTCGAGCCACATTTGCCTTGCTGACTACTTAGCTCTGAGGTCAGCAGTATGATACCATAATACGAAAATACATTTCCAAATAGTAAGACCCATAGGAGCAGTGTTGTTTGAATTAATGTCGATGAAAAAAGCATGAAAAATGATGAAAAGACAGATTTAAAATCTACAATCACTTTTCTGGTTGAAGATAGTAGAGGAGTATATTTTGATGGGGCAGATTTTTCTTCCTGTCCGACTGTACTATCAGGAACAAGCATCCCAGGAGGAAGTTCAGATTGGTTCAGAAGAGCTATCTTTTGCAGAATTTTATGTGCATCATTTATTCTTCCTTTCATGCATAGATACCTTGGAGATTCTGGTACAATACCATAAAAGAGAAGAAGAGCAATTGATGGTAGAGAAGAGAATGCAAGTAGCCACCTCCAACTCAATCTTTGCATGACAAGCTGCCAAAAGAGAAGAATTTCCACCTAAGAAAGATGTATGCTAGAGAATGAATGTTAGGTTCTGAACTTCTCTGCTATAAATTCTGATCTAGTTTAGGTTTCCTATTTATCTCCCACAGTTAGGATAATCATCGAAAAGCGAGGAAATTGACAAAACACACCCATGCAAGTGAAGCCTCAAAAATTGCACCCAATGTCCAGAAAGTTGAGAAGACAACCATCCATTTCCCTCTGTGTGGAGCAGGAACAAACTCTAGAAACCAGGAGCAGAGTACAGTTGAACCACCCAGGCCTAAGCCAACCAAACAACGAATTATCACCAAAGATTCATAATTTGGGGAGAAAGCACTCAATAGTCCAGCTCCACTAGTCAGCACAGCAATTCCTAGGAAACCCTTCCTGGAAGAGCAAGTGGAAGCAGAGAAGTCATTAACAATATGCACGTCGATACAGTAGGATTTTCTGCTTTATATGTGATAGAAGCAGAGAAGTCATTAACAAATAGCAAGGAGACAAACATTGAAAGATATAAGGGAGGGAGAAATGAATGGCTTGCCTCCTTCCACAGTTATCTGAAACAAGGCCCCAAGAATAAGCTCCAACAAGCATGCCAGCAAATACAACTGTTGATAACAGACTCTCTTGGCCTGAGGAGAGTCCCCACTGGGACTTAACAGTTGGACCAACAAAAGAGAGAAGCATAAGCTCCATTGCTTCTGCAAACCAACCAAGACCAGCATAGGCAAGCACCAGACCTTGGAATTTCCCGAACCCCAAACAGGCAAGTGCCTCATCCAAAGTGTATGCAGGGGCTTCATCATCCATCTATGTATATAAGTGGTGATCAAATAAATTAACAAAGAAATCAAAACCTTATTATGGATTTGATATGTGATGGTCAAAGAAACTTGTGCTTACCCCCCTGACCCCGATGGAACTCTCAGCTTCAATCACCGGCATAGCTTCAAACTAGTTATAAATCAAACATGCTATCACCATCAATCGAAAACAAAAACTGTAATAATTATAAGAAGAAATTACTAATCTTAAACACTAAAGGAAAAAATGATGATATTTTTCAGAAATGGATAAACATGGAGTCTCACAATTTATTTATACTGCCCGGACAAGAATCAAACAAAACCAAACACTACTGGGTAGCAAAAGTCAAGCTGCACCCACCTAATATATTGAGCATTCCTCGTGTTAGGTGAATGAAAAGTGACGAGTCCCGAATCACTCATGTGTTGGATAATTGATTGAATGTCTCACTTCAAGCAACATGGTTCATTTTTTTTTTTTTTTTAGTTAAGGTGTTTTCTTAGTCAAGGTGTTAAATGACTTAATATGAAATCACACGCTGTCACACGCTGTTAATCGGTAGCGGGTGAAGCTTGGAAAATTAAGTAACTAGTAGCTAACAATTGTAAAAAAATTTATTTGATGAATAAGAGGACTTTTTAATAAAAAAAATTAATAATTTTATAGATTGAGAAAATGTAATAATATTTTAAAAATATAAATTCTAAAAATATATATGCTGAAAATATTAAGAATAAAGAGATTGTAAATATTTGATTTAAAGGATTCATGATATATTTATAGTTCATGAATCTTTTTTTTTTTTGGAGAACAAGAGTTGGAATGTAATTTTACTCTTGTGATATTTTAAGTTGTATTTTACTCAAAATAATACGTATTCGATCAATATAAAATATCTAATGACCCGCGTGGGTTTCTGAAAAAATCTCTGGTGAGTGTTGGGCTCAAGCCCATTAAAGGTGAAAAATGGGTACAGATGCGCTGCTTGGACCCAAGCATATTGGACTCGGGGTGCGCTCCCGAGCCTAAGAGCGTTGAGCTTGGGTGCGGAACCCCGAGCCCACAGGGGTGTTGGTGTGATGTTTAGAAAAAATAAATAGGAAAATGCAACAATGCCTTGATATAAATGAATAAAAAGTATTGTGGTAATTGAATAAAGCTTGATAAATATAAATAGAAAAAAAGAGAGTGAAAATCTCTTTTGAGAGAGAGAGAATTGGCAGGAGAGAAGAAAGGGAGAAAGAAGAAGAGGAGAAAAGAGAGAAATAAGAAGGAAAAGAAAGTTAGAGAAAATAAATTTTAAAGGTAAGATTTATGTTTTGATGTGTATAATTGTATTATTTAGCTTTGATTTTTGATTTAGTTGAAGATTAGGGAGTTGAGTTCGGGCTACCACGTTTGAGTCCACTCTCCTAGACTCCCTTGCTGTACATTGGGCTCGAGCTATCAAGCTCGAGCCTAAGGGGTGTTTTTTTTTAGGGGGACTTATCTTAAATGGTTTTTTAGATTCATTTTATCTAGATCTATCAAAAAGTTAGGTGAATAAAAAATTGTATCTATACATGAAAACTTGTCTATTTAAAATTGTGTCTTTATTTTAAAACAATGTTTTAACCTTAAAAAATTCTATATATATAATTTTGACAAGGTTCATAAGAAAAAAACAAATATCTGTCTTTCCAAAAACTCCTTGCAAGGAGTAGCATGTAGTTTTTTTTAATACCAAAAACAAAAGATTAAGTAACAATATTTCAATTTATTAGAAGACATATAATAAATGGATTGTTGTTTCGATATATATATCTTCAAGTCTATATTCTATCAACAGCTAGTATAAATTGATTTTTTTATATGTTGATTTATACATATTTTATGTTTAGGTATTGTAGAAAATAGATAGATAGATCATCTGACTATAAGAGGAACAATACCTCATCTGCAGAAGAACACTCTCAACAGGTACAGTAACAATAATGTAAGAAGAAGAAATGGTAGTGTTGGGTTCCCACTCCGATATTCTTTTCACTAGTAAAATCTGATATTCATGAAAAAAACCACTTCATTCTCCATTGGTGGTTTTAAAGCTCTAGTTGCATGCCACCAACCCTCCCTACAGCACTTGCAACCCCAACACCAGTTGTCCTCACAGCCGTTGGATATAACTGAAGGAACAGCATATCCAAGACAATCAATTATTCAGAACCATGCAACACTAACCGCTAGTAGGTGTGAAACTTGAAAAGAACTGGCAAGTACGACCATTCACCTTTCGGATACAACAAAATGCATGAATTCCAGGGCTTACCTCCTGAGCATATATTGTAGCAAGCGTGGAGAGTACTCTGCTACTCATGCGAGCTCCGAACATCAATGTTGTTGTTAAACTTGCAGATTGATGGTAAAACAGAGGGGAGAGGAAAATACAACCTGAGGCAAACATGAATGATATCGAGAGCCTGCGTCCAATTGTATCCACAATAATTGCTGATAGAATAAGCCCAGGAATCTCTACAACATAGAGTTTCAGGAAAACATACCTGGTCATTGCCTCGGATGATACATGTATGCATATATATAGAAAGAAAAAGAAAAAGAAAGTAAACATTTCATGTCATGGAGGATTCCTCAAACCTCAACCTTAAGTGCAGGTGGAGGAGACGGTGCATGCAATACCTGCCAAACTAGTAATAAATAACGGGAGTCAGTCACTCCCAGAAGGCCCCTCTCTGTAACTGAATGAAAAGACATTGAACATGCTTGCAAACAATGGGCAGTATAATGTATAAAGATACTTCACAACAAAGCAAAGAAGACAGCATATCATACTCTTGAGCATATTTCTAGTACCCATGCTTTCTCATATTCGCCATTTGCTGATTGATCAACTACGACAACAGAAAGAGCAAGGGAAAAGCCAAGTTACTCTGCAGTTTCATACAAAAGCATTATCATGTTTCCTCTCTAAAAAAAATACCTTTTTAAGTTAATTTAAGGATTTGTAAACTGAATATAAAATATTTAATAATAAAATTTTGAATTAAAGTTTTGTATGATTTTTTATTCTCAAAATATTTTTTATGTTTGTTGTTTTTTTGTATTATTTCTATGTGTTAATTTTTTTTGGATTAACATAAATGTTCGGGTCAGTTTGCACGTATCTCGACTAATCTCATAGGTCCTGAAGTTAACGACCATATAAGTCTCCAGTGGCCCTGAGGTTTGTGGGACTCGAACTAATGACATTTAAAAAGCAAATCTAAAACCTAACTAGTTGAGTTACACCCCTCAAAATTTATTTTTATGTTATTGTTTTTATACATGCTTGCTATATTTTTAAGCACTAGTACATCTTTGATCGGATATTAGCAAATATTTGACCGGATAGTAGCAAATAGAAGGTCATGCCATGGACATTTTAGTGAGTGTGGTAAATATTATTTTTTAAAATATTTTTTGTTTAAAAATATATTAAAATAATATTTTTTAAAAAAAGTTATTTTTGATATCAGCATAGTAAAACGATAAAAAAACACCCAAAAACATTAATTTGAAGCTAAAATAAAAAATTCAAAATTTTTAAGAATATAGTTGGACCGCAGTGCCAAACAAAATTATATACACCAAAAAACCTAAGCACCTTTTAAGTTAAAAAGTATTAGTTTAAAAAAAACACTAAAAAGTATGGTTATATTATTGTAGCCACGTTCACAAAACACTATTTATTGTAATTTTTTTTTAATTTAACCCTTCAACAACCCAATTTTTTTTTAATTTTATCTTTTAATATTAGTTTGTTTGGAAAATTATGTTTTTTATTTTTTTCCCTGTTAGGTTATATATCATTCTCATAAATTTAGTTTTTTCTCTTGATTTTAACATTCAATAATGATTCTGTTGAAAGTGCAGCTTCATTTTTTTTTTCAAATTGATTTGTTTTTCTAATTGAAAATATTTATCTTGATCTCATGATTCACGTCGCAGGTATAACAAGTTGACTTGAGTTGTTTTTTGCTATTTTTTCTAATAATTAGTTTTTCTAATTTTATCTTTTAACATTGTGTTAGTTGAAAATTAGGCTTTGTGATTTTTTATATTTTCTTTCTACGGGATTATCATAATCTGATGACTCGGGTCATAGGTTTGACAAGTTGACTTGAGTTGGCTTTGTTTATTTTTTTGGTCTTTTTTTTATTGAATTTTTTTTAATTGGTCTTTGTAATTTTTTTTTATTTGTTTTCCATGGAGTTATCTCGGTTTCATGACCTAGGTCATGAGTTTAGCAAGTTGATCCAAGTTGATTTTATTCATTTTTTGGGTCATTTTTTAATTGAATATGTTTTTTTTAAAAAATTTACCCTCCAACAACTTAGTCTTTTTTTATTTAGTTTTTTTTTTTCAATTTCATCTTTCAATATTAGATTATTTGGAAATTGAACATTGTAATTTTTTAAAATTTTATTTTTGTAGAGTTATCCCGGTCTCATTGATTTCTTTTAAAAAGTTTTTTTTTATCTTTTTATTTGTTTTTTATGAAGCTATCATTTCCTCATGATTTAGGTCGTGGGTTTAACAAATTAGTCTGGGCTGATTTTGACTGCTTTTTTATTTTTTTTATTTTATCTTTTAACATTGATTTGATTAAAAATTGAGTTTTATAAAAAAAAAATTATTTATTTACTATAGGGTTATTATGATATCGGGACTTAAGTTGCGGGTTTAACAGGTTAACTCAGGTTGACTCAAGTAATTTATTTATATATTTATTTCAATTTGATCTTTCAACATTGAGTTGATTAAGAATTGATGTTCACAATTTATTTTAATTTATTTTTTATAGGGTTATCCATGTTTCATAACCTGAGTTGATTCAATATATAACATAGAAAGCAAATTAATATATCATATTTTAAATTTATAATTAAAACTTTTTTATTAGAAAATATGTTATCAATACTTGGATAAATTATTTTGTTAAAGAAATTAATTTGATTGCGGCATAACACGAGCTAATAATATTTGCGTGATTACAAGTGCAGGAGCAGAAGTAGCAGCTGGCTTACAGGTTCTGCGCAGACCAGTATAGTATATAATATGGATACAAATTTGAAATTAATAATAATAAATCATGGACTCTGTAAATTTTTTATTTATTTTTAATGTAGGTGTTTGGATTAACTTGTGCATATCTTGACTAATTCTATAGGCCCTGAAGTTAACAACTATATAAGTCTCTAATGACCTTAAAGTTTATAAAATTCAAATTGATAATTTTTAGAAAACAAATCTAAAATCTGATAAGTTGAGTTATAATATTCGAGAGTTTCTAAAATCTTATTAAAAAAAGTAAAGAACACGACATGAGACCTGTTACTTTTTAGAATTAATGGAGGGTGTTGGGAGCGGTCCAATTATATATATTTTTTAAAAAAATATTTTAAATTAATTTTTTTTTTTTGATGATTTTAACGTATTAATATTAAAAAAATATTATTTAAATATATTTTTAAATAAAAAATATCAAATAAAAACCTCACCCACTTCGAAGACAGAAAAAAAGAAAAGAAAAAAGAGGGGAACATTGAAGGTTGGTCAAAGTAGAATGGAAAGGAACAGAAGAGTCAAAGTCAACTGAGAATAAATAATAGAAAAAAGGGGGTAATAATTTAGGTTTCCGAGTTGCAGTTTCAATGTACTTTCAGGGTGGGGAGAGGTGCACGGAAGGTGTCAATGTGGTGGGAAGGTTCGAGGAAGGAAGGAAAGGAAGAAAACGAAAGAGGTGAGTTCAAGAGGTGGACTATGGACGGATCGCCCCACCCACGCTCTTCAAATTACGGTGGTTAGAAATAGAGGATGTACAGAGAGGGTAAAATAGAATGGATCGGTGGTTAGAAAGACCAATTAAAGATCAGCAATTGAGAAACCGCGTGCGGCACACCATCCCTCAGGAGGAAACTGCAATGCAACCATGAAGCACTCACCATGCGCATAGTTTTTTTATTTTTTTATTTTTTTGTATTTTAAAATGAAATAGGAAAAGAGGATGAGATGTGAAAGGCAATGCTGCTAGCTGCTGCTGCTGCCGTCTTTATTTGAACAATACGTATGATGTTATGTAAAATTTCGATATTAAGTATGTATGGAGCTTATTAGTCTTTCGGACATGGTTTATCTGACAATAGTAAGTAAGACAATCCTCTTTTTAACTGTTTGTTTTGTTTGACGCCCGCATGGTGGACTGACGGAGAATAAATTTAGATTCATTTTGGTAAACGCGAGAGAAACAAGGGCAACCATTCCTCCTCTCTTCTCTTCTTTCCATCTATCAGGTTTCAGACCTCATCTGAGCGCTGGGGATTAACGAAGAGTCGCTGCGTTCTGACTCCTCCTGATCCAGACAGAGTCTTGGATTGGATTTCTGTGGTAGTTGTTTGCACAAGAATCTCAGGCCCAACCTTCCCCTCTTCTTTTCTTTCTTTCGCTGCATACATGCGCGTGCATGTATATGTAGAAGAGATGCTCGTCTTACTAGGAGCAGGAGGAAGATGACCATATCAAATCATCAATCTTGAGTGACAGAGATTGAGAGAGACAATTATAGATAACATGAGTAGACAATCGGTCGCAGTAGAAGCAGGTGCTTCTCACTTCACCACCTGCCTCTTTCACAAGTTTATGGTATCGTATCATCTACCTTTTCACTCCCTCTTTTACTAGCTACTTCTTTTTATCCCATCAAATACTGCTCCCTCTTCTTTATTTATTATTTGTAATTCTTTCAATCAATTGAACCCATCTTTGTATTATGGATTTTAACGATCGAATTCCTTCCGGAAAGCTTCTCTTTCTTTGTTTTTAATTTCTCTATCAGCTGTTAACACACACACATACATGTATGGATGTATGATCACGATTCCACAATGATTGTTGGCCTTTTGTGATGGGATGTTATGGGAATAAAGAAACATTTTGATGATCAGTGATTGATTCATTGCAGTGTGGTGCCTGTCTCGATCCTTCATACTCCCCAAACTCTTCTGGTAAAGGCAAAAGTAAATCTTCCATTAAAAAATCGTCCCATGGCTTCCACTTGGTCGAGGGCAAGTCTGGTCATGCCATGGAAGATTACCATGTCGCTGAATACAGGAAAGAGAAGAATCATGAACTTGGTTTGTTTGCCATCTTTGATGGTCATCTTGGCAATCGTGTACCTAGTTATTTGAAAGATCATCTTTTCAACAACATCCTTGACGAGGTCCATCCGTCCTTCCCTCCATCCGTCCCATGTCTATTGTTATTACCAACCCTTTCGCTCTTATCTTTTTCCCTGTGATGATGCTTGCAGCCCAATTTCTGGAAAGATCCTGCCACTGCCATTAAGAACGCTTATCGCTCCACCAATCATTTCATTTTGGAGAACTCCATGGAATTAGGCCCTGGGGGCTCTACCGCTGTCACTGCAATTGTTATCGACGGCAAAGGCATATGGGTCGCAAACATTGGTGACTCTAGAGCTGTTGTGTGTGTAGGAGGCTTCGCCAATCAACTTACAGTGGACCATGAGCCACACACTGAAAGAAAAAGGATTGAGAAGCAGGGTGGCTTTGTCATAACCTTTCCTGGTAACATATCGCCATTTTTTTTCCACGTTTGATGGCTTTCAAGTCTCTGTCTTTTGGTGGAACTTTCTGCAGACTACTTCAGCTACTATAATGCAGATAGTTAATTGGGTTACCATTTCCATAGTATAAACTTATCACACCATTCTAGTTTCTTTAAAGAATTGCTTTTCTGCTGTGATTCTTCTTACTGAACAAACTAATAATTACTTCAGGAGATGTACCCAGGGTTAATGGCCAACTTGCAGTTGCACGAGCTTTTGGGGATCAAAGCCTTAGAGCGCATTTAAGCTCAGAGCCTGATGTGAGATATGTGCCTATAGACTCAACTATGGACTTTGTTATCTTAGCGAGCGATGGATTGTGGAAGGTCAGTGATTAAAATACCTTAATAACTTGTAGTTTTTTAATTTTTTCATTGTCATGCATCCCACTCCATAATTTTTTCTTCAAGTGTGTGTGAAATGATAATACTTATAGTCACTTATTGTAACACTTGCTGTAATGTTGAACAAAACTCATGTTGGTTTTGCTCTAAGAAAAACACAGCAGCTAACACTTTCACTTTATTATTTTCATATGTTTTCTTATTCATAATTCTGAATGTTTAAGATGGCTATATATATAGCCTTACAGACTTTTACTCTTATCTAACTAAGATGAAAACTAATCAATTAGCTAACTCCTAACAATGATAAAATTCTAATAGATAATAATCTTAATATTGTAGAGTTCTAACAATATTAGAACTCTTACAAACTCGAAATCCTATGAAACTAAATCCTAGCTGACATTGAACTCTAATATTGAGGTATGCATCCTTGTGATAGCAACTGGATACGCTGTGCTTATTTAAGAATAAAATTGCCAATTTTAAGAAACTTATCGAGAAGCTTTTACCGTGTATTCTGACCATTTTAGTGTATTTTTGGAATTTCTTTCTGCATGTCGAGGGTGGGATTGATTTCAATTTGTAGTTGGGCTGCTTTTATTATTGAATTTATACATTAAGCATGAACTTGAGTCCTCAAAACCAGTGTGCCCTTCTACTGAAATTCTTCTGTCCCTGATCTTTTCCCAGTTGTGAATGACGTAAGAGCCGAGTGTTTATTACTGTAAACTAATGAAAATTCACTTATGGTGGTAAGAAATGCAGCAACTTGACTCCGACAACATATACCGCTTGCTTCCTCTCTGTTATTGAATTGTTTGGCTGAAAATTATGAGCTAGTTAGCTGGTGGTACGCTAGCATATATATATGGATATAGATATTTGTCGTTGGATTGCAGAAGCATGTGCTGAATCACTCGTGTTTACTTTGGTTTCTGTTACGAGAGTCCTGGATTGCAATGGAACTGCAATACTTTATGTTCCTGAATCTACTCCACATAACGTCCATGATACTGAGTCATGCCACATTTAAGAGTAACTATTACTACTGTATACCCACTGGTTTGCTGTGATATTCTGCAGGTCATGAAGAATCAGGAGGCAGTTGATTTAGTGAAACCAATCAAGGATCCAAGAGCGGCAGCTAAGCGCTTGACAACTGAGGCACTGGCAAGAAAGAGTAAAGATGATATATCATGCATTGTGATCCGGTTTGGATGAACCAGTGAGAGAGCACATTGCCCCTACTTACCAAGGCCGCTTGCTTTGTTCATGTCTTCTCTGTAAAATGGTCAGCTGATTGGGTGTGTCCGTAGGAAGCTTGGTTTGAGGCCTTTTTTGCTTGTGTTGTAGTAGTTTTGCTTTCAAAGAAAGGGAGTTAAGGTGGAAATGTGTGCATTTTTTTTTACCAAGGAAAGATTTTCCTCATCGATCCATGAGCCACCCTCTACCTCCCTATACAGGGGGGGGGGGTGTCCATAGAGATGATTCATGGGGAGTGGCAAGCTTGTTTCGCGGGATTGATGATGATAGATAGAGAAACAAGGTGGTCTTAGGTTTTTATTTAATTCTGTGTACATAACACAATTTTCGTGTGCTGTCTTTGTTGCTGTGATGATAATAAATGCTTTGGTTTGGTATACATGCGATGTGTTTTGCCTCCAAAACAAAAGTGCAGGCCTATACTGTATTGTTTTTGCCATTCTTGCAGCTTCAAATTCATCGTTATACCGTTCTTTAGATTTTACAGAAGCTTTCAGCTCTTCCGCAGCAGCTTCCTTAACTCGTTTTGTTGCCCTAATTTTTTTTTTTTTAATTTTTTTTGAATCGACTACTTGAATCAGTTAAATTAATATGTTAAATTTATAACCTCCATTTAAAATAATATTTCAATATAAAATAAATTAAAATAAATTATGAAGTTAACTCAACTTTGAAAAATAAAATTTTTAAAAATCAATTAAAAAAAAAGAAAAAAAAATAATTCAAATCAATTCGGGTTAACCTACTAAACCTACAACCTGGGTCATAAAACCAGAATAACCCCATTGAAAATAAATCAAAACAATTTAGAAATTTCAATTCTCAATCGACCCAATATTAAAGTATTAAATTGAAAAAAAAATTAATATAAAAAAAAGACAGTAAATCAACCCGAGTGATCAACCAACAAAATCCATGATTTGAGTCATGAGACCAACATAACTTTATAAAAATAAATCGAAATAAATCATAAAACCTAATTCTTAAACAACTCAATATTAAAGAATGAAATTAAAAAAAATTAAAAAAAAACAAGTCAATTATACTAACTCACCGAACCTGCAACACTGGTTATGAGATTGAGATAACTATATAAAAAACAAACCACAATGAATTAAATGTTAAATGATAAAAAAAATATAATTTTAGAAAGGGAAAAAACACAAAAAATAATATTGCAATGAATAATATTTTATGAAATAATGCACATAAAAAGCATCACCTTTTTTAGTTTTTTACTAATTAATATAGTCTCACCAGAAAATTGAAATAGAGCCCATGTGAAAAAACATGCCAAAATATTGTTTAGAAGAAAAATAATATTTTATTTTTTTTAAAAAAAATCAGAGTAAGAAAATAGAAAAATTGAAATATTTTTTAATGTGAGAAGTTTTTTAGTTTTTCAAATTTATAACTGAGTATGAAAAACATATTTTATAAGTCCTCTATGGTTTATTTTTATTTGATTTTTATTATTTTTCAAATGAAAAAAGAAAAAACTAAAATGATGAATAATAGAATATTTTTATTTTATATACAAGTGCTTTTTATAAATATAAAATATTAAAATTAATTTCTTTTCTAATATCATTTTTAATTAGTGTCATAAATCTATTCTTTGTTATAAATATATATAAAAAAATTCTTTGCTTTTTTATTTAACAAGTAGTAACCTTGCCATGATCATTTTTAATTTAAACCAAATAAAATTAATATTTAATAATTAAATTATCAAAGAAACTATTATAAATTATGGTTTTGATTTTTTTCATAATAATTATAGTAAGACATATTTCCTAAATGTTTTTTCAATGAAATTATCTTTCTCTATTCTTAACGAACATGTTTTCTGTTTTTTCCTTGAAAAGGAAAAACTAGAAGAAAAAAAAAGAGAGGAAAAGAAAAATAATTTTAAATCTCACATTCAATGAAATGCAAGCATCTGGGTTTTTTTTTTTCAAGAAAAGAATAATAAAAAAGAAGAAGCCCATCATCTGTACCAGAACATAAATACTTCATAGTCTCTTTTGTGTTATAAAGAATACAATCAAAGTAATCATCAGTTACTAATAGAGCAAGAAATTGCTGACAGCCCCAAAACCCTAAACCCTGCTAATATCCTATGATACTATTATATGATCATGTAGCTCTATTTTTACTTTACATTTTCAGATTCTCAAACAAAACAAGTACTGAACCCAACTATGAAGCAACAAGTTTAAGCACCGAGTTGCGAACAATGCCTTGTACCGGAACATGGTAAAGCCAGACACCACGAGTAAGCACGAAAGTACTTGTACATGTTTCATAGACTTGTACAAATAAGCACAAAAGTGTAACCACTCTTCGAGAAATTTCCAAACAAAATATCAAGCCCGATGATAAACAGAAATTGCTCTCGATAATCCCCTGGAAGGGGCAAAAAATGTTATATAAGGTGCCCGGAGCCAAGCTCTGTCAATGTCGACAATGGTTGTTGGCTACAGAAAGACAATTTTTTTTTTATGATTAAACCATGAAAGCAAACACAGGTATTCCACCACCCAGATGTGACCCATGTACATAATTCCACCAAGGAGTGACCAAGCAAGAATAAACACCAATCTAGACCGGTCTACAGAACAAGACCCTCTCCAACAATTTCAAGGCTAAGTGTCACAGTTGATCATCTATTATCTTTTCAATGGATAAAACAATATTTGAGTATCAAAACATGATTAAGAACTTTCCTGCAGCCTGTATATTGTAATTTCCTGTTGCTTAAAATAGCGACGATCCTCTTCATCAACCAGAACAAGGTTCAAATAATACTTCACACTAAATTTGTTGTTAATGTTGCGATGTGTCGGTGTCAGTTCATAAGGGCTAAGAAACAATCTGATAGGAATTGATTCACCTGAAACAATATTCATATGCTTGTATGAGATTGCTTTGAAAAACACAAAAACAAGGATATGTCCCAACTCAAAGATCAGAAAGTCATCAAAATATATGTAAATTTGAAGGGGGGAAAAAAAGATTATTTAAAAACTCGGGTCGGTATTTACTTGAAAAAGGTCGAAACATTGGTCAAAAGACTTTCAACTAACTCTTCACATAGATAATTTGTAAATCTAGTGTAGTAGTTTGTGCTACATTCATCATACTGTCTTGGTGGTTATGTAGGTTAGATTACAAGAAATTTCAGGAAGAATGCTGAACATACCTCTGACAGGAGCTCCATCCATCAACTCAAATTTAGCTAGCGTCTCTGTCTCAACATGTGTATTGGCCCCTGATCCTGTTGATTCTCGACGCCTGATCTCAAGATCCATATTTTTTATCTTAATTCTTACTAGAAGAAAGTATATCTTTCCGATAATCACATCTTTTAGATGATACCTGCAAAATTTAATTTCCAACGAGTCAAAACATAGCAGAAATTTCAATCAAGTCTACAGCTAAATAATTTAGCTCCCAATGGTTTAGCCACATTCAACTGGAAAGGCTCCTTTGCTGATTAGAAGCCACAGTTCAACATAATCCAGCAACCACAGGAACAAGAGTTTTCAAATTACAGATCTCATTATCCTGCCACACTTGGATTACTCGAGCCTAAAGAAGAACATAACAAACAAAAAGAAATTGACAAAAAGCCTATTCATAGAATCTTTCTTGTCTTACTTGCTTTTGTTGTATTCAAACTCAATGTGCAGGCAATCTTCAATGCCAACTTCCATCTGCACAGGTTGTTAGGAAGAACATAATGAGTTAGAATTACCAAAAGATTGCCAACCTTACAGTGAATTAGACATACAGGGCATAAAACTATCTGGTTATTGTATACAGTGGCTATTGCTAGCTCGCTGCTATTCATTACTTTGTACATTAAGGAGTTCCCCACTAAAACTACCAGAGCCTCACAAAGTGTTGAGACAACACTCCAGCTGAGATGCCAGGAACTTATAGTAGAATTTTTCACTTACCTTTATGCTGTTGTTGATTGGTGGAGGGGGAGAATAGTTGCTAACCTGATACATAACAATTCAACAAAGGTAAACATAAGAAATGTTGATAACAAAGGCAAGAGAACAATGTGCAAGAATTAACCCTGTACTGCATTAAACATGATGCAACTATTAGAAAACCATTTAGGTTAAAATATGTGAGAACAACGTATCCATTCAGTTCCCAAAAATGCAGTCTGCTATACAGACAAGTTCATAAACTAACAAGAAAATGCAACTTGATTTGTCCCATTTGCAAAATACAAGCCAAAAAATATGAAAAATATACTGATAAGCATCAAACATTGTGTGCGTGTGCACATGAAAGAAAGGTGGTACATTTCTTAAAAATTACCACGAAGTCCTGGTATTCAATTATGCTTCCTGCATAAGGACGGGTGACAGTCACTTTCAGAACATACCTGTAAAAGGCAAATGCTATTGTGACATGAGTTAACTATTATAACATCATTTACCTACTCCATTTCATAAAATCTAGTTATTTTAGATTTCCATACTGAGTGCTATGCAAGTGATTATTCCTAATCTAATCTTCCTCTACTGCTCCTTTGGCAACTCCACATTTATCTCTCTTCCCTCTATACTGAGTGTATACACTATAAAATTGAACTGGTAATTGTGAGGAAAAAAAAAAGGGAAAAAAATTCCTTTGTACATTAAAACAGTATAGATGAACAATAGGATGAACAGGAAACAACAGCTATTACTGCACAGGCTGAACTTCAAAGACGACAAAAATTAACGGTAAAGAGACATGAAAAGCCAACAGCGTGATAGAGATACCGTTATGATCAAGAAGCCAGTGATGCAAAGATACAAGATTGTAATGATATGTTCAATTGCTTTTGGCTTCAATAGTAGAGATAAGTAATCAACTGCTGCCTTTTATTGTTAAATAAAGTCATGCTACATATGGATTTGAGCCTTGATATATAAAACAATGCAAGGAGCTACGTGTTTATCACTAATTCCATATTTAATTTTCAAAAAAAGGACTAGTGCAATTGGATTAGGAAAACAGCAATTCAACCTCCATGAGGGGCACAGAATGCATCAAGGAGGGAATCTAAAACCACTTTCGAAACTGCTTACGTTGAAGTGGAAATGATTTGAGAAGGAAAACTAACAGCAGATTGTCCACAAAACACCCCTTGAAATAAACAACAGAAAGGATATGAAGAAAATATGGAACTTCCATATTTTAAGACTACATAAGTGGGGCATACCTGAGCCTCACATTCACCCCATTATATGTCTCATACGGCATTTCAACTGTGGAAAACTCAAACGGATACGTCTTTCTTTCATATATTTCTCCAGGAACATCCAATTCACGTACTGCAAGAAAGAGAAGCCAGAATCATGTCTGAAATCAAATGAATTATTATGTGGGTACAAATATGGCTGTTTACAAGGTCTTGAGCAGAGAGCAATGGGAGGTACAAGCAATCAGATAGCATTGATAATTAATAACACAATTGTTGATAGCAAATAAAAGTATGCAAAAGTACATGAAAATTTTAAAAATAGATAAAAGAACATGCATGGTATATACTTTTTTTCTAATGTTTATAAAACAAGGAGTAAAGAATTGATAGCTTAGTCGGGAACAGATTTCTCCAGAAAATAACACAGCACGCGTTTGGAGCACTGAACCAGTATAAGTTCAACCTTTTTATTCAGAAGTTAAATTGCAAGCCCAGAACATTGATCATTGTGCTTCCTCTTCAGTGACCAGTTTCATCACTGGTCAAAACAATTCACCAAGCATTTTATCAGGAAGGACTAGAATGGTAACCTAAACCAAATTAAAGGGTTTGCTGGTTTTCAAGTCAGGCCAGCTCATCCAATCTGGGTTTCAAAATTATTGCAATAAACAAAATAGAATTCCACAAACTACAAAGGGACCATTTATAGAAAAATCTAAAACTAAAGCAATAAATAACATGTATAGTATACTCACCAAGGGACGCGAAGTCATAAAAATTGCCTCTATCGAAATACATCTCTGTGAAGTAGAACAAAAAGTTCCTTAAATCTTAGGAAAGCAATTGAAGGACAACTAACACAAGTTAAAATGCACATAGTACAAAATAATCCAATTCCAATCAACTACCAAACAGAACAGTTCAAATTCACAGTAGGGGTGATAGCAAAACTCATAAAACTCACTGATGGGTATTTTCAAAAGAAGCAAAGTAGTAGCTATCTATAATAATTATTTGCACAGCTAGCATTACAAACTCATTCAGCACGATCTTTCATGGGTTAAATACCAGCTTTTATATTTTTACTTAGCAAAGATAAATTTAAAGACTGGTTTTGGCTTTGTATGATGCCTAAGCTGAAACCAATGTTATACAGTCCTTAGTTTATAAGCCTGGAGTGTTAACAAAACAGCAGCGAGGCCAAACCTAGGGGAAAAATATTTAATAATTTTGAACTGACCATTAAAAAAAGAAAGCAATATTTGAACTTGGGACTGAACTGCCACACGTGAAAGATAGCAATCATCGAAACAAGAGAGGTAAGTTTCACCAAAGAAGGGTTGCAAGAGCAACCATTTTATTTTATTTTATTTTTTTAAAAAAAGACTAACCAATTTGGCCAAGAAGTTCAACTTTAACACCAATGTGATCGACCTTTTTCCCTTGCAGTGGCTCTATAGAAATCTGAACAGGTCATCACTCAGCAAAGCAAATGGAATGGAAATAAATGAAGAAGCCACTTAACGTGAGCAAGCATTCGAAGATTCAAACATAAAAAATAAAGAATCCAAAGCAGAGCACCTTTCCAGCAATGTTTTCTTGACTATGGAAGAGCGGAACCATCAGCGTTTGGCCATTCTCCTTTTTCATCGGAACCTACGCCGGCAGGGAGTCGACAATTACAAACAATGATGAATTGATGGATCCAACCAACTTAATTAAAACATAAGAACATACATAATTAAGGAGGAGAAACCTGCTTGCGATTTTTTGCATCGGAAAAGGAGATGGAGATATTACATGAAGGCTTGAAAGCTCCAATTAGGTAATTCTGATCCATCCATTTGCCAGCATACTCTCAAATCTCATCACCAAACACACACCAAAAATACGAAAATAATAGTAATTTAATGAAGGAGGAGGAAAGAAAGAAGATACCATTCTGCTGAATTAAATTAAATTCTTCGAATCCAATCACAAGGACCTGCAGCCGATCAAGATCGCAAAAAAAACGACATAAAAGGAAGCACTCGTTAAGTAGTCAGCCGCAGCTTACTTCTGATGAAATGAAATGAAACCTGACTCACCGAGTGAGAAAGAGCGAGTCAGTGATCGATGATGGTTGAGTAAATAAAATGAGAATTTAATTTGGATTCTCTTCTCTAAGCAAACCAAGAAGTTTCCTTCCTGTTGTCTATTGTGCTCGCACGTACATTAATTTCAAATCGGTCCCCGTAACTAGGAATATTTTGGTTACAGCATCCAACGGATATTCGAGATTCAATTTAGCCCTTCTATTCTATTCCTTGCATGTCAAAGACACAGCCCGTTTTCATATTTGGGAAAGGCCCCCGCCTGGTATGGGCCATCTGATTCAGGCTCTGATATGATGGGCATTACTCAGTTGTTCTGTTTCTATTTTCACTGTTATTTTTTAAATGTATTTTATTTAAAAATATATTAAAATAATATTTTTATTTTTATTTTTTAAAATTTATTTTTGATATAAATATATTTAAAAAAAAATCCAAAAAAACAAAAAAATTTAATTTTAAACATAAAAATTAAATTTTAGACAAAAAAAGGTCCATCCATCCATGTCCAGCTCATGAAAATCATACCATATCAATTTATTGCTATTATGTGTGTTTTCTTTCCTTCTTTATATCTTATTAATAAGTTTAAAATTTTTTATCCTTGTTGAAAGGGCTTTAATACTATGCTAAAAAAAATCATGTGATCCATGAGAAGTTTAATTTGTCAATTAAGAGGCTTAACATGATTTTATACTATTTATTTAATATGCTTATTTATTTATGCTTAGTAAAACTGCTCCAAGACAATTTATTTTTATTTGTAAATTTTTTTTGGTTGAGTTGTACTTTTAGTTTTTAGTGTAAATTATGGAATGTTATTTTTATGCTTATGAAAGATTTTAATGAGTTTATGTATTAGATATGAAGTTTAAATCATGTTCCTATAGATGGAGGTATTTTTATTTAATTTAAACTTTAAAATCTGTTTTTTTTATATTTTAATTCGAGATAAAACTAAAATATCTTTACTATCAGTATTTATCCGTGCTCTGCAATTTCTCTTTGCTAGCCTAAAACAAGAAGAGAAGACGAGAGCCAATGCAATGCAAAGCTGCAGACAGCGGCTTACTATTGACTGATCACAACTGGCTTACTATTGGCTGATCACAAGGTCTAGGGAGCTGAGTGAGAATGCTAGATGGAGATGGTTGGTGAGGCTTCAAGCTCCAGAAAAGATCCAGTTTTTTGTTTGGCTAATGTTCCACAATAGCTTACTGACCAATATCTTGCGCTTCCATCGTAAGCTCACAGCGGATGCAAGATGTGGTAGATGTCACTTGGCGGAGGAGTTGGATATAGTTCATTGCTTGAGGGACTGTCCGATGGTAAGTCGATATGGGATAGATTGGGATTTCGAAATGCATGCTTCAGGCTTTAATTGTACTGATATAAAAGAGTGGATTATTTCCTTTGCTTCTGCAGACAGAAGTACTCATTTATTCCTAGTTGCGCTGTGGTGGATATGGGACAACGAAACATGGTAGTTCTTGGTGATGGCTGGTTGATGAGGAGAATATATATACAGGTTGGTAGATGATTGTGAGATGTCTTGGGGAAAGTGTCTTGTGGAAGCTGCTAATCTAACTCTCGTTTCATGGCAGAGATCGCCACAAAGAGTTTGTTAAGCTGGATGTGGACGGTAGTTCCATTGGCAATCCTGGTAGAATTGGATTTGGCGGACTTTATACGGTCTTCAAAAGGGGCTTTCTTAATGGGTTTTACTGGATTTGGAGGAATTGGATGTAACCTTCTTCCAGAGTTGTTAGCTTTAAAACATGGCTACAACTAGCACGAGGTCGGGGTTAAGACAGATTCTTTGTAATTCTGACTCCAAAGATGTTATTAGGTTGCTGTCTGCAGGTTATGCTAACTTGCTAAGTATCACAAGTATGGAGTTGATATCAGGGAGCTGCTTTCAAGGAACTGGGTGGTTCAAATTCCCCATACATACAGGGAAGCTAATACTACTATGGCTAAGTTTGCTGCAAGAGGAAACAACGGGTTGACTCCTTGCTGATTTTTAATGGGGTCATATGTGCTGTAGAATTAGCTAGTTTTTCTTTTCTTTTCACTGTACCAAAAAAAAAAATATCAGAGGCACACTGCTATCATATGGAATTTATTGCTTCTGACTGAAAAGGGCAGGAGGGGTGTGGTGATTGAGTTTGAACCAAAACTCCCTCCCTCCGCCATCGAATTAGCAGCTAACTGCACAGCCAGTTCACTGCATTATTACCATGGCATACCATACCCATCCTAGGTTAGGAGGACTAAACTAAACCAAAATAAATAAATAAAGAAGAGATACGGGGGCTATTTATTTATACAATGGATTGGATTGTACTGATGGCTACAGATTGATCAACTTGAAATTTCTTCTTTAGAAAATTAAAAACAAATTACAAAAGAATTATAACTCTATATTTATACACGTGGTTTAGCAAAAACACACAATTAATGTTGTCGTGGGAGTGGAACCGAAGCAATGGATCATCGCCAACGTTGTAGACGTATGCCAAAGAATATTAATTTCTCATCTCTTCTCACGTCTTTATTCTCAATGACCAGTGTCATCCACCTGCCACTTAGTAGTAGGGAATTACCGGGGGAGGAGGAGATGCATACGATACTCCTATAATCGGTGGAAGTGGAATGTTCTCTATTACTGGTGGTGGTGGCGGCGGTGGGGACGCCGTTGGCGATGGTGAGGGTGGTGGAGGTGATTGTGGGTGCTGATAGCTCGGCGTAGGTGATGGTGGCGGTGGTGACTGCGGGTGATGATAGCTTGGCGTAGGTGAGGGTGGTGGAGGTGATTGTGAGTGCTGATAGCTTGGCGCAGGTGATGGTGGGGGTGGTGATTCTGGAATTATACACCCAATTGATAGTGGAGGTGGGCTAGAAGCTGTTTTGGGGGGGTAATACTCTACTGGTGATGGAACTGGAGCCGCAGACTGGGTTGGAGGAGGGGGTGGAGAATGTGTCTGTTCATTTGTTGGTGGAGGGGTGGGGGTGGAGAGTAAGTGTGGTAACTTGGTGATGGAACTTCAGCAGACTGCGTTGGTGGGGTTGGTGCTTTGTATTGGTAGGGTGGTGGGGGCGGTGAGGGTTTATATTTAGGCACCTGAGGCCTGTTTACACTTGATGGTGGAGGTGGTGGTACATGGCGAGGTGTGCCTGGTGAAACTTTTTTGATAGGTGGTCGTGGTGCATAATGAGAACGGTAATGGTTGGGTGGAGGTGGAGGAGGTGGCGGCGGCGGTATATGGTGACAAGTTGGTTGCTGTTGTTCAACAGGTGGGGGTGGGGGTGGAAAGTGTGTTCTGGGTGATGCTTTTTTAGTAGGCGGTGGTGGGGATGCAAAATGTGGAGATGGTGGTGGATGGAAAGACCTTGTGGGAGGTGGTGGCGGGTGTGATCTGGTGGAAGGTGATGACTTGGAAGTGGGAGGTGGTGGTGATGCAACAAATGGCTTTCTGATGGGTGCAGGATTTGGTGCTGGCCTTCCAACCGGAATACCTCTCCTTGTCTGTGGTGGTGGTGTTAATGGAGAGCCATTTCCGCCACCTCCGCCACTGCCACCGCATTTGAACTTGCTGCAGTCAACAAGGCGAGCAACTTCAGAAGAACATTGTTTGGCTGATCTGTGATTCATCTTGCCGGGAATGCAATTCTGGGTACCATTAGAGACTGCTCCAATAGCAGCACAGCTTGGAGCTTCGCCGGTGAAATAGTTGAAAGAGTAGGTAAAATTTTGCAAATTAGGCAGCTGGCAAAGACTAGCAGGAACAACACCTGTGAAACTGTTGTGTGCAATGTCGAGTTGCTCGACACTCTTCATGTTTCCAATGCTGGAAGGTAGAGCGCCTTGCAGATGATTGAAGCTAACGTCAAACACAGTTACTTCCTTGAGCATACCGATCTGGGGAGGCAAACACCCAGTGAGATTGTCATTCATGAGAATGATTTCGTTTAAGGTTTTGCCCATCTTCCCAATGCTGCCTGGAATACATCCACCAAGGTTGTTGTTTGCAAGGACAATAACAGAAACAGGAGAGTTTCCAAGATTCTCTGGGATGCCAAATCGGAACCTATTGTCATTCAAGAAGATAGCATCAAGGGGCTTGTCAAAGAGCTGGGAGGGCACAGAATCTTCAAACTCGTTGAAGCGCAGATCCAGGTACTTGAGGGAAGGTAAGGAGAGCACAACCTTGGGAAATTTGCCCACGAACCGATTATTGCTCAGGTCCAGCTCATAGAGCAGCTTCATTTTGCGGAAACTACTGGGTACGACCCCACAGAATCTGTTGGAGTTGATATGGAGGAGCGCCAGATCGGTGATAAGGCCGAGCTCGGTAGGCCTTATCACCGATCTTATCTTTCACAACCTCCCCCTCCAATCTTCCCTCTTCTCTCTTGCTGTCTTGCTCTTGCATACTGCACTGCTGCAACTTGACTTCCCGACCGAAGCGGCCCTAGAACCTGACAAAGTAATTATCAATAAATTTCGGAGAATTCTCAACCTCCTCGTAAAGATTATATCACACAAAAGACTCATACCAGACTTCTTGACCATCCCAAGAGAAATTTACCACTCAAATAGACTCCAAGACATCTAAACTCGCTTTATGGCCATTTGCTCCCTTCTCGAATAATTGTCTCTTCTCTCTAAGGTGCAATCTTTTTTCTCTTTTTAAGTTTAAATTGGAAATGGAAAACGTATAAACTCAGTTCTATTACACTGCTGGAACGTTAATACCAAATACCTTTCTCATAAATCTTGTATTTAATTTGGTCTTTCTTTGTATCTAATTTAATATTCTTTTTGTTTGTATAATCTTACTGTTGGGTTTGTAACTTTGTATTGTGTTTATTGCTTCACCGGGTTTGGCTAGCTAGTTTGAACTTTGAAGCTTTATCTGAATTTTACTTTGATGTTTGATCTGTGCACAAGCCTATACAAATCAAGTCAAGGCTCTTTAAGTAAATGAAATTGATAAAACAGAGTTAATGATCTGTTTTATTTATACTGCATATGTTTAAATTATACTGGATACATCAAGATTAAACAGAGTTAAGCCTAGATATGAATGTTACATTTAAAGGAATAAATTATACTACATACGTTAAGATTAGAATTCAAGAAATAAAGAACAAAATAACCGAATTAATTGCTAGGTTGCTAGGTCTGGTAGTTAATAATATATATGAACAATACAATCTCGAAACAGCACTTCAAAATGCTTCAAAATCAAAACATTTCATTACAATTAAAAAAACAAAATATTTGTCGAAACAGAATTGACACCCTTGTATTAGGAGTAGAGTTTTATGATTGGTAAGAGAAGGAGACATGGGTCCCGTAAAATACAACGTTGGAGCCAGGGGGGAGGGAAAGGCTTATTATGATTACTTTGCAAAGAAAACTTGAAATTGAAAACGCGTTGCGGTGGAGAATCATTCATCGTTTGTGATGTGATGTTGTTTAGCTAAGCAAAGCAGTCGGTCCTGACTTCTTTCCATGTAGCTTCGCTCGTTTTCTCCCATCTACGAATACAGATCACAGTCAAAGTTTAAGAAAGTACAGTCAATCTCACGCGTGGTGCAGGTTTACAGCTGCCGAGTGCCGACTGCTCTTCTCTTCTCTCTTTTTTCCCAGACTGTTTCTTTTCTTCTGCATTGCACACCAGTTATAAAACCTAACGAGTCTATCAAGATGAAACTTGATGTAGATTGGGTTTCACTACAAGCGTTTTTTTATTGAATCGTCATCATTTTAAGGATTTTTTCTTCCAAAACGATGTTATTTTAGATGTTTAATCAAAGCTTGGATTTATCTAACTTGCAATCCAAGTATTGAGTTGGGCCAACCCTTCAATTGTATCTTATTACGATGCTGCTATCTTTTACTAATTTCAGAGTTTCTCTCTTAGGTCCTGTTTGTTTGCTAGAAAGTAGTTTCTTTTTGAAAAGTGAATTCCAAGAAAAGTGAATTTCGGGAAAGTGAATTCCGGAAAAGTATTTTCCAATGTTTGGTAGTGTAATGAAAAATAAGTTGGAAAACACTTTCCAGTGTTTGGTTATGTCATGGAAAATGAGCTGGAAAATAACTTATTAATGTTTTATTTTTCTCAAGTTTATTAAAATAATGAGGAACAAATCTTACAAATTAAAAAATTGAATGAGACTGAAATTGAAAAAAATATAATTTCATAAATTATCTCAAATAAAATAAATAATAATCAAAATAATAAAGATCAAATCTAAAAAAATTTTAAAAAATAAAAGGTGAAGAAATTAAAATAATAATAATTAACATTTTATAAATTATTTCAAATAAAATAAGTAACAATCAAAAGAATGAGGACCAAATTTGATAGATAAAAAATTTCAATAAAAAAAT